>Ga0129342_1000627_pt1 | contig 15411 bp, 8 predicted proteins | sample CPBDNA_5_FD_94426 | JGI IMG/M metagenome (GOLD analysis project Ga0129342, IMG submission 94426) | Freshwater to marine salinity gradient microbial communities from Chesapeake Bay, USA - CPBay_Sum_15_0.2_DNA | ecosystem: Environmental > Aquatic > Marine > Coastal | place: USA: Chesapeake Bay...
GTTAGAATAGAAAAAGAACTAGGAATAAAAGATCGTAAGTATACTGCTCCCCGGATTCTCCGCAATCAAGGAAGTTTTGACTTTTAGTTTACAGTCTACCAAACGCCCACATTCTTTCTATGCACCACCAGCAACTTTCGCAATGGATGGTGTAATTGTGGGAATCTTCTACTGATCCTTCGCATGACCAAGTAAGCGGAAACAACGAGTTAATTAAGTTGTGCCCGCGATAGATGTCAGCGATAAACTGTTTATTAATTTGCCAGAAAGGTCTAAAGTGTTGGCCAGAAGGACTTGCTAGTTCCTTTACTACATCAGGTCCTCGTCTGTGTTCTTCTTGATTTGAATATGGCATAACGCCCTCTGGAGGATTTGAAGTGAGGCCATCATATAATGTATCCCAGACCCCAGTTTTCATGTTTTCTGCATCTCTGTCTTGGAACTCTTGCCATTCAAGTTGATGCGAGTCATTTCTATCCGGATAGTACACTAAATGAGGAAGCATATTATCAAAGTTTAAAAGCTCTGTAACACGATTTATAACTGCTCCTGCTTTTACAGGATTCCATGGACGTCCTCTGCGTACAGTCATTGGTTGAATGTATATATCGTTTAGTTTATGATCTTTTAGTGTTTTTGTTAAAAGATATAACAATGCACTCGAGTCTGCGCCACCCGAACACCATATACCTAGTGTTTTTACTTTGTCTGTGTCAACTGTATCTTTTGGTATTTTAATTGTAATTGATTGTGTTTTATCAAGATTAAAATATTCTTGCTCTACAAGATATTCACGTTCAGCCATTAGCAGTTCTCCATTATATAGGTATTTATCTTCAAAAACTAAAAAAAATAAACAATATACTATTTGGTTTTGAGTTTTTCAGTAAATATTCTTGCAGGGATGCAGTTTTGAATACACTATAACAACATTCTCAGTGATTCGGAACTTTCGCGTTTCTAATATATAAAAGAGGTAGTAATTTATGCTGTTTAACTGCTGGGCGATGAGCCCATTTGTATAAAGCCGTCCAATAAAATGGACGGCTTTTTCATTATGTGATAAATATAAATATGGCAAGAACAACAGCAATCATTAGTACATCTACTGGTACTAACTTTAACCTAACAAGCGATGCAGTTCGTGCAGATTCATTTTATGGCTATACAGATGGGTTGCACACGGTTGCATTTTATTTTGCAAACTTTACTGGCAAGGTTTATGTAGAAGCGACTCTCGCTAATAATCCTACAAGTTCTGATTGGTTTCCAATTACAATTGGTACGCCCGCAGATTATCTACAGTTAACTACGCATACTGGTAATGTGGCAAGAACTTTCCAAGGCAATTTTATGTTTTTGCGAGTTCGTATCGACAGAGACTACTTAACGCCAGCAAATAACGATAGTTTAACACACGGACAAATACTTCAAGTTCTACTGAATCATTAAATAGTTGCATGAGAGATCATCCTACTTATAAATGCCCAGCGTTAAAACACGCTGTTGCATTAACATCTATTTCAGATGGAACATCATTTTCTTCGGTGACGGTTTGCTGCCCTGCATCAAATTCGTCGGTTGGACTAAGTTGCGAAAACAAGACTCCCGAAGAAAAATGGTATAACAACGAAGTATTAGTTCCACTCGGTTCGGCAGAAGATAAACATCGATTGCATAGTTTTGATGATATTTTTATAAATCGCAGGAATTGGGCAAACAAAGACGGATATTTAAACGAAATAGTATGTGAAGAGTGCACGAATAATCATGCTATGTTTCACCAAGGTAATTTTTCAACATGGTATGCGGAATCCCGTGTTGTTACAGATGATGAATCTCCAAAGTTAGTATTTTTAGGCCCGTTGTTATTAGAATCTATATGTAATTTTACTTGTTATATTTGTGGGTCGGCAAATAGTACACAATGGGCTTCGGCAGTAGAACCTTATACCCGCCAGTTAAAAGATGCAAATCTCGTTGAAAGTAGTAGCAATGATAATCACATTAATGCTTGGTATAATAATAAACATCTAAGTTTAAACAAGTCTTATAGTGAAAGAATACGTGAAGTGCTACTTAATTCTGATTTGTCGCAAGTTAGAGATGTTAGACTAGTCGGAGGAGAACCGCTATACGGAAAAATGTTTGCTTGGTTTATGGATCTTTTAAGCAAACGAGCAGATTTAAGTGAGATAACTTTAACATTTAATACAAATATAAGTGTTTTTCCTAGCAAAGGCGTACTAAAAATATTATGCAAGTTCAAAAAAGTACTTATCTTGTTATCCCTAGATGGAATTGGTGAATTGCAGGAAACTACCCGGCCGGGCGTTAGTTGGGATACAACCGACAGCAATGTTAAAAAATGGATTGAGCTGCGAAATTTAACAGGAAATATAGATTTGCAAGTAAATATAACCTTAAGTATTTTAAACGTTAATAAACTCGATTCTATTTTAAATTATGTACTCGAAACAGAATTAATTAATATTAGATACACCAATTCTCGTTCTATAGTTGAATTTTTAATTGCATCTTTTGTACAAGATAAACCTTATTTAGATTCAAATTTAATTCCGATTGATATAAGAGAGAAGTGGTTACTAAATGAGCATAGTTATAACAAGGAATATCTCCCTCTTGTACAAACTCTAAACAATAGCCTTCTTGTTGATAGAGAACCTTCTAGCACTATAGATCGCACACTTAAATATTTGGATATTGTACAGAAAATTACAAACACTGACTTTTCTTCCGCAAATCCAGAACTCTATAACTGTTTGGTCAAATTAAACAAACAAAACGAGACCCAAAATAGATAAATACCTATAGTAAAAAATTGTATTTTGGGGATAAAATATGACAATCAATACAGGTAGCACGTTAGGTAGTCAGTCAACCATTCCATATAGTCAAAGTAGTGATTATGCACTAAATCAAGTTTTAATGTTTGATACAACATTAAATGCATTTGTCAATACTGCTTTACCAACAGGCGGAACAACTGGCGAAATTAATACCGGCTCTAACTTAGGTGCAGGGGCAGGCGTATTTAAAGATAAATTAGGCACTGATCTTAGATTTAAATCTATTGTTTCAGGAAGCGGCATTGCTGTTTCATCAGACGCAGATGAGATTTTTATTGCGGCAACAAACACAGCAACTGGAGACATAACAGGCGGTGTAAACACCGGCGCAGGAGCACATGTTTTTAGAGACAAAGATAGTGCAAATTTAAGATTTAGAAGCCTTACCGCAGGAACAAATATCACACTTACCCAAAATGCAGATGATATTGAAATTGTTGCTAGTACAAATGCACTAACGTTAAACGGCATTGCTGATACTGGCTACGCTAAAACAACAAACAATTTAAGCGACTTAGCAGATGCGGCAGACGCTAGAACAAATTTAGGTATACTATCTACTACTGAGTACGACAACAGATACGTTAAATTAGACACCAACTACTTGCCAACAGTTGATAATACTGTAGTACTTGGTGACACAACAAAAAGATTTCATACAATTTATGCTAGAGAATTTAGAGGATTTTTAGTAGGTACTGCAACTGCAGCTCAGTCATTAGAAGGTTTTGATCAAAATGATTACTTAGAAAAAGCAGGCGGTACAATGTCTGGCGATTTAACACTTGCTGGTGCACCAACGAGTAATTTACACGCCGCAACAAAGTTATACGTTGACACAGCAGTCGCTGGTGTTGTTGATGCAGCTCCGGCTGCTTTAGATACATTGAACGAGTTGGCAGCGGCACTAGGCGACGATCCAAATTTTGCTACAACATTATCCACTTCAATTGGTAATAAAGTAGCAATTGACGGCGATACAATGACTGGTTTCTTGACATTGTCAGGAAATCCTACAAGTAGTTTACACGCCGCAACAAAAGCATATGTTGACAACAATGACGCATTAAAGTTAACAATAGCAAATAATTTAAGCGACTTAGCCGATGTTCCAACAGCAAGAACAAACTTAGGCTTAGGTACAGCGGCTCTTACAGCATCAACAGATTACTTAGCCGCAGGTTCGACAACTACAGATATTCCTGAAGGCACAAATTTATATTTTACTAACACAAGAGCAGATGCTCGTGTTACAGCAGGTATTGCGGCTGCTACTACAGACGATATTGCCGAAGGATTAACTAATTTATACTTCACTAATACCAGAGCAGATACAAGAGCAGATGCTAGAATTGCTGTTGCAGAACTAAGCGATTTATCAAATGTTAATAATGCAGTACCATCTGATGGGCAAGTTCTCACTTGGGATAATGCCAATGGATATTGGAAGCCAGTAAGTTTAGCCTCTACTGCAAATGTTACAGTTTCTGATAATCCACCTGTGGCACCTTTAGATGGCGACTTATGGTGGGAATCAGATATAGGTGCTTTAAGAATTTATTATAACGACGGTAGCAGTAGCCAATGGGTTGATGCAAGTCCTGGTGGATCAGGAGGCGGTGCTAATGTTACAGTAAGTGATACTGCCCCAACTACCCCAAGTTCAGGCGATCTGTGGTGGCAATCAGACATTGGTGTCTTGCAACTTTATTATAACGATGGTAGCAGTAGCCAATGGGTTGATGCTAGTCCAAATGCAATGTTCTTAGCGTCAGCATATTATACAAAAACAGAAACAGATGCTCGATTTGCTAATGTACTAGGTACAGGTGCAAACTTAGCAGACATACAAGACCCTGCAGCCGCTAGAACAAACTTAGGTTTAGGAACTGCGGCAACAGCAGATGCTGGTGATTTTGCTGATACTACATTAAGCAATATAACAAATGCGGCAACTGCTAGAACAAACATAGGTGCTATTGGTATATCTGATGGCGACGGTAGATATGTAAGGCTAGATGTAAATTATGCACCAACAACCGATAATCTAATTGTTCTAGGCGATACAACGCAAAGATTTAATACAATTTATTCTAGGGTATTCCACGGAGAACTTGATGGCACGTTTTCAAGTTCAATGAGCACAGATGACTTAGCAGAAGGCTCGAGTAATTTATATTACACAGATACAAGAGTAGACGCACGTATTGCGTTACAAATTGGTGCTAGTTTAGATTTAAGTAGCAAAACAACAGATGACTTAGCAGAAGGTTCAAGTAATTTATATTACACAGATACGAGAGCAGATGCTCGTGTTGCAATTGGTATTGCAAACTTAGTAGATAGTGCGCCTGCTACTCTCGATACTTTAAACGAGTTAGCGGCGGCACTAGGCGACGATCCAAATTTTGCTACAACAATCACAACAGCATTAGCAGGTAAAGAACCTACTATTACCGCTGGAACAACAGCACAGTATTACAGAGGAGACAAAACCTTCCAAGCATTAGATACTGATGCAGTAGTCGAAGCAACGAACTTATACTATACGGATACAAGAGCAAACACAGCATTTGATACTAGACTAACAACTAAAACAACAGACGACTTGGCAGAAGGATCTAGTAACTTATACTATACAAACACAAGAGTAGACACACAAGTAGGTACTTTGTCGATTAATACATTAAGTGATGTTGATACAGTATCTAGTTTACCAACTGCAAATCAAGTTCTTACTTGGGACAATGCAAATAGTCTTTGGATTCCTGCTGATGCTCCGGGTGCAGCCGGCGGCGAAACAAACGACGGCGCTAATGTTGGTTCAGGCGGCGTAGGTGTATTTGATAGCAAAGTAGGAACTACTTTAAACTTTAAAAACATAATTTCCTCAAATTACAATCTAACAATTACAGACGATACTGTACTTAACAATATTGATATTGACTTTAGCATGAGTCCAGTATTTGAGAATACTGATACTACTAACTTTACATTAAAAACTACTCCAAATGGAAGCACACCAGTTACCGGAACATACTTTACAATGGTAAATTATCCTACTACTGGAAACACCGGGTATAAATGGTCGCAAGCACACGAAGGAGACGGCGACTTAGTTTGGAGTTATCGAGAAATTAATGATGCTGGTACTAATACATCTGCTAGTGTTACATTTTTAAGAATGGATCCAAATCCAACAGGATCGCCAACAGGCGGTCCATACATAGCAGTTGGTAGTCCAACAATACCTGTTCTTTTAAGCAACTTACTTTATCCAACAGCAGATGGTTCAGCAAATGATGTATTAACAACAAACGGAGCAGGTACGTTAAGTTGGTCTGCTCCTTATACAAATACAGATGTTGATACACATCTAAACCAATCCAACCCAACTGCTGGTTATGTACTAAGTTGGAATGGAACAGACTATGCTTGGGTAGATAATGCAGGTTACACGAATAGCGATGTTGATGCACACCTAAACCAAAGCAATCCAACAGCAGGGTATTTGTTGAGTTGGAATGGTAGTGATTATGCGTGGGTAGCAGATTCTGGAATTACAACTTTTAATTTAGCAGGTAATACAGGAACAGGCACAGTTGATGTAGGCGGTGGCGATTCCTTAGTAGTATTAGGAACAACAGGACAAATTAATTCAAGCATTGCCGCTAACTACGTAAGTTTAAGTTTAGATCCAAATATTAACAGTATTCAAAGCATTGCATTTGAAGGTTCAACTGATGACGCTAATGAAATTACACTAACAAGTGATGATCCTGCCGCTAACAGAACAGTAACACTAGCAGACCTAAGTGGTTATGTAGCATTGTTTGATGTTGCTCCAACAGCAACCATTACAGCAACACCAGCAGAACTAAACTACATGGACGGTGTTACAAGTAATGTACAAACGCAGTTAGATAGCAAGGCAAGTGCAAGTTCACCAACGTTTAGTAGTGCGGCAACATTTAATGGAAACGCAATATTTAACACGGGTGTTGAAGAAGCATTTGATACACTAACAGGATCAACAGGAACAGTAACACATGACTGTGACAACGGACACATATTTTATCATACAACACCAAGTGCTAACTGGACAGCAAACTTTACTAATCTAGGCTTAACAGCAGAATACGCAACTACACTGACAGTAGTTATTAACCAAGGTGCTACTGCCTATATTCCTACTGCTGTACAAATAGGCGGAGTAGCACAAACACTTAACTGGCAAGGTGGTATACAACCAACTGGTACTGATAATGGTATTGACGTCGTAAGTTTCAGTATTTTAAACGACGGCGGAACATATGTAGTATTAGGACAACTTGTAGACTTTACATAGGAGTAAGTGATGCCATTTACAAGTTCTTATAATGGATCATTTACAGGAGGCCGCAGAGCAAGTACAACTACTTTCGCAGGCCTCGCTAAAAGCCACAGAATAATTGTTCATTACGATCCAAGTGATGCTAGTAGTTATAGTGGCAGTGGAACTACCTTAACAGACTTAACTAGTAACAACTATAATGGAACAATAGTTGGAGGGCCTACCTTTGACACAAATCATTTTAGTTTAAGTGCCAATGATTATTTTGTAACTCCGGACATATCAAGTGATATTCCGGCAGATGATACACATACTGTGGAACTTTGGTTTTATCCAACAGGCGACAATGGTGTTTTAGTTAACTACTCTAATACTAGCACTCCTGGGTCTCAATACCACTTCTCTGCCATTGAGATGGTCAATGGACAACTGGAGTTTGGTTTATGGGGTAGTGTTGGTATAGTATCATCAGGTCCAACAGGCTCAGTAACATTAAACACTTGGCATCAAGTGGTATTGACATATGATGGTACTACTATGCGAGGATTTTTAGACGGTGAACGACTGTGTAAGGTAGCAGTGAATTTTGACAGTCCTCAAGATCACATTTCTACTCCAGCATGGTATATGGCAGTTGGATATGACACAATAACAAACCAAGGTGATGGATCAGACTTTGAAGGTCGTGTGGGTATATTTCGTGTATACAACGCAAAACTAAATCGTAATGCTATTAGAAGAAACTATTTAACAGATAAGAATACCCATAGTGGGGATTAACTGCAAATCTACCGGTAAGCCATCCTTATAAAACCACAGCACCGTAGAAAATTGATAAATACATAAAAGGAGTGATTTTATGCCTATTAATTTTCCAAACACCCCTGCTTTGAATGACGAGCATACCGTTGGACAAATTACTTGGGTCTGGAATGGTACAAGCTGGAGAGCACAAAGAACTAGCGCAGTTTCTAGTGGTGATACCTTAAATGACTTGTCTGATGTTATTATTGCCTCTGCTGTAAGTGGTCAAGTATTAAAGTACGACGGGACTAATTGGGTTAATGCCGCCGATCTAGGTGGTGCTGGTGCTGGTATCTCATTAACAGATTTGAGTGTTACACAGGCGGCCGCTAGCGGCACTGGTACATTGTCCTATAATAATACAACAGGGATTTTTACTTACACACCGCCGGATTTAAGCAGTTATCAAACTACGGCAGGATTTAACGGCGCAATTGATTCGCATCTAAATCAAAGTAACCCAACAAGTGGTTATGTACTAAGTTGGAATGGATCAGATTATGCTTGGGTAGCGCAGTCAGGGGGTGGCGGCGGTATCGCATTAACAGATTTAAGTGTAACACAGGCAGTTGCAAGCGGCGCAGGAACATTATTATATAACAATACAACAGGCGTATTCACATACACTCCACCAGATTTATCAAGTTACTTAACTGCTGAAACATCACACGCAGATGTATTGGTAGACGGTGACTTTAGTAGTGCCGGTATTATGGCAACAGACGGTGCTGGTACTTACAGTATCGTAACTGATAATAGTGCAAACTGGAATACAGCATATGGATGGGGTGATCACTCTACTGCTGGATATCAAACTGCATCTGGCCTCGACGGCGCAATAGATACACACCTTAACCAAAGCAACCCAACAAGTGGTTATGTATTAAGTTGGAATGGATCAGACTATGCTTGGGTAGATAACGCAGGTTACACAGATAGTGACGTAGATACGCATCTAAACCAAAGCAACCCAACAAGTGGTTATGTATTAAGTTGGAATGGATCAGACTATGCTTGGGTGGCACAAACAGGCGGTGTTGCTCTTGCAGATTTAAGTGTAACACAAGCACCAGCAGGTGGCGCAGGCACGTTAGCATATAATAATACAACAGGTGTGTTTACATATACTCCACCTGATTTGAGCAGTTACTTAACAAGTTATACAGAAACTGATACATTAGATTCAGTTGTAAGTAGAGGAGCAATTACAACTACAACCGCAGTTATTCCTTTCTATTACGCAAACCAGGCTGCATTTCCAAACGCAACAACATATCACGGTGCAATAGCACACAGTCATGCAGATGGTGCAATGTATTTTGCTCACGGCGGTAGCTGGAATAAACTAGCAAATGACTCACAACTTGCAAGTTACCTAACAGCAGAAGCAAACGATTTAACAAGTGCAGTTACTTGGGCAAATGTACCTGATGTAAATATTACACAATCAAGTGTAACACAACACCAAGCCGCACTACAAATTACAGAGTCACAAATTACTGATCTGGCTCACTACGCAGATAGCGATGTAGATGCACACTTAAACCAAAGCAATCCAACAGCAGGTTATGTACTAAGTTGGAATGGCAGTGATTATGCTTGGGTAAGCAATGGCACAGCAAGTGAAGTTAACGATTTAACAAGTGCAGTTACTTGGGCAAATGTACCTGATGTAAATATTACACAATCAAGTGTAACACAACACCAAGCGGCATTAAGTATTACAGAGTCACAAATTACCGACTTGGTACATTACGCAGATAGCGATGTAGATGCAAGAATTACATCAACTTGGTTGATTGATGAAGATACAATGGCTACAGATAGTGCCACAAGAATTCCATCACAGCAATCTGTAAAGGCATATGTTGATGCACAAGTAGCAAGTGAAAACGAATTAAGCGAAATGAATGATGTTACATTAACATCATTACAAAATAATCAGTTCTTAAGATACAACTCAGTTGGTAGTGTATGGGAAAATGTTACAGCATCACCGCAAGGTGTTGGCGGTTCAGACACATACGTACAATTCAACGACGGCGGTGTGTTTGGCGGCGACGCTGATTTAACATATGATAAGACTACAAACACATTATCAGTAGTTAATATCGATATGGGCGTTAATACATTTAACGACACAAATGTTGGCCAATGGAACACAGCATATGGCTGGGGCGACCACGGTGTAGAAGGGTATATTACAGCAAGTTCAACTGACACACTAACAAATAAATCTGGTAATATCAGTCAATGGACTAACGATAGTGGTTACTTAACAGCAGAAACAGATCCTGTTTTCTCAGCACATACTACATCAAACATTGTTAATGGCACAGGTTTCTTAAAGAACAACGGATCGGGTACTTGGAGTTATGATAACAATACTTACTTGACTGCAGAAACAAACGATTTAACAAGCGCAGTAACTTGGGCAAATGTACCCGATGTAAACATTACACAAAGTTCTGTAACACAACACCAAGCGGCATTGAGTATTACAGAGTCACAAATTACTGACTTGGCACACTACGCAGATAGTGATGTTGATGCACACTTAAACCAATCAAACCCAACAGCAGGATTTGTATTAAGTTGGAGTGGAACGGACTACGCCTGGGTAAGTAATGCAGGTTATACAGATTCAGATGTAGATGCACATCTAAACCAAAGTAATCCAACAAGTGGTTATGTATTAAGTTGGAACGGATCAGATTATGCTTGGGTAGCACAGTCTGGCGGTGTTGCATTGACAGATTTAAGTGTAGGCACTGAAGCGTCTGCATCAGGTGACGGTGGTATTTCTTATAATAATACCACTGGCGTGTTTACATACACTCCACCAACTGCCGCAGGTATTGGTGCATTAGCGGACATTACAGGCGAGAATTTAGCAGACTTAGCAGACGTAAACAATGCGGCTCCAACAGACGGACAAGTGCTTACTTGGGATAATGCTAACTCGTACTGGAAGCCAGCAACACCATCGGGTGGTGGTTCTACAGATTTAAATAGTTTAACTGCTGACGTCGTTGATGTAGCAAACGATAGTATTGGATTTATTGATGCATCCGACAGCAATAATTCTAAGAAAGAAACTATAGCAGATCTTGTAACTGCTATTGCAGGCTCAGGCCTAACTGCAACTAATGGTGTGCTTTCGGCATCAGGCGGTGGCGGTGGTGGTACAACATATGAAGAATTTAAAATTAACTACGCAACAGACGGAACATTATCGAGCGCCTCAGATTTATCATCTGGTATTTCAGGTGTAACAATTGATTCGGCAGCCGGCGGTGACGTAACTGTAACATTTACAGGATACACTACGCCTCCTGTTGGTATAATCTTTTATGGATACGGTTATGCATCTAACGTGTATAACATTAACACATTAGGTTCAACTGGTACAACATTAAGACAAGTGCCAGGCGGCGGTTCTTCGGGATCACCAACAGCATTTGGATCTTTCTCCACATTAAAGATAAAAATTAGAGAAACAGAAACAGGTGCATCGCGTAATTTTGGTACAACGACACACGCCTGGATTAGGTTTACAATGGGAGCATAAGGCACGAAATGGCATCTGGATACAGCACTAACTTTATTGAATTAAACAAGCCGGCAAAAGTTTTGTCGTTAAACGTAACAAGCATTAACGGCGATTCATACTGGTCTTATAATGACGGTGCTGGTGATAAATGGTGGCAAAGTGGTACTAACCCAAAATATTATAGATGGCAAGTTGAAGCAACAGTTACAGCACAAGCACACGGTTCTCACTTAACACGTAAGGACTTTGAATATAATGGTTTAGATATTAAAGTAGGTGACTGGATAGCAGGTGCTACAAACGGTTTGTGTGTTAAGATTGTATCTATCTCAGCAAAAACAGCAGGTTCTGTTACTATGATAGTTGAGGATTGGTTGCGTTATAATACATATCGTTCTAGTATTGGTAATGGTATTTTTGGCACAGGCCCGGCTGTATGTTTTCAAGTAAACGAAAATGGGCATCCGATGTTAGACCCTGTTCCAATTTCTATTACATCAACAGACTTTTATTTAAATATTAACTCACGATTTCAGTATTTAAATCCACAGTTACACTATGTATTAGATCAAACAGCACACGGTTTTACCGAAGGTGAACTTATTTCTGTTACTGGCTCTGGTTTTGCAAAAACAACAGTTTCTTCTGCAAATAAGTGTATTGGCACAGTAACAAATGCAGGGCCCGGACCCGATCAGTTTATGCTTAGACCGAACACACGAATTGTCGACTTTGTTCCGGCAATTCCAGGTAATGTGGGCGATTTTATTTATACAGACAACGCAGTAGCAGGTGGTTTAACAACAACAGACACATCAGGCAAAGTACAGTTTATTAAAATTGCCGATGCGGTTGAGACATCTGTCATAGGAAATGTTGCTGATCCTACTACTACGTCTGGTAATGTGCTAGAAATTAATGAAACTCAGGTTACATTTACAGGTACAGTAACTTATACAGAATTTGTTAATCAAGTTAATAATGGTACTAGCACTCACGGTGTAACAGCAAGCGACACGCCGGTACCAACAACAGCAACAACAGGTACATTAAGTTTAGCGTATGGTATTGTTGGCGTATATCCCGGCGGTGAAATCACTATTAATGGCACAGCAGTAACATTTACAACCACAACAGCAGGTCTTGCTACATACGGTATTGCAGTTGGTATTGCTGACGACATTGCAGCCGACGTCAATGCCGCGGGAGTATCAAATATTACAGCAACAGTATCCGGCACAAATGTTATATTAACAGAATCCACAGGCGGCTCGATTACTATTGTTAATGTTACAAACGACGGCAGCGGTACGCCAGTTGCTGGTGCAGCCTCAGGCACAGGCTGGGAATTTTCAACTTCTGCTTCGACTGCAAAGTATGTAAAATTATCAAGAGCAGACGGCGGTGAAATATTATTAGATGATATTACTGGCTCAACCACTGTAGATATGGGTATTTTTAGTGTTCATAATGGTAGAGCACCTCTTGCAGTAGTCGTTGAACAAGGATTACGCACCACTGGCGGTACTACAGTAGTAGCCGATATTACTGCACGTAACGCACTAGCGTCTACTATTGGCGATACTTCTTATGTAATTGACACAGGCAATGGCGAATACGGTTTCTATGTATACAACGGCAGTACATGGGTGTTACTCGCCGATGAAGATTCAGCAAATACAGATGCAAATACACTAAGTAAAACGTTATTTGGTGCACTTGCTTCAAGCACTACAAGCATTGGAACAGTAAGCGCATCTTCTAGAGTTACACTTGTAACAGTAGAAATACTGTCACCGTTTAATGGTACATCAACTCTAACAATTGGTGATGCAGGTGACAACGATAGACTAATGGAAGATGCTAGTATTGATTTAACTACTGTGGGTATTTATACTGTTTCTTCTTCGCATCAATATGTTGCCGAAACTGAACTTTTTTACTACTATACTAACAATAGTACAACATCAGGTTCGTTAAGAATTAACGTTTCTTACATGTAAATAAATATTAGCATGAATAAAAACTTCTGCTATGCACCATTTGTGCATATGTATCTGCATGACAAACACGATAAGAAGTTATGTTGTTTAAGTAACGATTCACACGACACTTCTATAGAAACAATACCCAATAATTTTAAAGAATACTGGAGCAGTAGTTTTTATCAGTCTGTGCGGAAAAAAATGCTAAACAACGAATATGTCGAAAATTGCACTCACTGTTATAAGCAAGAAGCAAACAGAGAGTTTAGCGAAAGAGACCGTTATACTATGATGTTTGGAGATAAGAACATTCAACCAGACATTATATATGGTAATCAGTATAAAACTCCTATAGACTTAGAACTACGTCCAGGTAATTTATGTAATTTAAAATGTAGGATGTGCAGTCCCAATGCGAGCAGCCAAATAGAAAAAGAAGTTAACAATAACAAAGATATGCTTTTACCAATTTACACACACCACAACGATATGATTACAGATGCATTTTTAAACTTGTCCGAAGAAAATATAGAATACTTATTATCAAATGCAGAACATATAAACCAAATTAAATTACTCGGCGGTGAACCAACTATAATGCCAGAGACAATTGCAATTCTTGAACTACTTTTAGAAAAAAAGTTGTTAAACATGACAATACATGTTACTACAAATTGTACCAATGCCAATGAAAGATTTCTCGAACTAATAAAAAACTTTAATGTTTGTTATAATTTTAGTATTGACGGTTCTGGTAAAACATTAGAGTATATTAGATATCCAATTAACTTTAATAAACTTGAAGAAAATATGCAAATTCTTTGTCAAGGAGTGCAAGATAGTAATGCACAAATATTGTATACATTGCAAGCATACAGTCTACCAAACTTGGTAGATTTTTTAACTTGGGTTATAAAGATGCATGACTTATTGCAAGAAAACAACAATACTCCCGATGATTTAGAACTAATTGTTAGTGATTTAGTAGGCCCAGAGTGGGCATCAATCCAAAGTTTGCCGTTAGATAAACGCAATGAATGGATAGATAATGCATTACATAGTAAAATTATAAATCGGTTTTCCAGCAACATTGATGAGGTTATAGCCAGTAATTTTCGTTTAATAAAATCAAATATTACTGAAGTATTAACTCGGTTACGAAATGACACTACTGAACATTCAATCGACGGCTTTGTTGATGTTACTAAGAGATTTGACACGGTTAGAAAACAGCACATAAAAGACTTTATACCAGAGTTGTGGGAAGTTATGCACCCATATTACGAGTAAGATAGATAAATAGTTAAGTATGTACTTTTGTAAAATTTTTATGTTATTGTAAAGCCGAACTGCGTAAGCAGACAGTATCAAATCTGACGGAGAATATTTTAATTGGCGGTTATATTTAATGCAAAAGGGACTACAAGTCCTTACTTTTTATTAGGGAAGGGAGGAACTACACTATTTCAAGGTAGTGCTGATCCTACTGGTTCGTATACCGCAGCCGCAGGCGATGTTTGGTTTGATACTAACACAAAAACATTAAAATTTAGAAACGCTGGTAATAGTGATTGGGTACAAGGCAGTATAGATATCACTGGCGATGCGACAATCTCAGGCAATTTAACAGTTAATGGTACAACTACATTAGTTAGCACAACTAATACAACTGTTAGTGATTCGTTAATTGAGTTAAGCACTGGCACAACTGGCTCTCCTTCTAATGATGCTGGTATTATTATTGAGCGAGGCGACTCTGACAATGCAATTTTTGCTTGGGATGAATCAGCAGATAAATTTATTGTTGGCACAACAACTGCCACTGGTGCAAGTACAGGCGACTTAACAATAACAGTAGCACCATTA
>Ga0129342_1000630_pt1 | contig 15394 bp, 14 predicted proteins | sample CPBDNA_5_FD_94426 | JGI IMG/M metagenome (GOLD analysis project Ga0129342, IMG submission 94426) | Freshwater to marine salinity gradient microbial communities from Chesapeake Bay, USA - CPBay_Sum_15_0.2_DNA | ecosystem: Environmental > Aquatic > Marine > Coastal | place: USA: Chesapeake Bay...
AATATGAATAAGAAGAACAAGGAGAATATTAGCAGAAAAGAGGCTCTTGAGAAGATGGGTAAATACGCTGCAATGACAGCCTTAGGGACCTTTATCATTTTGAATCCTAAAAAGGCACAAGCCTCATCGCCACCAGATCCGGGTGATGATCCTTTTGGAGGAGGTTGATTATGGCTAATTACCAAATACAGGCTTTTTTATTTCTGGAAAATTTCATTATTTTTTTTAAATGACTTGAATTCCAGCATATACCCATCTGGATCTTTTACAAAAAAAGATAAGTGCTCGCCCTTTTTAGCATTTAAGAATGTTTTTTGATGAACAATTTCACATTCTGCTACACTCATTTTTTTATATAAGTCACTCCATGTTTCCAGATTTACAATGACGCCAAGATGAAAGGAAGGTAACACCTTACCCTCAAACAGATAATTAGGATTCTCAAAACTAAATTTGCCAGCTTCGGTAAAGGTAAGCTGATGACCAAATAGGTTTATATCTGCCCAATGCTGCACACTTCTACCCATTTCGCAACCCAAAGTATTAATATAAAAATCTATTGTTTGTGCTATATCTTCACAGGGCAGCGATACGTGAAATAATGTTTTCATAGTTCTATAGTTTTAGTTTGGTGCTATTAATTATCCTCCAGAGTTTCATCATCATTTATATGGTCGTCTTGAAAGTTCGTGAAGTCATCATCTTTTTCAAAAACAGCTTCTTCGTATTCCTTAATGGCTTGTGTGAGTTTGCTGCCTATTTTAACCAAATAAATGGTATCATCTGTATAAACTTTAACCGCTTCAACTATCTCTCCCGAAGCCAAGGTAAATTCTATGATATCATCTTCGTCATCAAATCCATATGGATATTGAGTAATCAATAAATCCAAGATGTCCTTAGTCAACTTTTTATAATCTACAATTATTCTTTTCATTTTATAAGTTTAAAATATACGCAAATACCAGAGGTGCCACAATTGTAGCGTCGCTTTCAATGATAAATTTGGGTGTATTTATATCCAGTTTTCCCCACGTAATTTTTTCGTTAGGAACTGCACCAGAGTAGGAACCGTAGCTTGTTGTAGAGTCACTAATTTGACAGAAATAACTCCAGAAAGGGGTGTTTTCTTGTTCCATATCTTGATATAGCATTGGGACAACACATATTGGGAAATCACCCGCAATTCCACCTCCAATCTGAAAAAATCCAATTCCATGATCAGAATTATTGTTATACCAATCTGCCAAAAAAGTCATGTATTCAATCCCCGATTTCATGGTGCTCGCTTTGAGTTCACCTTTTAGCACATAGGAAGCAAAGATGTTCCCCATGGTGCTGTCTTCCCAACCTGGAACAACCATAGGAAGGTTTTTTTGAGCAGCAGCATACATCCATGAATTTTTGGGGTCAATTTCATACGCATCCTCCAACACTCCAGACAATAACAATTTATACATAAACTCATGCGGAAAATATCGTTCATTATTTTCTTCAGCATCTTTCCAAATCTTAAAAATATGATGTTGCAGTTTCCTGAAAGCTTCTTCTTCAGGAATACAAGTGTCCGTTACGCGATTCAACCCTTTTACAAGTAATTCCCATTCATCTTGAGGCGTCAAGTCTCTGTAATTTGGGATACGTTTATAATGGGAATTAGCAACCAAGTTCATGATATCTTCTTCGAGATTAGCTCCCGTACATGAAACAATATGAACTTTATTCTGTCGAATCATTTCAGAAAATATTTTTCCGATTTCAGCGGTACTCATGGCTCCTGCTAGAGAAACCAACATTTTTGCATCATTTTCTAATTGCTCGTTATAGGCTTTGGCGGCGTCCGCCAAAGCTGCAGCATTAAAATGCAAAAAATAGGTGTCTATAAACTGCGATATGTTTCCATTGTTATTCATTTTCATCCTCAAACTCGTTATGTTCTTTTATTTTATCTATTTTTTTTGCCTCTCCTATCGATGGAGTGTTCTCTAAAAAGTCATCGTAGTCCTGCTGACAAAACTTGTAGGACAGCATTTTATAATAGAGCTTAGCAACCATAAAATCGGGTGCTTTGTTCGCAGGGTTAGGACACAATTCAACAATATCAAAGCCAACAACGTTTTTCTCCATAAACACTTTTTTTAGAAATTCTATGGTTTCATACCAAAGCAAACCACCAGGTTCAGGAGTGCCCGTAGAAGGCATAATAGAGGGGTCAAAAACATCCACATCGAAAGTGATAAAGACTTGATCTGTCATCATATCTATAGCACGATCGATCCAAGAGTCATCGTATATCATTTGCTCGGCAAAAAAGACCTGGTCTTTGTTCATTGCCTCTTTTTCGGTACTATCCATAGAGCGAATTCCAACCTGAATTAAATTGGTAGTTTTGCTAGCTTCATAAACAGCACATGCATGGTTGTAGGGAGTTCCATTGTATTCATCCCTCAAATCGGCATGCGCATCCAAGTGGAGTACTGTGAGGTTTTTATACGAATCCTTAAAGGCACGAATTGTTCCAATGGAGATAGAGTGTTCTCCGCCAAAAACAGTAACAAACTTGTTTTGTTGAAGGTATTTTCTCACAGTTTTATGCACTTGTTCAACCATAGCTGCCGCAGAGGTATTCTCATCAACAGTTTCCGCAATATATATCCCCTTTTTATACACTTCGCTATTGGTTTCAATATCGTAGAGCTCCATGTTATCAGAAGCGGCTAGAAAGGCATCAAAGCCTTTGTCTGCACCTTTCTGCCATGTGCTTGTACCGTCGTAGGGAACCGAAATAAGCACTACTTCAGCACGGTCTAATTTTGCGTATTTATCAGGAATTCCTGCGTATGTTTTAGCATTAATCATATCCTAGAATTTTAAAAAAATCTTCTTTGGTTTGTTGATTACGGAACAAACGAGTACTAATTTCCCCGCTCTCATCTTTATCGATCAAAATGTGTTTTGGATTAGGAATTAAACAATGTTGCAATCCACCAAAACCACCGATATTTTCTTGATAAGCCCCCGTATTAAAGAATCCAATATAAAGCGGCTTCTTTGTATCAAACTTTGGAAGGTAAATGGCATTAATATGTTGTTCGCTGTTGTAATAATCATCGCTATCACACGTAAGTCCTCCTAAAAGCACACGCTCATAGGGGTCTTCCCATCTGTTTATTGGCAACATAATAAAGCGTTTGTTTATTGCCCAAGAATCTGGCAGCGTAGTAATAAAGGAGGAGTTAATCATGTTCCATTTTTCTCGATCGTTTTGTTGCTTTTGATATAAAACTTCAAAAATAGACCCACCACTTTCTCCAACAGTGAAGCTTCCAAATTCGGTAAAAATATCTGGAACCGGTACATTTTCTTCTTCACAAGTGAGTTGAATTTGATTTATAATTTCTTCAATTATATAGGTGTAATCAAAATTAAAATTGAGTGAGTTTTTAATTGGAAAACCTCCGCCAATATTTAAACTATCAAGTGTTGGACATAATTTTTTTAAGGTCGTATAAACACGAAGGCATTTTAATAGCTCATTCCAATAGTACGCGTTATCGCGAATGCCTGTATTAATAAAAAAGTGAAGCATTTTTAAGTCCACTTTTGGATTGTTCTGTATATATTCTTTAAAAAATGGGACAATATTTTTGTAGCCAATTCCCAATCTTGAAGTGTAAAACTCAAATTTTGGCTCTTCCTCAGAGGCAATTCGAATTCCAATATTATATGAACCCTCTACTGCGGCTGAAAGGAGGCTTAATTCTTCATAATTATCCACGATTGGAATGCAATTAGAATGCCCATTGTTAATTAATCTTCCAATATTAGCAATGTATAGATCTCGCTTAAAGCCATTACATAGAACGTATGTGTCATTGGAAATTTTTCCTAATTTTTTTAATTCTTCAACAATATCAATGTCAATGGCTGATGAGGTTTCAATGTGTATAGTATTTTTCAACGCTTCATCAAGCACAAATTTAAAATGAGAGCTTTTTGTGCAATAGCAATAATGATAGGCACCCTGATAGTTGTGTTTAGCCATGGCTTCTGAAAACCATCCTTTCACTTTAGAAATGTTATTGGAAATTTGGGGTAAATAGGTAAACTTTAAAGGTGTCCCGTAGGTTTCGACCAACTTCATTAAGTCGATATCGTGAAATGTAAGATGACTTCCAAAAAGCTCAAATTCTTCTTGAGGGAAGTCAAATGTTTGTTCGATTAAATCAATATACCGTGTATTCATTTTTCATATTTCTCATTTAAACTTTGTTTTATTTATAGTCGTAAAAAGAATATGAAAACCTAAACCCTTGGATTGTAGTTAGGTTGAAGATAACTAAAGACCCTTAGAGTAAAAAGTCTTTTAATAAAAACAGAAGCTAGCTTTAAATTTCGGGAGCCTAAACGATAGACTATAGTTGAGTTTGGCTTCTTAATCCTCAACACACCGAACGTATAAACGCGTTTCAAGTTGGTTCAGCTAAATATTAGCCAAGATATATTTTATTAAAATACAAACAACTTAAAAGTTTAAATTTTTAATAAACTAAACCTATTAAGGCTTGATTTCTTCATCAAAAGAATCTTATGATGCTGTCCATTGCTTTTACCAACTCAAAAAAAACTAGGAAAAAGGACTATTTTCAAAAGGATTATACGCCACAAGAATTCTACTCTTTTCGAAGCCTATCCCCTTCTTTAACGAGGATAATGGTTGCTTTTGATCCTGTTGACAGATTCCAATTATGAATGGCTAGGGGCGTTCCTAAATCGTCATACATGCGGAGTTCTGCTGTATTAGGGTACAACGCACCTTGATTGAGTGCTTGAAATTCAATTTTATTAAATCCTTCTTGCAAAGGAAGTTTAAGTGTGAAAAATTGATTTTTTAGCATTAGCTCTGGTATTACTTCCTCATCATTTACAAGTATGCGAACAAAATCGCCATCTTCTCTTCCAAAATCACGAAGAAGGATTTGAGCACTTTTTGAAAACGTAATCATATCTCCTAAATACACATCGCCCAAATACCTATCTTTTGAAATAGAACCCTCTTTGTTAAGCTTATTTAGATATTTTGCTCCTGGGTCTATAAATTTTTCGTTGTCCATCATGGAGCGGTTATCTTCTTTAGGGTTGTTTAAAAAAGAGTAATCCTCAACTTTTTCCTCAGGGATTAGTAAGCCGTAATCTGGAGTTGGTTTGTTGGGTAATGGTAAAGCAGTTCCCCCTTTTTGCTCTTGTGCAAAAAGAATACTTCCAAACAACAAGGTTGTAAGTACTATTTTTTTAATCGAAGGATAACGGCTCCAGCTACCAAACATATTCCCGAATTAACTAATATCAACGCCAATGTACCAACCAAAAACCATGCCTCTCCGTTGCTTTTGGCAATTATGGCTTCGCCTAGTACACTTAACCCTGCGCCCATAAGAAGTAAACCACCAACGGAATACAACCACCAACGCAGACTATTTTGAAAAGTATTTTTTTGCTTTTCCATAAGATAATGTACCCAATAACGCTACAAACGCTGTCGCATAATACACAAAATTAGGGGTTATGACTTTATCGCCACTTGCATAGGAATGCAATCCTGTGAGATAGAAATTCACCCCAAAATACGTCATCATGATGCTTGCAAACGCCACCACCGACGCCAAACTAAATATCCACTTTCCACGAAGCCCTGGCACCAAACGCATATGTAGCACAAAGGCATATACCAAAATACTTATCAGTGCCCAGGTTTCTTTTGGATCCCAACCCCAATAGCGTCCCCAACTTTCGTTTGCCCATTGTCCACCCAAAAAATTACCAATAGTTAACATAATCAATCCCACCGTTAGGGCAAGTTCATTTACAACCGTAAGCTCGGCAATATGCAAACGCATTTTTTGAGCAGTTTTTTTAGTGGTGATAAGCATCAATATCATTGCTATAACGCCTAAAATCATACCAAGTGCAAAAGGTCCGTAGCTGCCTACAATCACCGCCACGTGAATCATCAACCAATAGCTATCCAACACAGGTACTAAATTTGCTATTTCTGGATCCATCCAATTCCAATGCGCAATCATCAAAATCATGGACGCCACAAAAGCCGTTGCAGCGATCGTAAGGTTTGATTTTCTACCAAAAGCCAAGCCCATACCCATGGTAGCCCATGCCACATATATCATGGACTCGTAGGCATCGCTCCAAGGCGCATGTCCAGAAATATACCAACGTGCCACTAGCCCACCAGTGTTCAATACAAAGAGCAATGCAATGACACCTACAAGTATTTTTACCACACCTCTAAGAAAACGAACGTCATATAACATTTGTGCAATCAATACAAAGAACAGCAATGTTCCAGCATACATATACCAACTGAACAAACGCTTGAAAATGTCATACTTATTGTAAAGCACCTCGGCTTCTATCTGCTTTTCAGAAGGCATCACAGCTGCGCCATACTTTTGTTGATAGCCTTTTAGGCTTTCTAGCAATTGGTCTGCTTGGGTATAATCTTGTGTGGTTTTTGCTTGCCGTAGCGATGCAAAATACAGCGGTATTACATTGTTTACATAGAGTGAATCAACGCCTTGTAATTGTGTTTCGGTGACCTCTGGCAACGAAATCCAGCGGTTATTTTCATCATTTGGTACAGGGAAAATGCGCAATACTTTTCCTTCCAATGCCGAAAACAACAGGTTTACTTTACGGTCTGTTTCGATAAAGTCTTTTTGAAATTGATTGGGGGTGGCAGATTTATACGCGCTTTCAAGCATGGGGGCCAATTTATAATTTCCAGATGCATCAAAAAAGTTAGCAAAAGTTGCATACTTCGCTTTTTTATCTACTCCAATCAAAGCGCGTAAGCTATCATTTCCTCGTTTCAAGTACACAAAGGTCACTTGATACCACAATAACGGATTTTGGGTCATAGAAAGCAACACTTGATTCGCATCAAGAGATTTATAGTGATCCGACTTGCTTACTTTTCGCACCAATTCAGATGCAAATGTATTGGCGGGTTTCATACGTCCGCCAGTATCTTGAATTACAAGCGCACCAAATTTTGCAGCTTGTTGTGCATCAATGGCGTCTGCCAATAGTACAGAGTCTGCATCGAGATTTGGAAGATTATGCTCGTGATCTTGTGCCGTGGCAATACCACATCCCAAAACAAAAATCAACCCTAATGCCGCCTTCTTTATGCGGATATCCTCTAGCATTTTAGCCAACTTTTTAAAGCGTGTTTTTCCAAAAAACATTAAGCCCATTAATCCGATATAAAGCAGAAAATAGCCTGCATATGTAACACCGGTTCCCAGCGCATCGTGGTTTACAGACAAGACCGTACCTTTTTCATCAGGGTCAAAAGAAGCCTGAAAAAAGCGGTATCCTTTATGATTTAAAATATGATTCATGTAAATATCATAATCAAAAGTAGGGTCGTCAAGTACGGTAACCTTGCTCATAAAACTACTGTAACTTTTTTCGGTTCCTGGGTATTTTTCAGCAATAAAATCGTTAAGTCGCAACGAAAAAGGCAATTCATATTCTTTGGAACCATATTTAACCCAAAACTCCAAACCACCAACCGAAACGCGAACTGGCGAATTGGCAACACCTTTTGCGCCCAAAACACTAAGTTGCTGTTGTTCGCCATTTGCTTCAACAGAAACCGTTAGGGCATCTTGAGGGGCATTTTCAGGGTCTTCTGCCCGAACAATTTGATATGTGCCTCGCACAACTGGCTCTGGGAAAACAAACTGCATTCCCGCCGTACTGTACAAAGACCGCAACTGTAGGGGTTGCTTTGTGCTAGGAGCTAATACGCCCTGTTGTTGATCTGCCATGCGTAAAAACGATCCTTCAAATGGGGATTCAATGGAGTAGCTATCGTTTTCGAAGGTGATATTGATAGCGCCTTTGGTGTAGGCATTAAAGGCAAACAAGATGTTATGAATACTTGCTACCTCTCCCATTTTAAGGTAGTGATCGTGGCGATTGCCATCACCAGCCTCAACAATTTTTAAATAAAAATCTCCGTTAGGGTCTTCAACCAAGCCTTCTTCAGCACCTTTTATAAAATCAACATAACTGATGGAAACAGGAATAGTATTAAAATCGCTACGCCAAGTAAAAGCATTATTTGCCGCTTCTGAAAACAGCACATCGTTCTCTAATAATTTTCGACGTAGCTGCCCGTCAATTTCGCCATCAATAAATACAGATAAATACGTTTTTTCTGTAAGAAATGCATTTGTACGCTCCCCTTCTCGAATAGGCATAACGCCTTCATAACCAATGTAGCGCGTAATCCCTGCACCAATGATGATCAAAACCCATGATAAGTGCAACAAAAGTAATGGCCATTTTTCCCACCGTAGAAGGCGATAGCTATTGATATTTCCTATAAAATTTACCACAAAAAATAACATCATTAGCTCAAACCACCAGGCATTGTAAATCCAAATACGTGCTGTGGCAGTATCGTGAGCACTTTCTACAAAGGTACCGATGCCCATAGCGACGGAAAAAAGAATAAAAAGTACGGCTGTAAGACGGGTAGAAAATAGAATAGATAGCAACCTTTGTGCTGTGTTCATGGCAAGTTTTTTACAAAATTAAGTATTTGGCTATGAACTGCCTAACCCAAAAATAGGTAATTATTTTTTCAGCCAATTGTTGGCAAAATCACAGGATTGACTAGCGCGATTTACACTAATATAAGTGTCTGAAATTTTATCAGACATCCACTTTTCAATGGCTTTTAATTGCTTTTCTTTGAGCGCCAAATCTTTAATCCGAACATAGTCTTGGGCATAGTCAGCCACGTGCTCATTAAAGCGATTGGTGACCATAACAATCTTGTATTTTTTGTTACCCGAGCGATCTTCTTCCAAAATAGGAATTGAAATTTCGTTATCTTCTAGCTTTAAAATTTGATTGTATAGTTGCGGGTCTAATTTGGTCAATTCAAATCGGGTGTCACCAGTAGAAGGATTGATTAAAACCCCACCATTAGCACGGGTTATTTGATCGTCTGAAAATTCTCTAGCAGCTTGTGCAAATGTAATCTCACCATCTTCAATACGCTTTTTGATAAGTTTGAGTTCATTTTGAGCTTCACCCAAAGCAGCGTTAGAAACGGTAGGTGTTAGCAATACGTGACGCACATCAATTTGACGACCTCTAATTTTATCAACTGTAACAATGTGCCAGCCAAAATCGGTCTTAAACGGCTGAGAAATTTCGCCTTCTTGTAGGCGATAGGCCTGCTCTCTAAATTCTTTTACCATTTGAGGGCGCTTTCGGTCTAAAGTATAGCGACCACCGCGAGAACGAGAACCCGGATCTTGGGAGTATAGGATGGCTTTTGAGGCAAACGAAGAGCCGTTTTCGAGCACATCATTTCGCATGGTTTGCAATTGCTCAATAATGTGTTTTTCTTCCTCAGGAGAAACATTGGGTTCAACGACAATTTGGGCAATCTCCAATTCTGAACCAAAAATGGGTAAATCTTCTTTAGGGATCGCATTAAAAAACACTTTAACTTCATCTGGAGTAACCTCAACATCTTCCACAATTTTTGATTGCATGCGTTGGGAAAGCTGTTGAATTCGGTTTACTTCAAACAGTTCGTTTCTAAAGCTTTGCTCGTCTTTCTTTTTATAAAATTCAAGAACCTTGTCCATGTCCCCTATCTGCTGTACAAAGTAGTCAATGGTTTGCTCAACATAGTTGTTAATGTCCTCGTTACTAACTTCAATACTGTCTTGTTCGGCGTGGTGCGCATATAGTTTGTCCTCCATCAATTTCCCAAGCAAACTGCAGCGAGAAATGTCGGTAGTTGAAACACCTTGCGACTGTAAATCAATATACGCTTTATCAATATCAGAATCTAAGATTACATAATCACCAACTACGGCAGTAACGCCATCAATTTTAAGTCTGGTTTTAGTATTGTCTTGAGATTGAGCATAGACGGAAAAACCAATCAGCAAACAAAAAAGGGGAAAAATTTTATTCATATTGTTCAAAAATATTTTCTTTAAACGCCTCGTCTAAAATATCACGGTCAAACTGACGCATCATATCTAGCTTACGCTTGTTAAGCATGATTTGTTTTAATGTTGAACGCACATGCGAAAGAGGAGCTACCTCATTTCGACGCCTCACTTCTTCAACAAAGACCAAATATAGGTCTAAAGAATCTTCAATTTCAAAAAATCGATTACTTTTTAAAAAACGCTCATAAGCATCAGGTGTGGGGCGATTAAGACGACCAAAAAAAGTTTGGGGTCTAAGCCAAATAGAATCGTTTAAAAGTGCGCTGTTAAACTGGAGTGAAATGGAATCCAAATAAGTACGGTCTTCATTATTAAATCGCCGAAGGGCTCTGCTTACACTTGATTTATTAAAGTTAGATAAGGGCAGCTTAATATAACGTCCTCTCATGAGGTCTTGATGCAGTTTAAAATTTTGTTTATTTTCTATGTAGTAATCCTCTATTTCTGCATCTGTAACTAGTGTGTCAACACGTGCTTTTAGCCACTCTTCTTGATAGGTTTTGATAAACAAATCATTTCTATAACGTCGAATTAAAGCCTCCAACTCTTTTTGTTTTGCAGCATTTAAATTAAATACCGCCTTGTCTAGGAGCAACTGCTCTTTTGCCCAAGTATTGATATAGTTCTGTACAATCGAAGCACTATCAGCAGCCGAAAGATTTTCGCCAATGTTTTCCAAAATTTCTGATTGATATAAATATTGGTCATTAACACGAGCAACAACATTGTCCGATGATGGCTTATCCAACCTACAGGTTGTAACTAGCGTCAAAAAAGACAACAGAGCAATGCGCATATTTATCGAGAGTAGTTTGGAGCCTCCTTTGTAATTTGAACGTTATGTGGATGGCTTTCTTTAATTCCCGAAGCCGTTATTTGCACAAATCGTGCCGTTTGTTGTAAGGTGGGAACATCTTTTGCGCCGCAATATCCCATTCCAGCACGAAGCCCTCCAACAAATTGGTGGATACTTTCATTGAGATCTCCTTTGTAGGGCACACGTCCCACAATACCTTCGGGAACAAGTTTTTTAATATCATCCTCAACATCTTGGAAATAACGGTCTTTACTGCCTTTTTTCATTGCTTCCACTGAACCCATTCCGCGATATGTTTTAAACTTTCTTCCTTCGTAAATTACGGTTTCACCCGGCGATTCTTTAGTTCCAGCAAGAAGCGAACCTAACATCACACAATCAGCGCCCGCAGCAATGGCTTTCACAATATCCCCAGTATAGCGCACTCCCCCATCTGCGATAAGAGGTACATCGGTATCTGCAAGCACGGAAGCTACCTCCAGCACAGCCGAAAGCTGTGGATAGCCTACTCCGGCAATAATTCGAGTCGTACAAATAGACCCTGGTCCAATGCCCACTTTAATGCCATCTGCACCTGCATCCAATAAAAATGAGGCAGCTTCAGAAGTAGCGATATTTCCTACCACAACATCAATTTTTGGAAAAGCTTTTTTGATTTTTTTGAGCACTTTAACAACCCCTTTGGTGTGACCGTGAGCGGTATCTACCACAACAGCGTCAACACCTGATTTTGCTAAGGCGTTTACCCTGTCCATTACATCAGGGGTTACGCCAACGGCTGCTGCAACTCGAAGACGCCCATATGTGTCTTTATTTGCTTGTGGAGTAATAGATACTCGAGTAATATCACGGAAGGTAATTAACCCAATAAGCTTGTTGTCGTTGTCAACAACAGGAAGTTTTTCAATTTTATGTGCCTGTAATACCTCTTCTGCATCAGCCATTGAAATGCCTTCTTTGGCAGTTACTAAATGTTCTGAGGTCATGACTTCCATAAGAGGGCGCCCTTCATTTTTTTCAAAACGTAAATCTCGGTTGGTTACAATTCCTATTAGCAAACCAGCATCATCAACAATGGGAATTCCTCCAATACGGTATTCATGCATGATTTTTTTGGCATCGGCAACTAGTGCTGTGGTGGGAAGCGTAACAGGATCTATGATTAGTCCTGATTCTGAACGCTTTACTTTTCTGACCTTATCTGCCTGTTCTTCAATGGTCATGTTTTTGTGCAGTACTCCTATACCTCCTTCTCGTGCCATGGCTATTGCCATTTGACTTTCGGTAACCGTATCCATTGCTGCAGATACAATAGGAACATTCAAAGATATGTTTCTAGAAAACTTTGAAACTATAGACACCTCACGTGGTAGCACTTCTGAAAACGCTGGAACGAGAAGCACATCATCGTATGTGAGACCTAAACTACTGACTTTGGAAGGAAGCGGCTGCATGGCAACGGATTAAAAATTGTTGCGTGCAAATATACAAAAAATAGTCCCGGTATGAGGAATTTGAAGGTAATGCAATAGATTCAAACAGTTCAATAAACAAAGAATAAATCCAAAATTACAGCCTAACACGCACCTCACAAATTTGACTTAATGAAATCAACTCACCTGAAAAGAGGCGTTATACGCCGATTCAAAATGAAGTGGATTTAGTGCAAAATCGGCTTGTTGCTTGGTCAAAAAAGAAATTAACTTCTCGGTAGGTACGTTTCCAGTCAATTCATCTTTTGCCATAGGACAACCGCCCAAACCACGAATGGCGCTATCAAAAGCACGGCAACCTCCTTCATAAGCTGCTTGGATTTTTGCATTAGCTTCGCTAGGCTTAGCGTGTAAGTGTGCTCCAAAAAACAGCTTTGGGTGTGCCAAAAGCACATGCTCAAACAAAGTTATAATCGTTTTGGGTTGTGCCACGCCAACTGTATCGGAAAGTGATATACGACGAATTCCCATTTGTGCTAATCTTTCTACCCACTCAGCTACAAGTGAAGGACTCCAAGGATCGCCGTAAGGATTGCCAAATCCCATGGACAAATACACCACCAACTCCTTACCCACTTGCTGTACTCGATTGGCAATTTTATCCAATACCAGCAACGATTCTTCAATCGTTTTGTTGGTATTTCGTACTTGAAAGTTTTCTGAAATCGAAAACGGATAGCCCAAAAAATCGATTTGTGGATAGGATAGCGCGTCTTCTGCACCACGAGCGTTGGCAACAATGGCTAGCAGTTTGGTTTTAGTATCACTTAAATCTAATTGCTTAATAACCTCATGCGTATCACGCATTTGTGGAACAGCTTTGTGCGACACAAAGCTGCCAAAGTCCAATACATCAAATCCGACACGGAGTAAGGATTGCAAGTATTTAACCTTAACATCTGTAGGGATAAAAGGCTTGATGCCCTGCATGGCATCGCGTGGACATTCGGTAAGAAAAACACGTGGCATGCTTCAAAAATAACAAATCCTTTTAGCTTATTATTAGGGTTTTAGTTTAAATTTGTAGTCGAAAAATTGCTTATGATTATCACGAATACTATTGATAAAAGTTTAGCCCCCTTAAAGGCAAAACTTCTTGAACATCCGCTGTACACCAAGCTGAATTCTGTAGAGGCTATTCGGGTGTTTATGACCTATCACGCCTTTGCGGTTTGGGACTTTATGTCGCTTGTTAAAGCCTTACAACAAAAACTTACATGCACCGAACTTCCGTGGGTTCCTGTGGGAAGCCCCAGTTCACGTCGTTTAATAAATGAAATTGTATGGGGAGAGGAAAGTGATGTAGACACAGCGGGCAACCCTGCAAGCCATTACGAGCTATACCTTAAAGCTATGGATGAAATTGGTGCTGATACTGCGCCAATTGTAAACTTGGTCACTGCAATTCAAAACGGAATGCCCTGGCAGGAAGCAGTTAGTCAAGCGCAGATTCCTGAAGAAATCAAAACTTTTGTGCGCTTTTCGCTCACTACCGCCACAACTGCACCTGCACATATCGTTGGTGGTGTATTTACTTACGGAAGAGAAGATTTAATCCCCGATTTATTTATTGCCATAGTACGTGGTCTTGCGAATCAACAAAAAGGAAGTGTAGATACCCTACTCTACTACTTGGAGCGCCATATTGAATTGGACGGCGATGAACACGGACCAATGGCATTGCAAATGATGCAAGAACTCTGTGGTGACAGTATTAAAAACTGGGATGAAGCCAACAGCTTTGCTCAAAAAGCCCTAGAACACAGAATCCGTTTGTGGGACTTTATCGCAGTGCAGCTATAGCCTCTTTTTGCATTTTATTTATATTAGCATAACGAACACACCTATCATGAAACAAATTATTTTACTTATCGGCGCATTTTTAATCTCTTGTGCCTCAACCCAAAAAAGCGTTGAATTTACCCCAACTACCTTTGCTAACACCATTACGGCAGAGGAACTTAAGTCACATTTGTACACCTACGCTTCAGATGCATTTATGGGAAGAGAAACAGGGACAGAAGGCGAAACCCTTGCCATCAATTATTTAAAGGGTGAATACGAAGCCCTTGGTATTAAAGGAGGTATGCCTAACGGCGACTATTTTATGCCCATGACCCTAAACGCTTATCGTGAAAGCCGTAGCATTGACTGCAACAATGTATTAGCGTTTATTGAAGGAAGTGATACGCCAGAAGAGGTGTTGGTTATTACTGCACATTTAGACCACATTGGTGTGGAAGATGATGGGCAAATTAACAACGGTGCTGATGATGACGGCTCTGGAAATGTTGCCATTTTGGAAATTGCAGAGGCATTTCAGGAAGCCGTAAAACAAGGACACCGCCCAAAGCGGTCTATCTTGTTTTTGCATGTTACCGGAGAAGAAAAAGGGCTTTTAGGTTCAAAGTATTATACAGACTACCCTATTTATCCATTAGAGAACACGGTGGCAAATCTCAATATAGATATGATTGGACGTATTGACAACTTACATGAAGACAATCCCAACTATATGTATTTGATTGGCTCTGATATTCTTTCGCAAGACTTGCACGATGTGTCTGAAGCCATGAACGAAAAGTATGTGAATTTAGAGTTAGATTACCGCTATAACGATCCGACAACAGAAGTTTTTGAGTTTGGGCGTTACCGCCAAAACCGCTACTACTACCGCTCTGACCATTATAATTTTGCTAAAAACAATGTGCCTGTTATCTTCTATTTTAACGGCACTCACGCCGACTATCACGCCCCTACAGATACGGTTGAAAAAATTGAATACAAATTATTAGAAAAGCGTGCCCGACTTATTTTTTACACTGCTTGGGAAATTGTAAACCGTGACGAAAGACTGCGGTTAAAGGAATAATTTCAAAACATAATTAAACAGAAAACCCCTCGATATCTCGAAGGGTTTTGTTGGGTGGAAGACCGGTCTCGAACCGGCGACCTCTAGAACCACAATCTAGCGCTCTAACCAACTGAGCTACAACCACCATTTTGTACGGCTG
>Ga0129342_1000632_pt1 | contig 15379 bp, 19 predicted proteins | sample CPBDNA_5_FD_94426 | JGI IMG/M metagenome (GOLD analysis project Ga0129342, IMG submission 94426) | Freshwater to marine salinity gradient microbial communities from Chesapeake Bay, USA - CPBay_Sum_15_0.2_DNA | ecosystem: Environmental > Aquatic > Marine > Coastal | place: USA: Chesapeake Bay...
TAGTAAGCCATTTTTTATAGGCTTTTAGTCTCCATTCAAGGAGCCATTGAGGCTCTTTTTTCTTTTGGGAAATAAATCTTACAATATCTTCATTTAATCCAAGAGGCGCTTTTTCAGATTCAACATTTGTTATAAAACCATATTTGTAGGATTGTGAAACTTCTTTAACTTTATCAATTGTTTCTTGAGTGGCAACCATTTAAATTCCTTTTAATTCATCGTTTTATGTAATGTAGTTTTTTTATATTCAATTAGAAATGGATTATCAAAATTCAAAAGATCATCTAAAGAAATATCTTTTAAAGACTTTCTGATAATTTCATTAACTTTATTCCATTTGCCTCCTAAAAAACAAATATCGCTTGATTCACAAAGTTTATCAGATTTATCAACACAGGATGTTAGTTTAATAGGTCCATCTAATGCTTCAATTATTTCAACTACAGAAATATTTACCGGTCTTTTTTTTAGAGTATATCCTCCATTAATCCCTCGTTCAGCTTTTATTAAATCACTCTTTGTTAAGATGACCTTCAAAATTTTTTGAACTGTATATAGTTTTAATCCGGTCTCTTTTGATAATTCTGAGGCAGACATTAAATAGCCAGGTCTTCTTGCAAGCATTCCAAGACATACCACTGCATAATCTGTCATTTTATTGAGTTTTAACATAATACATATATAGTACTTAATTAGTACTAATTAAAGGTTATTATTATTTAATTTCTGACTTCATTTCTCAAATGGTATTTACCTTTTTCCATTCCACTAAACATTTCTTCTATGTCAGGATGTTCAAGGGGACCATTTTCACCGTCTCTTACCAGATTTTGTTGAGACACATATGCAGTATAAAATGTTTCTGTATTTTCAGCCATTAAATGGTAATAAGGCTGGTTCCTAGAAGGACGTATTTCAGCGGGTATTGATTGATACCATTCCTCAGTGTTCGAAAACTCTGGATCAACATCGATTATCACACCTCTAAAAGGGTATATTCTGTGTTTAACAATATCACCAATATTAAATAATGGTTCTTTATGAACTTGAATTTTATCAGAAGTATTTGAAATAATTTTCTTCAATTCATCATCATTTTGATTATTTTCTTTAGACATCTTTACTTATACCTACAAAGAACTACAACAAAATGGAATTTACTAGACTTTGGACTTAACTTTTAAGACTTGCCTACCTTTATACATACCTGTTTTAAGATCAATATGATGAGGCCTATGTAATTCTCCTGTTTCTTTGCTTTCAACAAAGGCATCCGCACTCAGAGCATCATGAGAACGCCTCATGCCTCTTCTTGATCTTGTTATTTTACTTTTTGGTACTGCCATAATAAACTCTCAAATAAAAAATTAATTAAAATATGGTGGAGCTGGACGGGATCGAACCGACGACCTCCTGCTTGCAAAGCAGGCGCTCTCCCAATTGAGCTACAGCCCCATATACTTTCATCGTGTTTGATATCCTTAGATCATCAAATCGTCAAGAATTATTATATTTAAAACTAAAAATATTAACATTTTTAATAAATTCATATATCAATATACGTTAAATTTTATAAAGACAGGTTAAGTATGTTTTTTGGAGAATTAAAAACGGAATCATCTTTGAACTGTATTTTAACAAGTTCTATTTTCGTAATTGATGCAAACAATCAAAAAGTAAAAATAAGTAAAGGTACTACCATTACAGATAAGCACATAGAAGTTTTCTTGAAAAATAATATAGATTCAATCGTGTGTGCAAAACTTGAGAGAGATGATATTGAAGAAAATAAAGCTGTACATGAAATATCAAAAAAAATAATATTTAAAAGCAAATCAAATTTAATGATCGACAAACCTAAGCAAGGAAGATGTAATTTAATTTCCTCAGTTAATGGTGTAATAAAATTTAATCCAAAACAATTATTATCCATTAATTCAGTGACAGATAAAATTGCAGTGGCGTCTCTGAAAAATTTGTCTTTTGTTAAAAAAAATCAGGTTGTAATTTCTATAAAAGCAATTCCTTTTGCCATCAATAAAATTATATTGAATTCTGTGATTGAAAAATCATCAAACTGTTTTCAAATATTACCATTTAAAAACAAAGTAATTCACCTAATACAAACTATAAATGAATCATTACCAAAGAAAGTTTTAGAAAAGACTATTCTTGTTACAAGAAATAGACTGAAAAACTGTAATATTGATAGTTTTTATGAAAAAAAATGTGAACACTCTATCACCGAACTTTCGAGAAAGATTAAAGAAAGCATAGATGAAAATGCAGATATAATTTTAGTTTTTGGAGCTTCTGCTATTACAGATATCAATGATGTAATCCCTAAATCTTTAGTGAAGAATGGTGGAACAATCCAACGTTTAGGTATGCCTGTAGAACCTGGTAACTTAATGTTATTAGGTAAACTCAAAAAAAATAACAAAAATATACCAATAGTTGGGATGCCAGGATGTGCAAGATCTCCTAAAGAAAATGGTGTTGATTGGATATTGTGGAGATTATTTTGTGATCTTGGTATTTCAAAAAAAGAAATTAATGATATGGGTAATGGTGGCCTGTTATGACAAAAAAAAAATTAAAAATTTATCATAATCCAAGATGCTCAAAATCAAGAAAAGCTTTAGAGTTGATTTCATCTCAAAATTTTAAATTACAAATTGTAAAATACTTGCAGTCAGGAATCTTAAAAAAGGATTTAGAAGATATTTTTAAGATCACAAAATTTGACATAAATAATTTTATTAGGAAGAAAGATCAATCTTTTAAAGACTTAAAAGTTGATATAAATGAATTATCAACAGACCAAGTTATTAATTTGATTTTAGAAAACCCAGTAATAATTGAGCGACCTATTTTAATTAAATATGAAAATGATGTGCTAGTTGATGCAATTATTGGACGACCACCCGAGTTAGTTTTGAAGCTTTTAGATTAAAACTAATTTCTCTTATTTAATTGTCCTATGTGTAATTGATTTCTTTTCTTTGAAATTTCTATTTGTTTCTGACGTTCTTTAAATCTTTGTCTTTGTTTTTCATTTGAGTGATTATAACAATGATGACAACTTTCCCCTTTTTTAAAATTTTTATGCTTTTTGTCTTCTGAATTTATAGGCATTCTACAAGCATAACACATATCATATTCACCTATGTCTAGCCTATGCTTAACAGAGACCCTGTAATCAAATACAAAACAGTTACCAGACCATTTGCTTTCTTGTTCAGGGATTTTCTCTAAATATTTTAAAATTCCACCCTCTAAGTGATAAACATCACTAAAACCTAGTGATTTTAAATATGATGTAGACTTTTCACACCTAATTCCTCCAGTACAAAACATTGCTATTTTCTTTTTCTTTATGTCCGGTCCTTTGTTGAGAAGATTATTTGAAACCCAATTGGGAAAATCTCTGAAACTTTTGATGTTAGGATTTATAGCTTTATCAAAAGAACCAATTGAAACTTCATAATTATTTCTTGTGTCCACAAGTATTACAGATTCATCGGCTATAAAACTATTCCACTCTTCAGGTTTTATGTATTGACCTACTTCTTTTTGGGGAGAAATATGATTTAGACCTAATGTTACAATTTCTTTTTTTAACCTAATTTTCATTCTGAAAAATGGATTTTTAGGGGCAATAGAGTATTTAGGACATAAATCTTTTAAGTTTTTAAAATTCCATAATTCATATAGGACCAACTCGATTTCTTTTGGAATACCAGCTATAGTTCCATTAATGCCTTCATTGGCTAATAAGATAGTACCTTTTACCGATGTCTTATCAAAAATATTTTTTAAGTGCTTCTGAAAATCAATTAAATTATTAAGTTCAAAAAATTTATAAAAAGCTACAACTATAAAAGTGTTTTTATCATTAATAATTTTTTTATTAGATTGTAAGAAATTTTGGTAATCTGACTTTGGATTCATGATAATTTATTTAACTAGTTATAATAAATAATTTAAAAAAAAATACATCTACCATAAATTAACATATAAGTTAAAAGAGAATTAATATAATTTATAAAATTAAAAATATGGAGTTGTAAAATGTCCGAGTTAAATATAGAGCCAATAACATTAGAAAAAGCTAATCTAATGATTGATAGTGCAATTAAAAAGGCAAGAGAAATTAAAATTAATCCAATAATGGTTGTTGTTTTAGATCATCGTGGAGCAATTAAGGCATGTTCTGGAGAAGATGGTATAAGTAGTTTACGATTCAAAATTGCCCATGGTAAAGCTAATGGAGCTTTCCAAATGGGTATGGGATCTAGAGCCTTGTTTAATAGAGCTGAGCAACAAGCATACTTTATAAACGCCGTTAATGCACTTACTGACGGAGCCCTAGTGCCTGTTCCAGGTGGTGTGCTTATAAAAGATAAAAACAATAATATTGTTGGTTCCCTAGGTATCTCCGGTGACACATCAGATAATGACGAAATAGCGGCCATCGCAGGAATTGAAGCTGCAGGTTACACAGCAGATATTGGTTAGATCAATAATAAAATAATAAAAAAACTGGTAACAAAGTAAGTAGTAATAAAACTGCTAATCCACGTAGTGGATTTTCTGGTTTTTGAAGTATATTTTCCTGATGTACTTTAAAGTAAAACGCAAACATTCTTTTTATTAGATTTTTTTTCTTTATTTTTTGGTAATACAAAATGGCTATAATATGAATTGTAATTAAAGAATATAAGATATAATGAGAAATATTATGAACATAGACCCAAATACTTGAATAATTAGGAGTCAAATACGCAAGAGGACCGTCATACAAAATATCATCACTTGAAAACAAACCTGAGACAGATAAGGTTATTAAAACTAATAAAAACATAATAGTAGAATAACTGCCTAGTGGCGTTTTAATAAGTTCACTGTCATTGTTTCTATTCGAAAACTGAGTTAAGGCTTCTCTAATTGATAAATTAAAACTCTTAAATCTTGAATATTTAGTACCTATAATACCCCATAAAATTCTAAAAAAAATTAAACCTAGAAGGGCCACACCAAAAAACTGATGGATTTCTAATACATTTAACTTAGCTGTAACTATTGAACCTATAACAAGTAATATCAACGCCAAATGGAAGCATCTTAAGGACAAATCCCATATTTTGTTTTTTGAATTTTGTTTATATTGCATTATTAATTCATATAATTAACTTGGTATTTTATCATAAAGAAGAAAACTATGAAATCCAGCTGGAATTCCGAAATGTTAAAAGCTTTTGAAAATATTATGAAAGTTGATCAAAACTTTAGAAAAATTTACAACAAAATTGGTATTCCTGAAAACAGGTCGATGAGTGAAGGCTTTCAAAGTTTAGCAAAAATAATTATAGGGCAACAGATTTCAACTAATGTAGCTAGTAATATTTATAATAAATTACTTATGGATGATATTTTAAATGAAAAAAAAATACAGATGCTAACATTAGACACTTTGAAAAAATATGGATTATCATCACAAAAATCTTTTTATATAAAGAATTTAGCTGATTTAATTCAAAAAAAAAAACTAGACTTAAGCAATCTTAAAAAACACTCAAGTGAAGAAATTTCAAGTTTATTAATTAAGGTCAAAGGTATTGGTCACTGGACTATAAATAATTATAAAATTTTTGTCCTTCAAGATATTAATGCCTGGCCTTCTGCAGACTTGGCTCTTCAAGAAGCTGTTAAAATTATTAAGAAATTAGAACTAAGACCTAATCATGATGAAATGGAAAAACTAGGAAATGATTGGATACCTTATAGAGGGGCGGCTTCACTATTTTTGTGGCATTTTTATAATAAAGTTAAAGTCGAAAAGATAGAAATTAAGTTATGATTAATTCAAAACAACTAATAAATATGATTAATTTAGCTAAAGAATGTAACTTATGCGCCATGTCTTTTTTTCGACAGTTAGATAACACACAAGTTATTTTTAAAAAAGATGAGTCTCCGTTAACGAAGGCTGATATTGAAGTTAATAAAATTGCAATCAATGGCTTAAAAAAAAATTTTCCTAATATTAGTATTGTTAGTGAAGAATTAGAAAGCTCTCATAACTTCTTAGAAAATGACAAACCATTTTGGCTAGTTGATCCTATAGATGGAACTAAAGAATTTATAAATAAAAACCCAAATTTCACAGTTAATTTTGCACTTATTAAAAATAACTTGCCAGTGTTTGGTTTAATTGCTCAACCATTTACAGACACTATTTGGTACAGTTTTAGGGGTAAAGCCTGGAAAATAGAAAAAGACTATAAAATAGAAAAATCAGAACAAATTCAATGTTCCAAAATCAATTACAACAAAATTAGCACTTTTAGTAGTTCTAGTCATAGGTCGAAGGAGCTAGAAGATTGGATAACTTTAGTTAAACCCCAAAAAGATATAAATATTGGTTCTAGCATTAAATTCTGTCATTTAGCAGAAGGTAAAGCTGATCTTTATCCAAGAACTTCTCCTACTATGGAATGGGATATAGCAGCTGGACATAGTATCCTTAAAGCAGCGGGTGGAAATGTTTATTGTGATGCTGGACTTGAAATGCGATATGGGAAAGTTAATTTCAAAAACACAAATTTTTTAGCTTTTGGTAAAACTCCATATTTACCTCCAAAATTTTTATTATTTTTAAACAAACATGATGTTGATAAATATGAAAATGATTTAGTTCAGGCAAAAAATGAACTTGTAAAACAAAATTTAGTCGCCTTTCCTACGGAAACTGTATACGGTCTTGGCGCGATAGGAAGCAGTAAAAAGGCTATCAGAAGTATTTATGCTGCTAAAAGGAGACCTTCGAATAATCCTTTAATTGCACATACTTTTAGTAAAAAAGAAGCAGAAAAATACATTGAATTCACAGAAATTGCTAATGTATTAGCAAATAATTTTTGGCCTGGTCCACTTACAATTGTAGGTCAAACAAAAAAAAACAAAATCTCTAACATACTATCACAAGGTAAAAGTACTCTAGCAATCAGAGTGCCATCTCATCCTCTTGCAATGGATCTAATTAAAAGGGTAAATATACCTATTTTAGCACCAAGTGCCAATCTCTCAGGGGGAGTTAGCCCTACAAAAGCTGAACATGTAAAAAAAGACTTTGGCCCTCATTTCAAAGGAAAAGGATGGACATTGTCTAAAATCTTAGATTACGAGACAAGTTACGTTGGTATAGAATCAACTGTAGTGGACTGTCGTGGTGAAAAACCGATAATTTTAAGACATGGTTACATTACTAAAGAAATGATCTCTGAAATTTTGGAAACAGAAGTCTTAGATCCTAATGATGATGAGTTGATTTCACCAGGACTTCTAAAAAGTCACTACTCGCCAAAAGCTGATGTATTTCTTGACCAAAAAATTAGTATGGAAAATGCTGGCTGGTTGACGTTTGGAAACACCCCAAAATCATTGCAGAAAAATAAAAACTTGTTTAACTTAAGTCCTAGTAAAAATTTATTTCAAGCATGTTGTTTGTTATATTCAGGATTAAGATACTTAGACTCAAAAGGAGTTAAAAATATTCAAGTGATGCCAATTCCTAATATAGGTATTGGGGTAGCCATAAATGATCGTTTACAAAGAGCATCTTGCAAACTTTGATAATATTAGGAACAAAATGAATACTAAAGAATTAAATTTTGAAATTCAAAATTTAGGTTTAAAAAACCCTCCTCTACTTAGCGAAGACGAACATCTCAAGTATGTAAATGATTGGAGAGGTCAGTATATTGGTAGAGCTGCAGCTGTTCTAAGGCCATCTAACACCTTAGAAGTATCTAATATAATGAAATTCGCCTTTGATAATAATATTCCTATCGTACCTCAAGGGGGTAATACTAGTTTATGCGGAGCCGCAACTCCAGACAATACTGGGGATTCAATCATCGTATCTTTAGAAAAAATGAATAATGTCCGTCAATTTAATAAAAATGCTCAAACAATCACAGTTGAATCGGGTATGATTTTATCACAAATACATGATGTAGTCGAAAAAGAGGGTTTATTCTTTCCATTAAGTTTAGGTGCTAAAGGTTCTTGCATGATTGGTGGAAATTTATCTACTAATGCCGGTGGAGTAAATGTTTTGAAATATGGAAACACTAGAGAATTATGTTTGGGATTAGAGATTGTTTTACCTGATGGACAAATAATGAATCTTCTTTCCGAACTTAAAAAAGATAACACAGGATATGATTTAAAAAATCTATTTATTGGAGCAGAAGGAACTCTTGGGATAATTACTGCTGCTACTATGAGATTATTTAGATTACCTAAAATGATTACAACACTGTTTGTAGAAGCTAACAAAATTTCTAATGCAGTCAAATTACTAAATGTTTTTAATACTCACTTTCCAGATAGAATAGAGTCGTTTGAGCTAATGCCAAAAGTTTTTTGGGAGGTAGCAAAAAACAATATAGAAAATATCAAATTACCTTTTGAAAATTTACCAGATATGGGTGTTTTAATTGACATATCAAGTTTTTCTAAAAGTGAAATTACCTCTAATGAAGATGGTCAACTCCCCATTATAAAATCAATTGAAAATATTCTAGAGGAATGCTTTGATCTTGAGCTAATCTCAAATGCAACTATTTGTAATAATGAGGCACAAAGAAAATCTTTGTGGTCAATAAGGGAAGCAGCAGCAGAGTCCGAAAAAAAAGAACTTGAAAATTCTAATCTTATTAAATGTTTAAAACATGATATATCTCTTCCAGTTGAATCAATAGATGATTTTCATAAAGAAGCTCAAAAAATGATTTCAGAGTTCTTGCCAGATTTAAAGACAATTTATTTTGGTCATCTAGGTGACGGAAACCTTCATTATAATGTCTTCGGCAATGGATCTTTGCCCGACGGCTTCCAAGGTAAAAGCATCAATTTAACAACTGAACTTTATAAAATCGTACATAAGTATAATGGTTCTTTTTCTGCAGAACATGGTATTGGTCAGTTAAAAAAAAATAATTTAAAAAATCATAAAAACAAGACAGCTTATTCTCTAATGACTATTATAAAAAAACAGTTAGATCCAAAAGGAATAATGAACCCAGGAAAAGTTTTATTTTATTAATTTTATAATTTAAAAACATTCCTACATCTTTACTAAACCAAGGGATAAAATGAAATATATTAAATTTTTTTTGATTTTTATTTTCTTCATGAGTGGAAGCGCACTTAGTAAAGATCTTAAACAAACTTCATCCGATAGTGTAAACTTTACAAGTGACAGCCTAATAGTTGATGAAAAAACCCAAAAATTAATTGCAACTGGCAACGTTGTTATCACTAATAAAGGTCGTAAAATAACCTCAAATAAAGTTGAGTACGATCAAAATATAGACAAAGCTGTTGCCACTGGTTCCGTAATAATAAGAGAAAAAGATGGTTCGATTTATGAATCAGACAGTGTAGTACTAACAAATGAATTTAAATCAATTGTAGCAATTCCTTTATACGGCGAATTAATTGATAGTTCGTTTATTAAAGCTAATAATTTTATAAAAAATGATATTGGTGAAAGTTTTTTTAAAGAAGGCACTTATACGGCTTGTGAATGTGACTTCAAAAAAGGTACAAACCCTATTTGGAGGATAGAAACACAACAAATAAAACATGATCCTGTAACACAAACTGTTTATCTTAAACATCCTGTAATGAAAATTTTTTCTTTGCCAGTATACTATCTCCCTTATTTAAGTTTCCCAGACTGGACTGTTAAAAGAAGATCTGGATTTTTAACTCCAGTTTATGGTTATTCGAAACAAAATAGATTCCACACTAAGATTCCTTATTATTATGCCCCTGAAAATGATCTAACCTGGGACATGACTTTTACAACTCATCAAAACGGTAAAACAGGTCATGCAGATCAATTAAATGTTAGAAAAGAATTTCAAAACACATCATTAGAAACTAATATTTATAAGGGTAACTTAGATACTAATAAATCAAATGGTGATAATGTATTTGGAATAAACCTCAAAGCTAGTTCTAATTTAGATAATCATTGGAAAATGACATTCGAGGGGAAATATGCCGATCAAGAAACTTTTATGAGAAGATATGGTTTTGATGGTAGCGATAGATATAAAAGCTATCTAAACTTAGAAAAAATTAAACCAAACTCAATTTCAAAAATAGAAATATATAATATACAAAATTTAGATGAAACCAGTAGCGACAATGAACCAGTTATGGCTCCTTCTATTTCGCACCATATATTTGATAGTAATGAAAATTATAACTATGATATCAAATTAAATGCCCACTCAATATATAATGATGAAAGTTATGATATAAAAAGATGGTCAGGTTTAGCTAAAATTAATAAAAAGATAAATTTAGAAAATGTTATTTTAGAGGGTGACGCTAACTTTGGTCTAGATTTATATTCTATTCAAGGAAGACCCTCTACAGATAGTAATGACAATAGATATATTGATAGGCTTTCTTCAGGTTTTTCTATAGCTGCAAGTAATCAATACGGAATGACAGACCAAGATCTTAGTGTGATCATAGAACCTAAAATTCAATTTAGCTCAGTGATTTCTTCAGATAGAACAGATGAGGTACCAAACAGAGACTCATCTGAATTTAGATTAGATCAAGCTAATTTGTTTTTAAACAATCAATATCAAGGAAGAGATAATATTCAGCGAAGTGACAGAATAAATGCTGGATTCACCACTTATCTAATGAGTCAAAATATCGGTGAGGTAAATTTTTTTGTAGGCCAAAGTCAAAAAATTAGTGGAACACAAAATAATATAACTATAGCCAATAATGATAGACAATCTCATGTCATAAATTCTATAAATTGGAAACCAAATTCAACCTATAATTTCTCTTGGTTTTCTTTATATAATCATCATAATTTCAAATCGGATACCTCTGATTTCTCTTTTAGCGGATCCCTAAATGGCTGGGGCTATTCAGCAAACCATAGATCTGTTGATGGAGATTTTGTATCTAACGGTACTGATAGAGAAGAGTTAGCAATTGGAATTTCAAAAAATTTTTCAAATTGGAAAACAAGCTATTCAAGGACTTATGATTTAAATAATAACAAAGAAGAAATGATATCAGAAACCTTAGGCTTAGAATACACTGGTGATGGATACATGTTTGGAAATTGTTTAACTGTATTATTTCAGTACAAAAGCTCAGGTGGAGTGGTAGATAGAGATTTAATCCCTGAAGATTCTATATACTTAACATTTAATTTTAGAAATTTGGGTGCTTATCAATGGCAACCAAAGGAAATAAACAAAGCTTTAAATAAAAATTTAAGATATTAATCAAAAACATATACAAATTTGTTTAATAATTCTTTAGCTAGTTCACGATTGAAATTATTTGGAACTCTAAACATAGCCTGTCTTCCGCAACAGTCAGATTTAGGTATTATGTCTTCAACGATATGATAATATCCTCTATCAACGTAATCATCAAAAAAAATTATGGTGCCTTCATCTGCACACATTATACTATAAAGAAAACAAGCGACTCTAAACCTACCATCTATAAGTATTAAATCTGCTTTGAAATTAAAATTCCAAACTCCACTTATGTAATCAAAAAATTTATCACGGTGTATATATGATTTCGGACGCCCCCAATTCTCTAATTCACCTAAATCAACCCAATTAATTATAATGTCTTCTTTTCGTCTTAAAACATCAATTGTATTTATCCATTTTTTGTCTGTATCTACAGCCACTATTTTTGCTTTTGTATTATTAATCAAATAACGAGTTGAGTTACCAACTCCGTATTCAAAATAAACATCACAATTTTTTACATATTTTTTAAATAGAGAGTCATCTCCATCAAAAAGTATCATTTTATCATTGATATTTTTTGACATCATTTATTCAGATCTCTAATGACAGCAAAAAATTTAAACCAAGTTAATCTTAGCTTGCCAAAAAGACTTTTATTTTTTTTCAGATCATTAAATTTCTTAATTCCACATTCAGTTTTAATTTTAAATCTATTCATATCGTGACCATATTTTTATTAATAAATACTTCATAACATATGAAAATTTATTTTTTCTACTGTTTTTTCAAAATAACAATATCCTTTTCAGGATAATCAGTTAACCAGTTTCTTTGATATGCAATAATTTCAAAAGTTTTTTGTGTATAAAAAACAACGTGAGTTGGGTCCCTTCTATAATGCCATTTTTCAAATGAATTACGTTTATCCATAAAAGAAGTCATAACAGCTAAAAAAGAATTTTTTAATAAAATACTATCAATTTTTTTAAATTCCTCATAAGGATTAAAAAAATGTTCAACAGCCTCTGAACATGTAATAAAATTAAACTTTCTTAAGAATATAGAATTATCTGGGAAAAAAATAGGATCATATAATTGAATTTTGAAGCCATCTTGTATCAATATATGAGCCAAAGCTGGTGCATATCCACATCCATAATCCAAACCTAAATCTTGATTGGAAATTTTATCTTTAATAGGGTTAACTAACCTCAATAAGAAATTTCTATAAGCGCTGTCGTCTATATTATTATTATGTTTTAAATAATGTTTTTTTTCTGCATCAAATGTAATGAAATTTTTGGAGTCAAGTAGTTTAGCCTCACAAACTTGACACTCCCAATAAAGCATTTTTTCAATTTCAGCATAAAAAATAACATTATTATTTTTGCAAACAGTACATATTTCCATTATTGATAAACATATAAATTTAAATAAATTAAATTCTTACTAGATCAGAATTTTGATTAAAAAACAAAAAATTATGAAAAATAATCTAAAGCAAATCCTCTTATTTAATAGTTCTCAAAAAATAATGATTATACTGGGAATTTTAGGTTTATTTCCATTTTTCTTCGGTCTTGTTGAATTATATTTTAATAGAAATGAGCTAATATTTAACATTAATATACCTAAATACTATGGAGCTATTATTTTGACATTTATTGGCTCAAAATATTGGGGCATAATATTAACCATAGGTGATCAAAACAAAATCTCGGATAGACTGAAAAATCAAATTATCATTTGGTCAATAATACCTTCAACTTTAGGAATAATATCATTATCATTACAGACTTCATTAAGCTTTTTTGTTTTAGTACTAGGTTTTATATCATGCCAAATAATTGATGAATTATTATACAAGCCCTTAAACTTTGCTCATTGGTATATTTGTTTAAGACGTTTATTAACATTTTTAGTTACAACTATTTTAATATTTTCTTTCATAATCATCAGTTAAAAATATGAATTATTTTCCAACAACAAAAAAAGAAATATTAAAAAATCTAGAGGAATTTAGTAAAAATGAAATTTTAAATTATTCCTCAAATAGAAATTATGATTTAGGAATTCCTCATAAAAATGTTTCAAAATTATCACCTTATATTAGAAGACGATTTATAAGTGAAGAAGAAGTAATGAGCATTATCTTGAAAGATAACGAAATTAATAAAATTGAAAAATTTATCGAAGAAATATTTTGGAGAACATATTGGAGAGGCTGGCTTGAGACACACCCATGGATTTATAATGAATATTTAAAAAACAATGAGACGAAAGATCTCCTTAAAAAAACTGGTATAAAATGTTTTGACCACTGGGTTGATGAATTATTAGAAACAGGTTATCTTCATAACCATGCCAGGATGTGGTTTGCAAGTATATGGATATTTACATTAGGTTATAGTTGGCAGTCTGGGGCTAAATTTTTTGAAAATAATTTATTAGACTTTTGTCCTGCATCAAACACTCTTGGTTGGAGATGGGTTGCAGGCATACAAACTATAGGAAAACCATATATTGCGAGAGCTGAAAATATAAGGGATTTTACTAAAAATAGATTTTATCCCAAGGATCAATTAAATAATACTCCAAACTATAGTTTTGAAAACTTTTCAAATGGTAAGGCCAGTAAATTTCTAGAACCTAAAACTATTCCCTTCGAAGATCTGACTAAAGTAGGATTAATTTTAAATAATAATGACCTCTCACTAAATAAAGTTTTAGATAAAAAAGGTATTAAATATAATTGTTGTTTATGGTCAACAAATAATCAAAATCCGATTATAAATAATTTTCAAAAATTATTGTACGAAGATGTTTGCAATAATTTAAATGGAGTTACTCTAATAAGTGATTTTGAAACAATATTTCATTGGATACAAAACAAAGGAATTAAAAATTTAATATTACCTTATGAAACAGTAGGTAATAAACTTTTTTCTAATCGAGACTTTTTAAATAAATTAGAATTACTAGAAGTAAGTTATTACTTTTATCTAAGAGAATGGGATCAAAATGCCTTTCCTCATTGTACTAGGGGATTTTTTAATTTTAAAAAAATGATTAATGAACTCATAAATCATAAAAATATATTTATTAATGCTCTGTAGGTTTTGGACGGTAAAGCACTGTTATAAAACCTATTTGATGTATTACTATCGCGCCCAACTGCTCTTTTATTTTAATACAGTGTGCATTACGTAAGTTTTTATCTGATTGTCTTATACGTATTTTTATTAATTCGTGGGCACTTAGGGCAACATCAATTTCTGCTAAAACAGCATCAGTAAGACCGTGTTGACCAATTAAAACAAACGGCTTTAATAAGTATGCTTTTTTACGTAACTCTCTCTTTTTTAAATTAGAAAGGTCTTTATTCATAATAACACCTACTTTAAATGGATTTTGTACCTAATTAACAATGTGATTACTGTTTTTGTAGAGAGAAAACAATTTCTAGTTTCTTTACGCTTAACTTTATAGTTTCAAAGTTATTATATTATAATTAGATAAAGTAACTAACTTAATATTAACAAAATCCAAAATATAGCTTCATTTCTTTTTATTATTTTTCTCACTACAATTCAAAAATAATTCAACAGATGTTTCATTAATATATTCTTCACACTTTTTAAATGAATTTAACAAAAGTTTTTTTTCAATAAGTTTTCTTTTATGTTGATCATAATCAAATTTATCTTTTTCAGATAAAGAAGGGAAAGATGGAAGAACAAAAACTAATGTTATAATTAATAATTTATTCATTTTTTATTATAACCAATAAATAATAAAAAATAGAAAAAAACTTATCCCAATCATAATTAGAAATTTTTTATATACTTCCAACATATTAGCTCTATTTATACCCTAAAAGTTTACAAATAATTTATAATCGCAATACGTATTTCTAAATCTATTCCACTGTGACCGATTTTGCTAAATTTCTTGGTTGATCAACATCAGTACCTCTTTCTTTAGCAACATGATACGCTAATAATTGTGCAGGTATTGACATTAGGATAGGAGATAACAATGATTTAAATTCA
>Ga0129342_1000633_pt1 | contig 15370 bp, 9 predicted proteins | sample CPBDNA_5_FD_94426 | JGI IMG/M metagenome (GOLD analysis project Ga0129342, IMG submission 94426) | Freshwater to marine salinity gradient microbial communities from Chesapeake Bay, USA - CPBay_Sum_15_0.2_DNA | ecosystem: Environmental > Aquatic > Marine > Coastal | place: USA: Chesapeake Bay...
CAAGATATGGTGGAGAAACAAAAAACATTTTTCCTGATGGTGTAGCATCCTCGGGGTATCCTTACAATCACGTGTATAATTCTGAATCTGGTCATGTGTTTGAAGTGGATGATTCGCCTGGTGCAGAAAGATTGCACAAATACCACACAGCAGGTTCATTTGAAGAAATTCAACCGGATGGAACTCGCGTTCATAAAGTCGTGGGCAAAAATTACGAAGTAGTTATCAGTGATGAGAATATCTACATTCGAGGTTCACAAAATATTACGGTTGTTGGTAATTGCAAACTATATGTACAAGGCGATCATTATACAGAAGTTGATGGAAATCAATATGTTACAGTTCGTGGAGATCGTGTAACCAAAATTCAAGGCAACGATCTTAAAGAGGTAATGTCCGATGAGTCAACACAGATAAATGGGAATAAAAACGAACGAGTAAGTAAAGACCGTCGGTCAATTGTCGATTCAACGTATACCGAAACCATAGGTAAGGATAAGAAAACCACAATTAAAAAGAATGAAACAAAAACGGTAATGGTAAATCTGAGAATGGCGTCATTAGCCAATACCACTATCGGTGTTGGAAAGAACATGAAAGTAGAGAATGGTGAAACTTACAATCATAAATCTGTTGGCGCTGCAACAGAAACATTCCAATCAACGTCTACACAACAGTTTAATGGCAAATCAGTTATGGACTTCAATGGCGATTCTCATATGAGGTTTGATGCTGACAAATACGAGCACATTGGCGCAGATACTTATACGTGGATTGCAAATGATAAGGTTGATCATACTAATGCTGCTGGGCCTACAGGAAGAACTGGTGCAGCTGACACCAACAATTCAACTACGGATAATACGTAATGGCTAATTTAGATTTATGCGGATTAGATTTAAAAATCATCAATTTAGATGCAGCCCAAAAAGAAATAGAAAAGGCAATTGCCAATCTTGCATCAGGAATCGGTGATATATCTTCAGTATCTTCAAAATTGACAGCAGCTTTGGGTCAATTGGAATCTCTAATACCAGACGTAAAAATAGAATTACCAAATCTGCAAAATGAAATTAATACACTTCTTTCATTTGCTAATGATCCAGTGCAATATGCATTGCAATTGGCTAGAATAGAGGAACTGTTTGGCAATATTCCTACTTTAGACTTGGATGGTTTGATATCACAAATATCATTACCCAATTTCAATATTTGTTCAGGCGTTCCAAATATTGATGTTGAATCGTCGATAAACAAAGCAGGTGAAACGGTATATACGGCTATCACTAAAGGAGTTCCTGCATCAGTTCCAACAGTTGATGCAATTAAACTTCCAACTCCACCCATACCAAAATTGGTATCAGAAGTTATCCCTGTTACGATTAAAAGCAATAGCAGAAGTCCTGTGACTTCTGAAGTTAAAACCAAGACACAAACTCTGACTCCACCTGCAACAAATTCGGTACCAGCCACACCACCAGAAACAACTACTGTAGAAATTAACAGCTTATATAATGAGTTGACTATTCCAATTACGAATTCAACATTGAAGAAAACATTTATCAAAACACAAGCACCTGATGGTAGTGGTTACTTTTGGAAACCAAAAGGATACTCTACTCAATTAGAACTTGAAGCTTGGGTGTATACTAACGTGATAGTATTTGCTATAAACTCAAAAGAAGTTTTAAACACAATAATAGCAAATCCTTCATCAGCACCATCGCAAGAATTTGTAGATGCATATACTCTTAGATTGCAGAATTGTGTTAAATTTTTGAAAGCAAATGGAGAATCGAATTTAACACAGGCCACAAAAAATTCAGATGGGACGTATTCTGTTTCTATAGAACAGGCCAAAAAAAGTTTTTGTCCAAAGCCAGACGGTGAGTGGTTAGGCAATTGGGGTATTAAAGCAATATAAATAATAAAAACAAAAGAGAAATAACATGCCTGAACTTAAAGAACCAGTATTTAAAGATATACCTTTAAAGTTTACTGCTCATCCAGTTACTGGTAATGTCAAGGCTTTGGTAAATCGTGAAGCAGTAAAACAAAGTGTAAAAAATCTTGTTTTAACTAATTTTTATGAGAGACCATACAATCCAGTTTTAGGCGGTGATGTTCTATCGCAATTGTTTGAAAATATGGATTCTATTACAGAGTTCAATATTTCAAAAAATATTCGTCAAGTATTAGATAATTATGAACCAAGAGCAATTATTGATGACATCAAAGTAAGTGCAAATCATGATTCAAATGCTTTGAATGCAACAATTATCTTTAGAATTAAGAATGATCCAGAACCAATCATAGTTAATGTTTTATTAGAAAGAGTTAGATAAATGGCAGAATCTACTATTAGCGTTACAGAGTTAGATTTTGATAATATTAAATCATCTTTAAAAACGTATATTTCTTCAAAGCCTGAATTCACAGATTATAACTTTGAGGGTTCTACGATTTCTATGCTACTTGATTTGTTAGCATACAATACATATCAAAATGCCTTCTATACAAGCATGGTTGGAAATGAAATGTTTTTGGACTCTGCTCAACTCAGAGAGAGCGTAGTTTCAAGAGCAAAGATGTTGAATTATGTTACTCGCTCTGCAAGAGGAGCATCAACAACATTAACTGTAACCATCACACCTACAGGTTCTCCAACTTCTGTCACGATTGCAAAGAACACTGAATGGACTGCTACATCTGATGGTATTACCTACAAGTTTGTAACGCCTCAGGCATATTCATTTACTGCAGATCAAAATTATTCAGGCACAATTACAATCACTGAAGGAAGACCAGTAACGCATCGTTGGACAGTCAATACAAGTAATCCAGTTCGTTATATTATTCCAAATGAAAATGTTGATACAACTTCAATTTCTGTGGTCGTTCAAGAATCTTCTGTTGATAGCTCATCAGTAACACATACGCTTGCAAGTGATATTAGTGAAGTTACAGCTACCTCTCCTGTTTTCTTTTTACAAGAAGTAGAAAACAATCAATATGAGGTATATTTTGGCGATGGTGTAATTGGCAAAACACTTAACAATGGAAATATTGTAATTGTAAATTATAGAGTTTGTAATACCACAGAGGGTAATGGTATTTCTACATTTACAAATCCATCTACGTTGGCTGGGTATTCAACATTCACAGTTACAGTAAATGCTGCAACCTCCGGCGGCGCAGCTAACGAGTCTATTGAGTCAATTAAATTTAATGCACCAAAGAATTTTGAGACACAAAACAGAGCTGTTCTTGCTGAAGATTATAAAAGAATTATCTTACGCGACAATGCTGATTTTAATTCAATAAGTGTATGGGGCGGAGAGCAAAACACACCAGCAATTTATGGTAAGGTTTATATTTCAATCAAACCAACATCTGGTAATACAATTTCATCTGATAGAAAAACAGCAATTAAAACACAATTGAAAAAATATAATGTGTTGTCAATTGATCCTGAGTTTGTTGATGCTACATTCTTGTATGTTAAACCAACAATAGATGTTTATTATGATTCTTCATTGACAACATTAAATGCTACACAAGTTCAAGATAAAGTATTAACTGCAATTACAAATTTTGAAACAAATAATCTTGGTAACTTTGAGAACAAAAAATTTAGATATTCAAAATTTATTGAAACAATTACTGATTCTGATACTTCAATTAAAAGTGCATTAGTTGATGTACAAATGGAGAAAAGATTTACTCCAAGTACAACAACTACTTCTGCTTACAATATTGCTTTTAATAATGTAATTAGAGAGCCAGTTTCTTCTGGTCATGCAACACACTCTGGTGCGCATTACATTTCTTCATCTGCGTTTACATATGAAGGGAAAACTGCATACTTAGATGATGATGGTGAAGGAACAATGAGAATTTGGTATCAACTATCAGTTGATACTGTGGCGTATTTAGATTCAAATGCAGGAACTGTTAATTATAAAACAGGATTGGTTACATTATCTAATTTCTTGCCATCCGCAATTTCTGGTTCATATATTTCTATTTTTGCAACACCAGTGAAAAATGATATTAGTGCAGTAAGAAATCAAATATTATTAATTAGTAATGCAAAGGTAACTGTGATCGATGAAGCAACAACATTGGTTGCTGCTACAACAAGAACAGCTACAACACAAGGTGTATCTACTTACGCTATCGATTCAGGTTTATATCCAGTGGTATACTAATTAATGTCTACTGATAAAAAAATATCGAATCTTATAGAACAACAGTTTCCTTTCTTCGTTCGCGATGAAGGACCAAATCTTGTTGCATTCTTAAAAGCATATTATGAATGGACTGAGCAAGCAAACAATGCAATTGAAGTTTCAAAGAATCTATTAAATTATCAAGATATTGATGCAACATACAACAAATATTTAAATTATTTTGATAAAGAAATTTTACAATCAATTCCTAAATCGATACTTGCTGATCGAAAGAAACTTGCTAAACATATTAAAGATATCTACAGAGCAAGAGGTTCTGAGTTATCTTATCGTTTATTGTTCCGCGTCCTTTTTAATGAAGAAATTGATTTCTATTATCCAGGCGAGGATATACTTCGCGCATCAGATGGTCGATGGATAAAAGAAACAACGATTAGAGTTTCAATTCCAAGAACTGCAACATTAACTCAATTTTTAGGACAAAGCGTAACTGGATTGACAAGCGGCGCATCAGCGCGTGTTGATAAGATTAATACTGTATTTTCCGGTGGTGTTCTTGTTGATGAATTATATTTGTTGGACATTGACGGAACATTTCAAGATTATGAAAGAGTTGCACTTACAAGCAACAATAGTATCTATGCAACAATAAGTGCTAGTGTTGGTCCATTACAGGGCGTATCAGTATTTAATGGTGGGGCTTTACATCAAACCGGCGATGCGATATCATTTGCATCTGCTTCTGGTACTGGCGCAAATGGTGTAGTCACTGCAATTTCTGATACAAGTGCTGTGAAGTGGAATATCGCCGATGGTGGCTCTGGGTATACAGCAAATGCTACAATTACAATTACAGGTGGTTCAGGAGTTGGAGCTGCCTTTACAATTGCTAGTATTGCAAATACTGAAATTATTGCGATCAATACCGACACAATTGCTCCTGTTGCAAATGTAGTCTTAAATACAGGTCCAACATTTGTTTCATTAGGTGCAAATACAGCTGCTGTCTCAGCTAATCTAGCAATTGCAAATATTTCAACACCGCTAAATGCTCTTGCATTTTCAAACGTAACAGTTGGAACAATTTCCGCTTTAACTGTTACAAATTATGGTTATGGTTATCTTTCTCTACCATCAGCAACAGTAATACAAGAAAATATATCTGATTTGGAAATTTCTGATGGTTCTGGTGGAATTAAAGGAAGAAACGCTTCAATTACTCCAGAAAATGCTTCTGGTGCTATTACTGCTGTAAATGTTACAAATTTTGGCAGCAACTATAGTAGAACAGATAATGTTACCATAACAAATCTTACACGAGCTGGTACTGCTGCTGCCCAGGGAACACCAGAAGTATCTGGTATGGTGTTTTATCCTGGTAGGTATGTTGATACAAAAGGTTGGCTATCTTGGAATAATAAACTTCAAGATAACTTATATTATCAAGAATTTTCATATGAAATTAGATCAACAAAAGTTACAAATGCTTACAGACAGTTGGTAAATGCGATTGTTCATCCAGCTGGTACAAAGATGTTTGGACGTATCAGTCTGTTCTCTGATGTACAAACAACAGTTGTAACCGTTGATAGTCAAGGAATTCCAACTGGAACTGAAGCACCAGCGCAATCTAAACTTAATATTGAGAGTGAAATTTCTATTGATCTTCCAACAATTATTTCTGATTTTGGAACCCTTGAAATCTCACCAGGACCTATATTAGAATATACAGCAAACACAACTGTAGTAACAACAGCAACAACATTAACTGTTTATGCTACAGGCACTGGTTCGTTGTTTACTTCAAATGCTACAACAATCAATGCGTATTCTACCGAAATTATTAATACATACGCTCTATTGCCAGTTGGCGCTCTTGGTTCACCAAAACTTCTTGTTGGTAATAATACTCTGTTCACAGTTGAAATACCAACATCGAACACAGGTCTATGGATAATAGATACATATGGTGGTACCGCAAATGGTCTATACTTCACAAATGCAACATACTCTAATACATTTGCAACATTGAAACTACCATATCCAAATCTAAGTCTTTCAAATGGAAGTTTTTACTATATCGCTAATACTTCCTAGTTATGAAATTATAAATAAATAAAATAAATTCTGCAGAGGATTGAATAAATGCCAGGCACAGTTACAAGAAGATTTAGAGTTCATAATGCAGAGCAGTTTCATGAAGCATTCAGTGAAGCAGCCGCAACAAATATGTATCTCTTTATTTCTAGAGTCTCCTCATGGGACGATGACAACGACCCTCCCACTCCAACAGACTCAATACAAGTTACAGAATATGACAATTGGAGAGAAATGATTGGCGCAAAACGCGCTCAATCTGCCGATGTTACATTTGCTGTACCAAGATACGATTGGACAACTGGTAAAGTCTATAGAGAGTATAATACTTCTTCTTCAACATTATTTGATGCACCAGCTTCCTCAAATACATTTTATGTAATGAATAGTAATTATGATGTATATAAATGCTTATTTAATAATAAAGCTGCATCATCAACAGTTGAACCAACAGGAACTTCAACCTCTACTCTTGTAACTGCTGACGGATACCACTGGAAATACATGTATTCAGTAGATGCTGGTTCTGCTCTCAAGTTTCTCACAACAAACTGGCATCCAGTAAAGACTCTTACCTCTGATGATGGTTCTGCTCAGTGGGACGTTCAAGCTGCAGCAGCGAACGGCGCAATTAATATTATTGATGTTACAGCAGGCGGTTCCTCATATGAATCTCAAACTGGAACGCTCGCGGGCGTATCATCATCAACAATTATGGATCTTTCTTCTGGCGCTTCTGCTGATAATGGTCGATATACTGGCGGCGCACTTTATATTTCTTCTGGTCTAGGGTCTGGGCAAGTAAGAAATATTACTAATTATGTTGGTGCAACAAAGCGTGTTACGGTTAGCCCAGCATTTACTGTCACACCAAACACCACATCAACTTATCTAGTTGGTCCAAGAGTGACAATTACTGGCGATGGTTCTGGTGCAGCTGCTTATGCTAATGTAAACTCTGGCGCAATTAACTATGTAAATATGGTAGCAGTTGGTTCTAATTACTCACAAGCAACTGTAACAATTACTTCAAATACTTCTCATGGTTCTGGTGGTACTGCTAGTGCTTATATTGCACCTCCAGGCGGTCATGGTTCTGATCCAGTTGGTGAACTGGCTGGCCATAACGTAATTGTAAACGTACAGTTAATTGGTTCTGAAACAGATACACTACCAACCACAAACGATTTCAGAGCCTTTGGTATTATTCGAGATCCAAAACTTCTTTCAAATGGTTCGGTAGCTACTTCATCATCTTATGATCAAACAACGCAATTAACTGTTTCAAGTGTTTCTGGTTCTGGTAACTTTACTCTTGACGAAGTTATCCGTGGTGGTACTTCTGGAGCTTCTGGTAAGTTGGTTTCATTTGCTAATACAAATGCTGCAAATACAGCTGGGGTTATTCGTGTTCTTGATTCAAAGTCAAACGGCACGTTTACTACTTCTGAAACTCTTACCGGGCTAACAAGCGGCGTTACTTCAACTCTTAGTTCAATCTCCTACGGTACTTTGAAACCGTACACTGGAGATATTCTCTATATAGAGAATAGAGGTCCTATTGCAAGAGCCTCTGATCAAATCGAAGACATTAAACTTATTGTGAAATTCTAAGGAATATCTGAATGGCAATTGTAGCAAATACTGGGTCTTTGACGACAAACTTTAATGTTAGTCCTTATTATGATGATTTTGATGAGACAAAAAACTTTCACAGAATCTTATTTCGTCCAGGGCTTGCAGTTCAAGCTCGCGAACTTACGCAGCTACAAACGATCCTACAAAATCAGGTAGATAGATTTGGAGAACATGTATTCCAGGAAGGTTCTGTTGTTCGTGGCAATGAACTAACATATGATAACGCAATTAAATATGTTAAAATCCGCGATGACGATAACAATGGAGCTGCAGTAAATACAGCTGCCTTTGTTGGGTCAACACTTACAGGTACCACATCTGGAGTCACTGCATATGTAATTGATGCTTTAACAGGCGCGGAAGTAAATACTCCAAATACAAAAACTCTCTATATTCGCTACACTGGTGCGGGTACACTTGGCACTACAGCAGCATTTCAAAGCGGCGAACGGTTAACAGCAAATACTATTCCTGCAATTTCTGCGAATGTAATTACAGAAGGCGTTCAGTCAACAAATGTGACTGGCGGCGCATCAAGAATTTCCTTCAATGAAGGTATAATTTTTGCAAAAGATCACTTTATTCGCGTCGATTCAGCAAATACAATTGTTGGTAGATATAATGCAAACACTTCTATTAAAATTGGTTACTTAATAAACGAAACAATTGTTTCTTCATCAACTGATACAACGCTTTTGGATCCCGCTCAAGGTGCATATAACTATGCAGCTCCTGGCGCTGACCGTTTAAAACTAACGGCGACTATTACAAAGAAAGCATTAACTGATACGGCTGAAGATAACTTTATTGAGCGTATTCGAATTAAAGATGGCAATATTGAGTATAAGTCAGACAAGCCAATCTACTCAGTGATCGATGAGTACATTGCTCGACGCACATATGATGAATCTGGTGATTATATCGTCAATGGGTTGAATGTTAGAATGCGCGAGCATCTAAACTCTGCAGACAACGGCGGTGTATATACCTCAGGAAATGGCGGTGATGTTAATAAGCTATCGGCAGACATCTCTCCAGGTAAAGCATACATTCGTGGATTTGAAGTCGAAAATCTAACCACAAAACATATATCAATTGATAAAGGAACAGATGTAAACTCGGTAGAGCAGATCTCTATTCCAGCAAACTATGGCAACTACACCGTAGTTGATAACTTAGTTGGATCATGGGATATCAATGGTCATGATCGTGTTGACTTGTATGATAGAAAAGTAAATGCCATTGCAAATAACTCATTGACAACTATTCTTCCAACGGCTGTTGGTGGAACAAAAATTGGTGAAGCTCGAGTAAGAGCAGTTCAGTATAGTTCAGGAACAAGAGGCGCAGCAAACGCTCAATATAAGTTATATCTTTATGACATCAATATGACTGCAAATAGTTATAGTTATGTTCGTTCAATTTACTTTAATGATGCTTCAGCTGATGGTATTGCTGATACAGTTCTAGTTAGTAATAATGCAACTCTATTTGAAACAGAATTCAATAGATCAATCTTTAATATTCCAGCAGAAAATATTAAAACTGTTAGAGATGTTAATGGAGTCATTGACAATGAATATAGATTCCTTAAAAAGAACTCTGTAACAATTGCTTCTGATGGTACGGTCACGCTCACAACTGCTGCTGATGAACAATATCCATTCTCGACAGGTCTATTAAATGATACTCAAGAGCGAGAAAACTTCCATGTTGTATTAAAAGCAACTGCAAATACACCTGGTGGCTCTCCATTGGATACTGCTGCAGCACGTGCTGCAAATGCAAATACAATTACAGGATTGACTGCAGTTACTACAAAATACAATGTTGGTGATGTATTAAAGTTACAAGGCGAAGCAAATACTTACGTTATCTCAAATCTTAACAGCGCAACATCTGTAAACTACTATGGTCCAGGCGAAGGTCTCGCAATCACAGGCGCTACAGTCTTCAAAGCATTCCAGCCTGGTCAAGTAATTTCAATGAATGGCGTCGGTGGCGATACGGGTAATCGTAGTATCACAATTAACTCAACCACTAGCGCCACTCTTGATATTAAAGAAACATTAAATTCAACTGTCGATGCATATATTACTACAGAATTGAAAAAGGTAGATGGTCAAGAAATTGCAAAGACAATTAATAAAAACCGTTATGTTGAAATTAATGTTAGTGATGGGTTTGCTTCTGCTGGTTTAACCGGTCCATGGAATCTTGGTTTATCAGATGGGCATAAACTTCGTGAAGTACGTTATAAATCCGGCAATGCATTCTTCACAACGACCTCTCAAGGTACTGATGTAACATCAGACTTTGAATTAGATACAGGTATGCGTGATAACTATTATGACCATGCCAAACTCAAATTAAAAACAACATCATCAAGAACAATTGCAAATGGTGATGTATATCTGGTTAAATTTGATTACTTTACTCATGATACATCTTCTGGTATTGGTTACTTATCTATTAATTCTTATCCAATTGATGATGCAAATACTGCAAATACTACAGCAATTCAAACTGCTGAAATTCCAGTTTATACTTCCGGCGTAACTGGATTAAGATATGATCTCAGAAATCAAATTGATATTCGCCCAAGAATTACAGATACAGCAAATAACGTAACTTCGCTTACAAATATTTCCCGCAACCCAGCCACCTCAACTGCAATTGTTGAACCATCCGGTGGGTTGCGTTATATGGCGCCAAATGAAGATTTCATTACTGATTTTGATTACTACTTACCACGTAAGGATAGAATCGTAATTACATCTACTGGTCAATTTAGAGTAATTCGTGGTGTACCAAATCTAAATCCACAGACTCCTACATCTCCTTCAGATGGTATGACGATCAGTATAGTGGATGTAAAACCATATCCATCTCTTCCTCAGGATAATGCTCGTCGGATTAGCACAGCAACTGCTCCTAACGGAAGAAATGATCTTTCTATTAAGACGGACCAAACAAATCGAGTTCGTAGATTTACTATGAAAGATATTAAGGGATTAGAACAAAGAATCGATAATCTTGAATACTATACTTCTTTGTCTCTCTTAGAAGCAGACACAAAATCACTGTTTCTTGCAGACAGTACAGGTGTAGATCGATTCAAGAATGGTATAGCAGTAGATCAGTTTGTCGATTTCGTATCAAGTGACTACTTTGATGATGGATACAAAGTTGCTATAGATAAAGAAAATAAAGAGCTTCGTCCATCATTCAAATTAGATGACGTTCAACTTGAGTTCAAATCAGCAAATTCAACGAATACCACTGCAACTTCTAAAGACGCAACACTCACTATCTCTACTGCTGGAACCTACACGAAAGGTGAGACAGTCACACAGGGAGCAGCAAGCGGCACTTTAGATCATCAGGTTGGAACTAAGCTCTATCTGTCCAATGTTTCTGGTACATTTACTACCGGCGTCAACGCAGTAGGTGGTACTTCTACTACTTCAAGAAATGTGTCTTCTGTTTCTGTTCCTAATGCCGGTGATCTAATTCTTCTTCCATGGACACACTCTGAGACTCTCAAGCAAGAGTTTGCTACAGATACAAGAAACGCAACTGGTTTGTTCTACAATTATAAAGGCATTATAACTTTAACTCCAGATAACGACTATTGGCAAGATGTTACTACTGCTCCTTCTGTATCTGTTGATTTTGGATTTCTTTCCGATGCCCTCGAAGAAGTTGCAAACCACATAGGTATCAACTGGGGATCGTGGAATACCGTAAGAACATGGCAGCAAGGAGTTAATGGCGGGATTGGTACGTTTGGTACGCAAACCAGAACTGGTCAACAACTTGTTGTAAATGCCGGTACGCTAACTGAGACAAATTTAGGTGATTCAGTACAAAATGTAAACTTGATTCCTTATGTACGTTCTAGAGTGATCAACTTTACAGCGCAAGGCATGAAACCAAGTACACGGGTATATGCATTCTTTGATACTCAGGATGTAAACTCGTATGTTGCACCAGCAAATTCTTCCTTTGCAAATACTGCGTCCGAAGGTAGTGCGCTTATCACTGACGCAAATGGTGTATTATACGGAAACTTCAGAATACCAAATAATGATTCTGTCAAGTTTCCAGTTGGTAATCTAAAGTTTAGACTTACAGATAGCCCAACCAATAGCAGTTCAATCGGTTCTACCGCAACGTCTGCAGAGACAAACTACGGTGCTGGTGGATTGGATGTTGTCACGCGAGGGAATATTATCTCTACTAGAGAGATCGATGTATCTACAAGAACACTTGCTGAAAATCAAACTGCTTTACTCGGAATTGAGGCCCCCGCCGGCGGCGACGTCGACAATACCGGCGGAACCGGCGACGCCGATCCAATTGCCCAAACATTCAGAGTTTCTGATGGCATTTCTAGCGCTATTCCAGGAGCATTCTTGTCGAAGATCGATCTATTCTTCGCATCAAAAGATGCAACGCAACCAGTAATAATTGAGATTCGTGAATGTGATGCTTCTACGTTATCAATTACTCCTAAGGTAGTACCATTTAGTAGAGTAATTGTTCCTGCAGCAGATATCAATACATCTACTAATGGTAGTTCTCCAACTCCAATAATATTTGAAACGCCAGTATATCTAAAGAATAATGTTGATTATGCTCTAGTAATACTTTCCGGCGGCAATAATCCAAACGTCACCTTATGGACTGCAAGAATCGGCGAAAACGATCTGGTGACTGGAAATAGAGTCACCTCTCAGCCGGCAATTGGCACTCTCATGGCTTCTTCTAACGATAGGTACTGGAGTGCCATTCAAGAAGAAGATCTAAAGTTTACATTATATTTTGCAAACTTTGGAACAAACCAAACTGGTACAGCCGTATTCAAGAATATCGATAAAGAGTATCTCACTATCGATAACAAGGATAGTTCAAGTCTATTCAATAGAGCAAACGAATTAGTTCATGGTGAAATTCAACTTCAACTTGCTTCAAATATCGGTGGTGCTATTGGTGACACATTAGTTGGTGCTGGTGGTGCAAATGGCACTATTACTGCAAACAGTACTTCAGGAAATCCTGCAGTTACAGGTAGTTACAACTATCGAGTCAAAGATGTTACAACAGCTACAAAGTTTGTAAATGGTGAAACAATTGAGTTGTATAAATCTGGTATCGAACAAAATACTACAGCAGCTCTTACAACACAATCATCACCAGCTACCGGTAAAGTGTACTTCTATGATGCTACAACACAATCAAACACTTCGCTACACCTAGCCGAACCAACGGGAACATTTACAGCAAATACATATATCCGTGGTCAGATAAGTGGTCTTGATGCTCGTATCGCATCTGTTGATAATTTAAATATCGATACGTTCAAGATGTTTGTTAGCAAGCTGGAACTACAAGACACAACAGCAACAACGACCACAAAACTTGCTCTTACTGGAAGTAGTTTAGACAGTGCATTTAGAAATGTAAATATTAATTCTGATACAGAGTATGATTCAAGAAGATATGTATTGAGTCGTTCAAACGAAGTAGCAAATCTTTCAAGTAAGAAGTCTGCTGAGTTTAAAGTCACAATGACTAACGGCGCAAACCCACGACACTCACCTGCAATCGATAATCAACGAGCTGCAATGTTTACTGTAGAAAATCTTATCAATAATGATTCTACAAATGAAAATACTACTAGAAATGGAAATGCAATTGCAAGATATGTTCAAAAAACTATCACTCTTGCAGAAGGACAGGATGCAGAAGATCTAAAGGTATTCATCAGTGCTTATAAGCCTTCAACTGCTGATATCAAGATCTATGTGAAACTACTGAATGGTGAAGATGGTGAGACGATGGATGACAAGACTTGGTTGCAACTATCACAAATTACATCTACCACAGTAGTTTCAGACTCTGAAAACACTAAAGATTTCAAAGAATTTGAATATAATATTCCAACCGCAAATCTAACTGGTAGTAGTGGTGAAGTTCAATACATAGACTCTAGTGGCGTGACGTATACAGGATTCAAACACTTCAAGATCAAGGTCGTTCTTCTATCTACGACACCATCGAGAGTTCCAAGAATAAAAGACTTCCGAGCGATTGCTCTACAAATTTAAGGAAATGAAATGACACTTCAACTAATTAAAGATGTAGAGGGTTTCAAAAAAGATACCAGCACTAATGCTGTTCTTTCTATTAATAATGATGCTTTACTTGCCTACAAAAAAAATAGAAAATCAAGAGAAGCATTAGTAAATGATATAAATAATATAAAACAAGAGTTGAGTGAATTGAAAAATATTATTCATCAATTCATTTCTTCACAAATGGGTAATTAAAAAATGGGACAAGTTGCTAACGTTGCTTTAACAGATACTTTTGACACTTGGAGAGTAAGATCCAACTTAGGATTTACGAATCTTTTTGAGATTAATCCATCAGCGAATACAGTTTCTGCAAATAGTGTTACTGCTGGCGGTCATGTTACAGCAAATACTACTTCATTGACAGTCACAAAATTGTCTACACTAAGTGGATCAAATACAAATATTACTGGTGGTACTCTTTTGATTACCTCAAACACAAACATTAATGGAACATTATTAATCAACGGCGCTGCTCCTGGTACTGATGATAATGCACTAGCTTTTGCAATTGCTTTGGGATAATTATAAGTAGAATTTATCTGGTTACTAATAAAATAAATAATTTGCGCCAATTACATTAGGATAAAATAAAAAAATGGCAAACGCATTTAAAACATATAACTCACAGAGCATTGGTACAACTTTGATGAAAGTTGGAAATCATTTAGTTGCTTCTGGTAACACAGAAACAATTATTGGTATGACCGTTGCAAACAGAACAGCATCTGCCGTAAAAGTGAATGTTGTATTTGAAACTGTATCAAACACACAAACATACATCGTAAAAGATGCACCAGTACCTGCTGGTGGTTCTCTTGTACCAATCGGTGGCGATCAAAAGATTGTTCTGAATGTTAACGAATGTATTCGAGTTTCATCAAACACTGCTTCGTCTGTTGATGCTATTATGTCCGTACTACAACAAAACTAATGAGAGTAATAAATGCCTTATTTAGGTCAAACCCCACCTCCTGCTCTAATTATTAGTGCTGACATTAACGATGGTGCTGTGGAAACAGCCGATCTAGCAAATCTTGCTGTTACAACTGCGAAGATTAACGATGGTGCTATTACTGCTGCTAAACTCGGCACAAGTGCGGTTGAAACTGCAAAGATCGCAGACGACGCCGTAACGCTGGCTAAAATGGCTGGCGGCACAGATGGCAACCTAATCACCTTCGACGCTAACGGCGACCCGGCTTATGTTGCGACGGGTACGGCTGCACAGGTGCTTACGTCGAACGGCGCGGGTGCTGCCCCAACCTTCCAAGATGCTGCCGCCGCCCCCGGTGTCCCTGC
>Ga0129342_1000636_pt1 | contig 15346 bp, 35 predicted proteins | sample CPBDNA_5_FD_94426 | JGI IMG/M metagenome (GOLD analysis project Ga0129342, IMG submission 94426) | Freshwater to marine salinity gradient microbial communities from Chesapeake Bay, USA - CPBay_Sum_15_0.2_DNA | ecosystem: Environmental > Aquatic > Marine > Coastal | place: USA: Chesapeake Bay...
ATCTCATAAAAATCATGCGTTGAATTTTTAAGTTTCATTCTGTTTCTGCTTTCATAATAGCAAGTCCTAGCTGCCTAGCAATTTGAGGTACGATAGAATTACCTAATGCTTTTATTCTGTTGGCTCTATTTTTGTCCATTGTTGCGGATAACCCATGAGGAACTCCACAAATTCTGGATTGAGTTTGCCACCAGGTTGTTCTTTTTTCTTCTCCAGATATATCATCGCATCCGATAGTTTTGCTCCGAATGTCATGTTCGGCTTGTTTTTTTTTCTTAGAACAAAACTCCCATTCTCTGTCATCTCCACTCTTGAGCTCTGCTCCCCCCCATTTTCGCAAGTTGGTGTTGGAGTTGGAAACATTTTCACAGCTGCCGTTAAATTGTGTTGCATGGCTTTTTTCAGACCTTTTCTTTTTATTAAACTCTCTGGGTTCTCCTCCCCTGACGGTCTTGGTGTTGGAAACATTCTTACCGCCATTGTTAATGGTGTTCCCCCTTGTTTGTATTTCTTCGTTCTCTCCGATGCTGAATCTTGAGTTGGAGTTGGCAGCAATGATCCAGACTCTTTTTCTTTGATGCCAAGCACCGATGCCTGAAGCTGGAATAATAAGACACCTGACTTGGAAACCTTCTTTTTCCAAATCATCTTGCACCTGTCGGAGTACCATGCCGTTGTTGATGTTAATAATTCCTTCAACATTTTCTCCAATAAAATATTTTGGTTTGCACTCTGATACGACTCTAATAGTTTCATCCCAGAGATAGCGGTCATCGTCTGTTCCTTTTCGTTTTCCTGCAACTGAGAATGGTTGGCAGGGGAATCCTCCAGTAACGACATCTGCTTTGTATCTTTCTCCTCTGACATTTCTTATATCCTCCTCTATTGGTATGTTATGAAAATTTTTCTGTAATACTTGCCTACAAAATTTGTCTTTCTCCACAAAAGCTATGGTTTGAAAATATCCTGTAGATTCTAAACCCAAACTAAAACCACCGATACCTGAAAACAAATCTAATACTTTCATACTATCTGATCAAATGGTTTTAATTCTTCTTCCTGTAACAAATAAACTTGAGGTCTATGAGCATAACCAAAATCTGTTAATCTGCTCTTATCATTAAGAACATCTTTAGCAAAAACAAAACCTTTAATTTCAAATTGCGGTATTTTATCAATAACAAAGCAAAACAATTCATAGTCTAATGCAGTTTGCCTAATATAATATTTAGGTGGGTAATGTTTTTGCAAAGTTTGTGATTTGACTTGGATATGAATATTTTTAAACAGGATGTCTGCTGCTGAACCATGATTGACATGAATTTGTGGTTTAATTTTAAAATATTTTGCTACCGCAAACTCTGCCATAGCTCCTGAAATAGAATCTTTCACTTGCTGATAAAAATTACCGGTGTAATTATGACCCCAACTTTCCCCATGATGAATGGATTCAAATACCCTCATCATACCTACCTGTGAGGCAGTTTGTTGCTCATACAAATCTAAATGAACAATCATCTTAAATTCTCAAATGCTCCTGGATAAATTACTTTTAACTTATCTAATAAACTTGGTTTGGAATGTTCGTTCACAATTGCGGTCATCCAAATAATCATAATGCCAACTAGCACCCATAAATATTTATTCATCTAAACACCTCTTAATAAATTGAACGATATTTTTATTATTGATAAAAACTTTTGTCATAGCTTTTGCCAAACCATCTACGGTTTTTTCTTCTGACCTTATTTCTTGATTGGACTTGTCTATCACAAAGTGCATGATTTCATGTAACACAACTTCTAATAGCAATTCCTTATTGTGTTGTAGGTCTTTATCTATTTCAATCCTTGTCTTATTTGGGTCATATTCGCCTAAAATACCCCTTTTTTTAGCTAAATCATGGTCAATATAGGTAATCTTAGCTGTGGAATTTCTATAAACTATTTCTTTGGGTATTCTCATAATCCTTCTTAGTGATTCGTTTAAATACTATTTTTATAAAAATGTAAATATAAAAAAAATAGTTTGATAATAGATTGACAATATCAAATTTAAAAATTATAAAACGAATCAAGAATGGATAATTTTTTAAATACAGTTTCGGAAGTTTATAAAAAATTTGGTTTAGAGAATACTTCTGTATCAGAAAACAAACTTCCTGAAGACGTTAGATTTTTTCAAAGAATAGTTTTAACTAAAAAAGAAAAAGAATTATTACCTGGAAATGCTTCTCTTACAATGGGTACATTAATCCATGAAGCTGTGCAAAAAATGATTTGTCATGGCAAAACATTGAATGATGTTATTTATAAAGACCAAGACAGTTTAATTAAAAAGGTTCGCAGCTATAAATCCTTAGATGATAAAGACCATGCCAAAAGTAGATTAGTTGCTATTCAAGCAAAAAAGATTGTAACCAATTTTGTAAAAGGTGTGGAGTCTTTGCAAGACAAAGGTTGGAAGTCTGAATTAGAATATGTACATTGGGATAATAGAGTAGGAACTTACTTTAGAATGTTTGTGGATGCAGTAGGTGAAAAATATTTTATAGATTTTAAAAATTTATTTGGTTCGGTTAGGCAAACGAAAAAAGGTTGGTCAATATCGTCTAGGTCTTTAGATGCAAAATTATTTTCAAGCGATATTATGCAAATGGCTTTGTATAGCAAGGTATTACCCAATCATAAACCTTGTTTAATTTACGCAACGGTAGATGATGTGAGATGTTTTCACCCTGACAATACACCTGAAATGAAACCTGAATATTTACACAAAGCCTATGAAGAATTAATTTTATATCAAAGACAATGGGAATTAAAATTAAAGATAGCTGATGGTGATGTAAAAAAATTAGCTATGTTAGTCAAAACAGATTTCTCTAGTATTAGAAAACAAGATTTTTGGTGGAAGAATATACCACAGGAGTACATAGATAGATTAAAAACATATTATGCTTGATTTGATTATTATTATTATTTTTGGTTTATTATGAAAAGTCAAAAAATAAGTGAATTAGATTTTGTAAAAAAACAATTAGAGGACGAAATAAAAGAAAAGAATTTATATATGACGAAATTTGCTAATCTTATTTTAGAACGCAATCAATTAAGAGATAAGTTAGCCAATGCTCTTAGATATGTAAATGCAAGTAATATCAAATTAAAAGAAACGAAAGAGAAACTAAAAAAAAATGCTTAATTTAATAATTGAAAAAAATGTTCCTATACCTGCCAAACTAAATCCTGGTAGTAAATGGGGAAGTTTAAAGAACTATGCAAACAAAATGGATGTAAAAGATAGCATAGTATTTTATGTATATGATTTTCTTACTAATAAAGAAGAACCTTGCAAAGCAGATATAGTAACTGCTGTAAAGGATTGTGAAAACGCATCTAATAGGCTTGGAACTTTTATTAGAAGAAAATACGGAAAGGGTTCTTACAAGAGAATACAATTACCATTCCTTGCAAGAGAAGATAACAAATATGTACTTGGAGCTACGGTTCAGGGTTACAGAATATGGAGGATAAAATGAGTGAAGCAACACTACAATCGGCTATAACTAGATTTGTAGAACAAACAAAAGATCAGCATATACAAATTAAAGGTCAGCAATCTTATTTAAAGGTAGTAGATCGTTTAAACTTTGTTCGTCAAACTTTTGGTGAACGTATATGTATTGAAACAACAACAAGCTATCCAGATGGATTAGCAGAATTTCATACTAAAATATATTTAGATGGAAAACTAATTGCAACAGGTCAAGCCAAACAAACCATGAAGAAAGACAAGGAGTATGAAAAAGTTGCTTCGGTGTCTATTGGTAGAGCCTTAGCAGTTGCAGGTTTTGCAGGAAACGAATTAGCGACTTATGAAGAAATGAAAGACTTTGTATCTCAACAATCCGTAGTACCTCTTAAATCTGTAGAAACCAAACCAACTTCTAATCAAGACGAAGTGGCTAATGATGTAATAGGAAAGTTAGAACAGGCAGCTAAGTATGCCAAAAGTTCTACCGCATTAGAAAAACAAAAAGAATTAATCTTAGGTGAATATAGAATAGAATTAGAAAATATTAAACTTTCTAATGCTACATTATTTGACAAGATTAAAAACAGATACACAACACTCAAACAAGAAAAGGAAATGAACCAACATGGAAGATAAAAAACAAGACTCCATAGCTCTTTGGAAAAATCAAAAGCGAAGAAACGACAGAGATCCTGCTTATACAGGTAGAGGAACTGTTGGTGGCAAAAATGTTCAAGCAGCTGCATGGATTAATACAGAAAAGAAGAATGAAAATTCTCCTGACTTTACTGTTCGTTTATCAGAACCAACTAACAAACCTAAAAGCGAAGAAATACCGTTTTAATGGAATCCGATAATCCTAATCACTATAAAAAAAGTATAGAAACTTGGGATGCCATCATAAGCCAACTATCTCCTGGTGAGGTAGTTGGTTATATGAAAGGTTGTGTTGCAAAACACTTATTTCGTTTTGGAGAAAAAGGCGGTAGGGATATAGATAAATGCTTAATGGATATGAAGAAGTCATTAAAGTACATAGAGAAATGTATTGAGTATTTAGAAAAGATTAAGAGCAAAGGGTTTGACATAAATAATCAAAATGAATCAGGTGTAACTAATTTAATTGTTAAACCAAAAGGAAAGCATGAATAGCAAAGATTATATTTATTTATCTAAAGTTAAGTTTGATGTGTTGAACTACATTAAACAGTTTATTAAAGAACATGAATACTCACCAACCCTTGCAGAAATAGCTAAAAAACTAGGTTTTACAAGAGCAAGAGCAGGTGTCATTGTTATGGAATTATTCCGTTTAGGATTAATTAGCAAAGGAAATTCATCTCATAGAAAAATTAGAATGAACCAAAAACAAGTTGCATTGACATTGAATTTACAATATAACAGGGAATATAAAGTTAATGAGTTTGGAAAATAAAGTTATGAAAGAATTTCACTACACAATGTCTGTGAAATTTACCGATTTCTTCAAAGATGTAGAAAGTGCAGCTTTGAGTGAAAAACCTAGTAAGGATGCTAGGATAACAGTTCTTAGCCAAAAATTTGATAAAGCTAAGACTAAACTAAATGAGGCAAATGATGATGGAAATAAATCCAAAAATCATCAAGACTCTAAAGGAGAAGCAAAATGAAGAACTTCGTAAAGCATGGAAGTACAAAAGGCTTTTCCAAAAGTGCCAAGCGAAACAACATATGCTTACACTTAAAATTGAGTCTTTGACGAACTCAGCAGAAACTGTAGCAACTTAAACAGTTTTTTGCTTTACCTACCAAAGGTTGCATAAACCTTATAGGCATTGTTTGCTCAAAAAGAAAGGATGTATAAAATGGATAACTTAAAACTTGACATGGGTAAAAGGATAGCTAGTGCAAGATTTGAAAAAAGAATGACACAAGCTGCTATAGCTAAAGAACTTGGTGTTACTCATCAATGCATACAAAAATATGAAAAGGGTAAGATAGAAATATCTTCTACTAATCTGTTAAAGATTGCCAACCTTTTAGATAAGCCAATAGATTTTTTCTTTCATGCAGATGTAAATACTCTGCCTAGAAAGATAATACAGAATTTTGAAAGTTCATATGATGTCTTTCAAGATACAGTATTAGGTAGTCATGTTCCTATGCTGTTTAATAAAACATCGTAAAAACAATTTGGTTGTTGTGTGTTGTGAGGCGATAGGTTTTTACTCCCCTGTTAGACTTGTCGCCTCATGCTTTATTACAGGCATAAAAAAAGAGCTACCCAATAACCCCATAAGATTATTAGATAGCTCTTGTATTGATTCCCACCACCACCCATAGCACTAAGCTACGACCAATTGGCTATAAAGCCAATCTCAATTCTATTTGAAACCTTTTTTCATCTTTGCATAAGCCTTAGATGAAATAGTTGATTTAGATTTACTCCTGGAAGTTCCTTTTTTCTTTCTTTGGTTTATATTGTACCAAAGACCTTTTTTAGCAATCTTTCCAGATTTAGTTTTGTGATAACCGGATTTCATTTCTTTTTCTTTTTCTCCATGCCTTTTAGTTTTTTCTTACGAACTGTAGCATAGAATATAGGTTTAGCTTTTTTAGCACCATATTGTTTCTTCATGGCACTCATCATCTTTTTACCTTTTGTTGTTAGTGGCACTATTATTTCTCCTCTAAGTTTGGCAATCTTGGTTGTTAGCATGATAATCTAGTATTTAGATTTCATTTTCTTTCCAGTTTTCTTAGCATACTTCTTAGCAGCAGCTTTTCCTTTTTTAGAATAAGGAAACTTCTTCTTTCCTACCATTGGCATAATATTTCTCCTGTTGTTGTTCTGTGTCTTTTTTATAGCAATTAAAATGAGCTGACTTTTTGTCTGCAAAAGAAACAAAAGAATCAGTATTCATTAACTGTTTATTACAATGTCTGCAAAGACCAATCAATAATGATTTTATCTTTTTTTTCTTCATAATATTTTAGGATGTTTTATAATATCAATCTTAAAACCTTTCAACAACCCTCTAGAAATAAATCTTCCAAAACTTCTGTTCCAAGACAAAGTTTTATGATTCCATTTTTTTTCTTTGCATAATTTTTTAAACTCATGACCATCAACTATATATTCTTTATTTGTGTTAGTGATTATTTTATAAACATATTTCTTTGCATTGTTTCTTGATGAAACTTTTTGACCTTTTCTATGCCATTCTTTTGTTCTTATTTTTTTTGTTGCTTGACCACCTTTTAATCCAGCTTGTCTTTGATGTTCTTTAAACTTTTTTAAATTATATTTTTTTAAACCATCAAGGTAGCATTTACCTCCATAAGTTTGGTTATAAGACATTCTGTCTTTTTTTATTTTTTCATTTACAATTTGTTTTTCTAATTCCCAAAGGTCTTCAGTTGTTTTAGATTGAGCTATAATTTCAAAATTAAAATTTTTTTTACCATATTTTTTAACAGCATTATTAATACCAATTCCACTTCCAAAATAATTATCTTTTAAAATTTTGGTACTGTGCCTACCAATATAATATTTATTGTTTATTTTGTTTGTTATTTTATAAATGTAGTGAAACATATTACCATTTAGAACATGACCAGTACCTAGCCGTCAATTTATTTTTAGCGGTTGAACATTTGTGTCTTGCTCTAAAAGATTTACGTCTAGCTGCGATATGTTTTTTAATCTTCATGTTAGGATCACCAAAGCGAACTAACCTAACTTGATCTCCTTGCTTGGCCAACACCGCAGACTTTTTAGATTTGCCTGGTGTTCGTTTAGGTTTGTTATAACCTGCAAATTTTTCACCTCTATATGTTATCATGCTTTATCTCCACACATCTAAAATTAACAATTAATTGTTCTTTAATAAAATCTTTTTTATCTATGTTCTTTAGTATAACGGTTGATCTTTCATATCCTGCAACCCCACAATCGTACATATCTAAGAACTCCCCTGATTTGATTTCAGGCATACATACTTGGTGTAGGGTGGAGCATATATATATAATTAAAGCAAATTTCATTTTTTAAATTTATCCAAAACATTAATTCCAAAGCTACCTGATATGATGGCTAGTAATGAATACCAAAACAAATCATTAGCTGATTTTAATAATTCCCAACCTGCTGCCATAAAAGGTTGAGTGTAAGGCACAAAATGTGCAACTAGAATTAATGTATAGACAATCGTAATCCATTCATCTTTCCAAGATTTTTCGGAACTAACTACTTGTTGAACAGATACATCTTTGCTTGCTTCTATTTCTTTTGCTCTGATAATTTTATCTTTTTCTAATTTATGTTCAATTGCACCAATCGTTTTAGATATAATTAAATTAGTAATAGGGTTCTTAATAAGTGGTAATATGAAATTTAACATGATTATGTTGTCCTTACTCTGTTGGCTAGGGTCTTGCAACGATCTGGAGTTTGTTGATGCCACCTGGAATCAATCATCTCATCAGCTGCATTAACCCAATTCTTTTCTTGTAATGCTTGAATAAACTTTTTAAATTTATGAACCGTTCCTATACCTAACTGAAAAATCATTTCTATGAGAACACCTTTGATTTGATCAGGAACATCTAATTTGTATTCACTACAAAACGATTCCATTTGTTTCTTGGCATTATCAAAGTCTTGCTCAAATACTTCTTCTAGTATTTCTTTATCATATTCTACACCTTCTTCAAAGGTATCGTTAGGTGTAATCAAATGTCCATAACCAATGGTTTTTTTACCAAGAGAATCTGCATAGATACTATTGCGAAACCCCTCATGGATTTTAATACTAACCTTTATGGAATCAATATTCATTTTTTCTTTCTTTTGTTACAAACGTAAAGCTCTCTCCATATTTTGTTTTCCAGTCTGCTGACAATGGTAAGAATTTTCCGTAACAAGAATCTATAGAATCTTTCACACATTTGCATCCCCCTAATAAAAAGCATTTGATGTTTGGTGAGTACCAGTAGCACTTCATTATTTAATTTCTTCTATTCGTTTAATCCCATGTTTATCTACATATACTTTGGCTTTGACAATGCCACACTTAACATGAGAATTTCCACTATCATTATTTCGTTCTATTTTTCTTTTAATCTCTAAACATTCGGATAAGGATTTTTTAGGAGAGTGTTCAATCATCTTATCATTTAAGAACATCATTAACGCAACAATACTCTCAATCATTAATGTTTTCCGTTTCCGTTTGCAAATTTAATATCTCTTGTTGCGTCCTTTAATCGTTCAACATCTTTTTTAATTTTATCAATTTCTTTATCAAATTGTTTGAGCATAACCCCAGTATGGATATTTTCTTCTAATAATTTTGTATGTTTTTCTACTTGCTTGGTTAGCCACTCAATTAATAAAAATTGTTCCTGGTCTATAGGTTTTTGTTTAGATGCCTCTAATAAATCTTGTTCAAATAATTTATTCTTAGTTTCTAATTGATTGAGTCGTTCAATGACCCCAAAATAACCATAGACTCCTAAAGCTACTGCACCAAGAATAGCTAATAAATTTCTAATAGGTAAAGCTATGTTTGTACTGTCGTTTATTTTCATGTATAGCTCTCATCATCATAAACTACACAATGGTTTATATCTTGTTCAATTCTATCTATAACTGTTTCTAATGGATTTTTTTCTGTCTTGAGGTGTCCTAAAATTTTTCCTTTGTTTATACCCTCTTTAATTTTATAACCTGAAGTTCCATTAGCATTAATTTCAACTTCTTTTCTATTCTTAAATAAAACTTTATTGCTTTGTTCTTTTTTCTTTTCTTCATGGTTCTTGATGATTAAATCCTTTAATCGTTCCATAGTTACTCCCCATTATTTTTTTTCTCTTTTACATTATTAAACATATCTTTATTAGGAGTATTATTGATTAAATCATATAATTCTTTTAAAGATATTGTTTTTCTTAATTTTTTTTTAGGTTTTTGTTTTTCCATTACTAATAAAATCTATAAAATATATTTCAATATTTAATTTTTTTTGTTTGGCAGTAGGACATCTATAGATTTCAGATTTGTCTTTTTTACGAAATGTTTTAGTCTTTACGTCTATTAATCTTATCTCTCCGGTTTCTTTATGTACTGCAACTAAATCAAATAAAGATTGTGGGTCTATTGCTTTGGCAACTAAATAATTTTCTTTCATTAGTTGTATCATCGCAATATGTTCTGCAATAGTACCAATATTGGATTTAGTTATTTTGCTAGTAAAGTTACGATTAGATTTGCAACACCTGTTAGACTTATTCCTAATACAACCCATATAACCTTATAGATTAGATTCACTTTTTCGTCTATATGGTGTAGGTGATTATCTTTAATGGTGTCTATCTTGTGGTGGATGAGAGCCATCTCACCTTGTAGTTTAACTATTTCAATTTTATTCTCTTGAGAAGTGGAAAGTTTTTCTTCAGTCATAATATTACATTTTATTTTTTATACCCATTTTGTTTCATATCATTATAAATTTCATCTTCTTGATCTTTTGAAATTAATCCTTCTTTTGACATTTGAGCTATTGCTTGTCTAAAATATCTTCCTGCTAATGTTTGGTTTTGATTATATTTATAACCAAGAGTTAATGCTTTAACAATTTTTGGATTAGTAAATGCTTTTGCCATAACAGCAGGAGCAAGAATAATACTTGTGGCAAATACAGGAGCTCCAGCAATTCCAGCTCCTCCAGCTCCTATCAATTGCATAACAGCACCGGATTGTTTCATTTGAATCATAATTGCTCCAGGCAATCCACCTTTTTTCTTTAATCTTCCTTGAGAAAAAGCAAGAGCATTTTTAAATTTATTTAATTCCTTTATTTGTTCAGGAGTAAACATTTCTTTTACTGTTTGTTTTTTCTTTGATAAAAAATTATTTAATTTATTAGCATCTAATTCTTGTCCATATTGACTATTTGTTTTTTGAGATTTTGCTACCGCATCTTCTAAAAATTGACCTCTAATAGAATTTATTAATTTATTTTTTTGTACAGGATCTTTTATTCTTTTATTTATAATTTCAAAAGTTTTTTGAATTAAAGTTGGTCTATCTCCTGCTGCTACAATAGATTTATAAACAAGCTCAGGATCATTTTCTATAATTTTTGAAAATAATTTTGTATTAAATATTTCTGCACCGTCTTTGTAAAATTTATTAGCATCTTTATATAGCTCTTTTGTTGCATCAGGTATAATAGCTTCATCCATTGATTCGGTAATTTTTTTAGAAAATATAGCAGACAATCTTGCTTTTTTTTGAGATAATCCTTCTGTACTAAATTGTCTTGATATTTCCAATAAATCCGATCTAATATTATTAGCTTGTTGAAAAGAAATATTATTTTTATTTTTAATAATTCCTGTTAAAAAATTTCTTATGTCTGCATTTTCAGTTTGCAATCCAATATTATTTAATTCTTCTTGAGCAGTTTTTTTAAGTCCTATTAAAGAAACAGCTTCTGGATTCGTAGATTTTAATGCGTTATCTAATGCTTTATATTTTGTTTTTGATACAGCTCTAAAAGCATTTAAATCATCTGTTAATGTTTTTTGAAAAAGAACTCCTAAAGAATAATCATCTGTAGAAACTTTAAAATTTTTAACAAAATCATCTATACCAGACTGAGCAATTGTTTCTGCTCCTTCTCTTGCATATCTTATAGATCCTCCACCAACCAAACTTAATTCAGAAATGTTTTCTACTAAATCAATAAATTGACCTTCTTGTAACAATCCAGGAGTTAATTGTCCTGTTGCTGCTGCATCTTTGATTTTATTTTCATAAATATTATCAGCACTATTTAATATTTTTGCTTTTTGTTTTTCAATAGTTGCTACAGCTTCTTCAGCTCCATCAATTAATTTTTTGTTTTTTCCTATAACTTTTGCAATTGCTTTATTAGCGACAGCACCAACACCTTCTCCCACAACACCTGTTGCATAAGCTCTACCCATATCTTTCATTATATCACCTGCGATTTTTTCAAAATCATCTTTAGAATCGTAAGTTGGATCAAAAGTTTGTGATACTCCAGCACCAGCTGCTTCACCAAATCCAGCTCCTGCCATTCTAGTAAAAGCCATTTGTAAAGCAGGTCTTGCATAAGAAGCCATTCTTCCAATTAATACAGCAGGTGCAATACCAGGAGCTAATATACTTCCTGCCACACCACCAGTTACTTCTAAAACTAATCTACCAAAAGCAGGAGATTGCAAATAATCTTCTACAGCTTGTGATCTTTGATTCATTTGTGGAATTTCTACATCATCAGTAATTACACCAAATGGATTTTGCTTAGCTTCTTCTTGAGCTGTAGGAATATATTCACCTTCAGTATCTACTATTGTAGATTTTTTAGGTTGTTTACTTCTACTTTGTATTTCTTTTAAAATAGATTCTCTTGATATAGATTGCGTATCTATTTGAGAAATGTTATTTCTTCGTTCTATTTCATCTAAAATTTGTTGTCTATCCATTTTATTTAGGCAATCTATTTAACAATAATTTTAATTCTTCCATGCTAAGATTTTTTAAATCAACAGGAGTTTTTGGTTTAGCAAGATAATCTTGAAGATATAGATTAGGATTTAATTTATTTTCTTTTAACAAAGTAGAATATCTATCAAATCTTGATTTTTGTTCTTCTGCAAAACTACTAAATTGTTTTTCCATTGAATTTTTAATTTCTTGAACTTGTTCATCTGACAAAATTCTTCCTTTTGTATATTTAGGAATAATTTTTGCAATTTTTCTTCCTACACTTCCAAGTTTTTCTAAATTTTCAAATTCAGTTTCTCTAACAGTTGATCCTGGATCAAGATATTTGTAATAAGCATATACTAAATCAAAGTCTTCTTGTGGAGTTCTTTTTTTGTTTTTTTCAGTTAAAGCTAATATTTGTTGTCTTGAAGAATTTCTTTGTATAAATGTATCGCTTTCTTTTTGATATTGATTAGTAACTGATAATCCTTGTGATAATTCTTTACCCATATTAACAGTTACCTGACTACCGCCAATTTGAGATACTTTATTTGTGCTTGTGTCTAATTGAAATTCTTTATCCATTGGTAAACCCCTAGCTTTTTTCTGTTCAGGAGTTAATTGAACAAAATTTGAGGTTTTTTTTGGTTGCACTAATTTTCTAATTTGTGCAGCTTGTGTTAAAGATGGCAATGCAGCTTCAAATATATTTTTTCCAGCAGCACCTTGAGATAACAAGCCAGTAGCAATTAAAGCCTCTGTATTACCTAATAATCCCATTGGTTGAGTAACTTGTGATGCTTCTGTAGCTTTTTTTAATTGTAACAGTTTTAATAATTCTTCCATTATAGTAATCCTCTTTGGTTTAAATAATTATAATAAAAATTTGAAGTATTAGAAGCTCCTAGTTGATTATTTGTTCCTAAAATACCACTAATATTCTGTTTAGCTTGATCATATCTTGAAAGCAACCCTTCAGCTTGTGGTTGGTTTTGCAAATTAGAAAAGTATTGTAATACTTGAGATGGTTGTACTTGAGTGTTTCCTAATAAGTAAGGAGCAATCGTAGCTGTTAAAGTATCTGCATCTCCACCACCAGATATTGTTCCAAATGGATCTGTTGAAGAACCAACACCTGTTCCTGTGCCTGTTCCTACACCACCCATCATAGTATTAGCAGCAATTGTTTGAGCTGCTACCATAGCCATTGTTCCCACAGGAGATAATGCAAATCCTATTGGATTAGACTTCATCTGAGCCTGTAAATTTTGAGTATAAGATTTTATAGTTTCTGTAGGAATACCAGGATCTACTGCTGTAACTCCAAGACCAGCTGCTGCTGCTTCATCTGCTGATATATCTGCTAACGATACTTCGGCAGGACTAGGTGCAAAACCAGTTGAAGTTCCTCCACCACCTGCTGTTCCACCATCAGCTTCCGAACCAGGATCGCTAGGATCTCCACCTGCTCCTCCAGTTGCTCCAGGACTAGTATCATTTCCAGATGCGTCTGTTCCTACACCGCCGCCACCTGCTTCTGAGCCTGGATCTCCTGGATCTCCACCAGCTCCTCCAGTATCACCTGGACTTGGTGCATCACCACCGCCTCCACCGCCAGATGATCCACCACTTGATCCACCAGCATCGTTTCCACCTGCTCCATCATCACCACCTGCTCCACCTGTGTCGCCTGGACTAGAAGCATCTCCGCCTCCATCTCCACCGCCATCACCGCCATCTCCGCAGTACATAGTGTATGTTGGTTCAAAATCTGGATCCATCTTTACTCCTTATGAAAGAATAGAAATTAAAAACAATATATATAAAATGATAATATGTTTAGTTGGATTGTTCTTAATTTTAGTTTTATAATCAAAAATTATTTTATTTATTTTATCCATTATAATAATCCTCCTAAGAATCCTAAACCACCACCGATTAAAGGATTGAATCCAAGAGAAGATGCTAACAAAGCACCACCTGCTGCTGTAGTTAATGGATTAGCTTGTGTTTGAGTTTGTCCTGTTTGTAAAGGAAAACCAGATGCAATAGGCGAAACTATTCCTGCATATTGTTGTAATGCTTGGAACGGTGCTAATTGCTGTTGTCTTTGTAATTGTTCTAATTGCTGACCTGTTTGAACTAAACTAGGAGTAGTTTGTGCAACACCTAATTGTCTAGCTCTTTCCTGCTCATAAGAACCAAATGCTAAAGGTAAAGCAGCTTGTGCAACTTGACTAGCTACTTGTTGTTGAGCAAGGGGAGATGTAGGAGTTCTTCCTGCACCTGAAAATTGTTGAGCAACTGTTCCATAAATATCAGCACCTGTTTTTTGAATTAAGGGAGATAAAAATGGATTTAAATATTGTCCGCCAAGAGTAGCTGCTAACTGTTGTTGTGCAGCAGTACCCATAACTTCTTGTCCTGCTAAACCTTGTAATGTTTGAGTAGTTGGTGCAACATATCCTGCTGCTCCTACTCCTTGTCCGTATAATTGTCCTGCTTCAGAAATAATCTGATTTAAAGCTGGTTGTGCTGGTGCGTATGGGGTTACTTGTGTAGTTTGTGTACCGCCTCCGCCTCCTCCTCCGAATGACATCTATTGTTTCTCCTCTATATTATTTGTTAATGGTTTTTCTAAAAGCACATGGCTTTTTTTATATTCAAACTGTTTCAATACTCTTTCCCAACCTGGTCTAGCAATAAGTTCCATCATAGTTACTCCATTCTTTACAGCATAATCTTCAATAATGCTAATTAAATGTTGCCATTTATGTCTTCTTCTGCCTGTCATTATACGGATATTTAAACATTTTTGAAGTGGTCTATGCAATATTTCTGTAACCACTACTCCGTAATATTTTACATTATGACTTTCTGCTTGGTCATCCCAAAGAATCCATAATTGTAATTTGCCACTCATACACCATTGTTTCATATGGTCAGAGTCTGCATATCTATTAGAACGTACAAGAGCTAAAGCAATATCATTCTCTACGACTTTCCAAACCTCTTGGACTTTTTCTTTTGGAATGAATACCAATTGAATCATACTAGAAATCTATTTCTAATGTACTGATAAAACCTTTGATTGCGTTTGCTGTATTTGCTTGCATCCTTAAAATATCTCCAGCTTCTAAAACAAGAGTATGGGTAATCATGTTTTGATATGTTTTAGATGTTATAACACTATGAGATATTTCGTATTCTGTAGATGCAGAAGCATCATAAACAAATACTTCTAATTCAGGATTAGAACCTGCATGATTAGTAACTTGTATCGTTCTGACTAAAGAAGTGGTTTCAGCAGGA
>Ga0129342_1000637_pt1 | contig 15338 bp, 17 predicted proteins | sample CPBDNA_5_FD_94426 | JGI IMG/M metagenome (GOLD analysis project Ga0129342, IMG submission 94426) | Freshwater to marine salinity gradient microbial communities from Chesapeake Bay, USA - CPBay_Sum_15_0.2_DNA | ecosystem: Environmental > Aquatic > Marine > Coastal | place: USA: Chesapeake Bay...
CTAAAGAGAATGATCTCATGAAATTAATCAAAAATTCAGATAAAGTTTTGTTATCTCATTCTATTTGGAATGATAAAATTTTAATCAGAATTGTTGCAAAAAATGCGTTTAATTTGAAAAAAATACAAAAAAAAATAATACTACTATTTTCTGAAAATATTCTTCCTAAAGTTTGGAATAATTGAGGAGTAAATATGAAATTATCACCTAGGGAAAAAGACAAACTTTTAATTAGTTTAGCAGCCATAGTTGCTCGAAATAGGAAAGAAAGAGGTGTGAAGCTTAATTATCCTGAAGCTATAGCTCTTATTAGTGATTTTGTTGTGGAAGGAGCCCGAGATGGTAAAAGTGTTGCTGAGTTGATGGAATCGGGAGCTCATGTTGTGAAAAAAGAAGACTGCATGACTGGAATACCTGACATGATACACGAAGTTCAAGTAGAGGCTACATTTCCAGATGGAACTAAACTAGTAACAGTTCACCACCCTATAAGATAATGGAGACTATTATGAAACCTGGAGAAATTATTACAAAAAATGATCAGATCATTATTAATGAGCATTCCCAATCTATAAAAATAAAAGTGTCAAACACTGGAGACCGCCCTATCCAAGTAGGAAGCCATTACCACTTTTATGAGACGAATGAATTTCTTTCTTTTGATAGAGATAATAGTAAGGGTAAACGTTTAAATATCCCTTCAGGTACTGCTGTAAGATTTGAACCAGGTCAAACCAGAGAAATCGAATTAATTGATTTTAAAGGGAAAAGAGAAATTTTTGGGTTTAATCAAAAAATAATGGGAGCACTATGATGAGTTCAAAAATTCTTAGATCATCATATAGTGAAATGTATGGGCCAACTACTGGAGACAAAGTTAGATTAGCTGATACCGATTTATTTATAGAAGTAGAAAATGACTTTACCCATTATGGTGAAGAAGTAAAATTTGGAGGTGGAAAAGTAATTAGAGATGGCATGGGGCAATCTCAAGTTACAAGGAAAGATGGAGCTGTTGATACTGTTATCACAAATGCTTTGGTTATTGATGTTGGTGGCATTTATAAAGCAGATATTGGAATTAAGGATGGTTTAATTCATAAAATTGGTAAAGCAGGAAACCCTGATACACAACCTCAAGTAGATATTATTATTGGCCCAGGAACCGAAATAATAGCTGGCGAAGGTAAAATAATAACAGCAGGTGGATTTGACTCACATATTCACTTTATATGTCCCCAGCAAATTGAGGATGCTCTTCACTCTGGTTTAACCACAATGCTTGGCGGCGGGACTGGTCCAGCTCACGGCACTTTAGCTACTACATGTACACCGGGTTCTTGGCACATTGGAAGAATGATACAAGCAGCAGATGCTTTTTCTATGAATTTAGCCTTTGCTGGGAAAGGTAATTCTTCAAAACCTGATGGATTAATTGAACAAGTGAATGCTGGCGCTTGTGCCTTGAAACTTCACGAGGACTGGGGCACAACTCCTGGAGCTATAGATAACTGTTTAAATGTAGCTGACGACATGGACATTCAAGTAATGATACACACTGATACCTTGAACGAGAGTGGTTTTGTAGAAAACACAATTAAAGCGATAAAAAATAGAACAATTCATGCTTTTCATACTGAAGGAGCAGGAGGTGGCCATGCACCTGACATAATAAAAGTGTGTGGCAAAGAAAATGTTATTCCATCATCCACCAATCCAACAAGACCCTATACTGTAAATACTCTTGAGGAACATTTAGATATGCTTATGGTATGCCACCATTTAGACAAATCCATTCCAGAAGATGTTGCGTTTGCAGAGAGTAGGATCAGAAAAGAAACTATAGCTGCAGAAGACATTCTGCATGATATGGGAGCTTTTTCTATTATAGCTTCAGATAGCCAAGCTATGGGAAGAGTTGGTGAGGTAATAATAAGAACATGGCAAACCGCTCACAAAATGAAAGTACAAAGAGGAAGATTAAAAGAAGAAAAAGGAGATAACGATAACGTAAGAGTAAAAAGGTATATTGCAAAATATACTATTAACCCTGCAATAACACATGGCGTATCTAAACATATTGGTTCAATAACTGAAGGAAAAAGAGCTGATATAGTTTTATGGGACCCGGCTTTTTTTGGAGTGAAGCCAGAGATGGTAATTATAGGAGGGAGTATTGCTTGTGCACAAATGGGTGATCCTAATGCTTCTATTCCTACTCCTCAACCTGTGTATACAAGACCTATGTTCTCTTCGTATGGTAGATCGTTAGAATGTTCTTCAGTGACTTTTGTTAGCAATGAGTCTATTAAAAAAGGAGGCTTAGAAGACTTAAAAATATCTAAAAGCGTTATTGCTGTTGAAAATACTAGAAATATTTCAAAAAAAGATATGGTATTTAATAATTACTGCCCAGAAATTTCTGTTGACCCTGAAACATATGAAGTTACTGCAGATGGGAATATTCTTACCTGTGAACCGGCTACTGAACTTCCTTTAGCCCAAAGATATTTTTTATTTTAGTTTAATCACATGATAGTAGAAGAAATAATAACGAACTTAGAAGATAAAAAAATAAAAGATACAATTACTCTTAATTATCATGAAAGATTTATTAGAAGGAAAAAACTTGTCTCTGACAATAACTTTGAGTTTTTAGTCAATTTGCCTGAAACAATTTCAGTAAATAAAGATGAAGGCTTTTTATTAGAAAATGATCAAATAATTCTCATAAAATATGCAAAGGAAACATTAATTGAAATCAAAAGTGACGATTTAATAAAACTTGCCTGGCATATTGGCAACAGGCATATCCCGTGTCAGATTGAAAATGATCGCCTTCTAATCCAAGAGGATAAAGTAATAGAAAAGCTAATAATAAGGCTAGGTGGATCAATAAAAAAAATACTTGAAGAATTTTGTCCTGAAGGAGGTGCATACGGCCTGGGAAGAACACATGGACACAAACATTAGTAATTTAAAGAATAATTTTGATTATCACCAATTATTATTATCATGGTTTTCTCCAGCATTTCCAATTGGCAGTTATAATTTTTCACACGGTATAGAAGCTGCTATAGAAATGAATTTTATTAATAATGCTAATAATCTAAAAACTTGGATATGTCATATAATTACTTTTGGTTCAGGCAAAACAGACTGTATATTATTGACTAATGCGTACAAGGAACAGAATGTTAATGAGCTAGCATTTTCTTTATGTTCTTCTAAAGAACGTTGGATTGAAACAAAACAGCTAGGAAAGGCATTTTGTAAAAATATCAAGGAAAATTGGGGTTATAATATAGAAAATAATTTAGCTTATCCAGTTGCAGTTGGCGTAGCAGGATTACACTTCAAGATACCTTTAGAACAACTGTTAGTAACTTATTTGCAAAACTTCGTTGCAAACCTTGTAAATATTGGAGTAAAGCATATTCCTTTGGGTCAAAGTGCTGGCCAAAAAATTTTAATAGAACTTATTCCAATTATTAAAGATCAAGCTCTTTTATATAAAGAATGTGGGATCAACGATATTGGAAATTCTTCTTTTATATCTGATCTAGCTAGTATGTATCATGAAACTCTTAAAAATAGGATATATCAAACATGATTAAAAAACATGGCCCTCTGAAAGTAGGTATTGGTGGACCAGTTGGTGCTGGAAAGACAAGTCTAACAGAAGCACTGTGTAAAAGCCTCTCTAAAAAAATTTCAATGGCCGTTATTTCTAATGATATTTACACCATAGAAGATGCAGAGTACTTAATGAAAGTACAAGCTCTTCCTCTTGAAAGAATAAAAGGTGTAGAAACAGGTGGTTGTCCACATACAGCTATAAGAGAAGATGCGTCCATAAATCTTCTTGCTGTTGACGAATTTAAAGAAAAATTCCCTGACCTTGATTTGATTTTAATTGAATCAGGAGGAGATAATTTAGCTGCAACTTTCAGTCCTGAGTTAGTAGACTTATCTATATATGTTATAGATGTTGGAATGGGTGCAGATATTCCCAGAAAAGGAGGGCCTGCAATTACCAGATCAGATTTACTTATTATAAATAAAACTGACCTAGCTCCATATGTAGGTGTAGATCTTAACCAAATGAAAAAAGATGTTGAAAAGGCTAGAAATAGCCTACCCTATGTTTTTGGCCAAATGAGAAACAAACAAGGAATAGAAGATATCACTGCCTTCTTAAATGAACAAGGCGGATTAGAGCTATAACATTTAAAAAATTTACTCTGACTTGAAATTTGTTATCCAAATGGTTTGGTATGGATTAAGTTCTATTTTTTGTTCGTCTTGAAAATTTGTTTTTGGATTTAACAAATCATACCATTCCTCATCATCAATTAAATTAATCATGTTGGTGTTGAATATAAATTTTGAGGATGTAACATTTGTGATTGCAAAAATACTCTGTTTTCTATTTTTACTTTGTCTCCAAACCGCAAAGACACTTTGATCTATATTTAATGTAAATTGAGTTGCATTAGGATGGAATGCTGGTTGAGACTTTCTTATTGAAATCAATTTTTTTAATATAGAAAAACACTTAAATTCATGTGTTTGATCATCATCTATTTTTGAAACTAAATCAGAGAAGTTCCATTTATGCCTGTTTAGATCTCTTTTAATGCCACTTTTTAAATATGATTGTTTATCATTTTTTGTTCCAAAAAAAGAATTGAAGTAAAAAGCAGGTACACCTTCGATGGCTAAAATTATACAATGTGCAGCAATAAATCTATCTAAAGCAAAAATACCATTACTATCAGTATCAATGTTTTGAAGTGCGCTAAAAAGTGATATATTAGCTTCATAGACTTTATCTTCTGTTCCTTTTAACTTTCTCATTGAAAATTCGCTGCCATTTTTTTTAAGACGTGTCAGCATATTATTTATATCTTCATCAGATAAAACTCCTTCAGCAGGCCTCATCCCTATTCCATCATGAGATGCAATAAAATTAAGATATGCGTTTCCAAATTGAGCAGGTGGCATTTTCATGCTCCATTTAGTAATTGATGATGAATCTCCGAATAAAAACGTATAAATAATTAGTGGTGGAAGGGAAAAATTATAAATCCAGTGAGCTTCATCATTTTTACCAAAGTAACTTAGGTTTTCATTCTTTGGTAAATTTGTTTCTGTTACTATGACAATATTTTCATCTAGCTGGTCTACAATATCTCTAAGAAGTTTTATTATTTCATGGGTTTGAGGTAAATTAAGACACGTTGTTCCAGACTCTTTCCAGATAAACGCAACAGCATCGAGTCTAAAAATTTTGACTCCATAACTTGATAATTTAATAATTAATTTTACAAACTCTAATAGAACATCAGGATTTCTAAAGTTTAGGTCAATTTGATCATAGCTAAAAGTACACCATAATTTTTTATTCCCAATTTCTAATTTTATGTCTTTTAGAAGCTCATGGTCTCTTGGTCTAATAACATTGCTGCAATCATAATTATTATCAATAGTAAAAAAATAGTCTTTGCCTGGTCTCTTATTTTCAATAAAATTTCTATACCATTTACCCTGAGAGGAAGCATGGTTTAATACTAAATCTGTCATAATAGTAGCATTTTTAGAAAAACCACTGATTTCTTTCCAATTTCCATAAGCGGGATCTATTTCTTCGTGATCTTTTACGGAAAAACCACCATCTCCACTTGAGGTAAAAAAAGGTAGAAAATGAATAGTGTCTATAAAGGTAGAAAAATATTTCTGATAAAATAAAATAAAATCGCTTATCGTTTTACCGGTAACTCCTTTATTTACATTATCTGCATACGTTATTAACAAAACAGTGTTTTCAGACCAAGATTCTGGTGATTTGCTATTTGTGCTTTGAGATTTATAATCGTTAATAAGTTGATTAATTCTTTTTGCAGAGAGTAACGTTTGTTCTGTGGTAATAACACCACTATAAATATAGTTTAGTCTTTTTAAAATGTTTAAATTAATTGCACTGTTAGCTATATTATCTGAGTTCTGCATTATCTAATTCAACACATATTTTGAACCTATCCAAAAAATCAGGAATGGCACTTAAAACTCTATTCCATGTAGGTATAAAAGGGGTTTCCATAGGATTTTCAAAAAATGATTCTCCAGCTTTCATAATATTCAGGGCAAAAAGTTCTACCGCCTTTTCTTCTAAATGAGAATCGAATGACAAACCATTCATTCTTGCATCGCTTCTGTATATGTCAATCATGTCTAGTGCAGCACGATAATATGTCGCCTTAATACTCCTAAATGTTTCTAAACTGAAAATATTTCCTTGCGTAGCAAGCTTTCTAATTAAGGCTTTTGTAATATCAATAGACATTCTAGATAACCCCGTATTATCATTATCCTCTGACAAATCTTGGTGTTTGTGATCATAAGTTTGAGCTAAGTCAACCTGACAAATTCTGTTACTAGAGTGATTTCTTTGCATTTCAGAAAGAACTCCTATTTCTAATCCCCAATCAGAGGGTATTCTTAATTCTGGGAGGAGATTTTTTCTGAACGAAAATTCTCCTGCTAAGGGATATCTAAATGACTTCATAAAGTCTAAATATTCACTTCTTCCTATAGTTTTTTCCATGGCTAGTAGGAGAGGGAAAACGAGTAATCTAGAAACCCTTCCATTCATCCTGCCGTCTGCAACTCTTGGATAATAGCCTTTGCAAAATTGGAAGTTAAAAAAAGGATTTGCTACTGGATAAAATAACTTTGCTAACATTGATTTTTCATAAGTTAAAATATCGCAATCATGAAGGGCTATAGATTCAGCACTACCTCTTGCTAAAGTCAAACCTATACAGTACCAAACATTTCTACCTTTTCCAAACTCATTAGGAGACAAGCCTTTTTTTGAAAGCTCTGCATCAAGCTCCATAAGTCTGGGTCCATCATTCCATAATATAGAAAAAGGAGTATTTAACTTATTAAAAAAATTAAATGCTTTTTTGTATTCTTCTTTATTAGCTCTATCTAAACCAATGACAATATGATTTAAAAATTTTGTTTTGTTAATTTCTTCAATGATATTAGGTAAAGCTTTGCCATTTATTTCTGAAAACAAGCAGGGAAGTATTAATTCCATAGGATTTGTGTTAGAAAATTCTACTAAGTCTTTCTCTAGCTTTTGATAATTATCATGAGATGAGTGGCCATACGAAAAATCATGTAAATTTGCTACAATACCATTTTGATAAAAACTGCCCATTTTTTTAACCTGCTAAATTAATGTTTAATCTCTTTAAAGAAGACCTAATAACCTCTTCCCAACCCTCGGGAGCACATTGTTTTGCTCTTAAAATATTTTTGATCTCTAAATTATCTAAATTATTTTTATTAGGTAAAGGTACAACGCATGGCTGATGAGCCTCCTTTAGCATTGAAATATCGTTTGGACTATCACCTACTACAATAATAAAAGGATTTAATAAAAAATCTTTTTTAAGTTTATCAATCAAAGATTTAAGAGCACTACCTTTTGAACAGTTATCACTAATATTAAATACTCTTCCACCTTCATGCAATTTCATTTCTAAAGTTTCTAGTATTAGTCTAAATTCATCGATCATGTGATGAGAACCATTAAAAATAAATGGTATAGAATAATCTCTATCAAGAGCAAATGGTAAGAATTGTTCACTTAAGCCTAAAATCTGTTGTTGCTGTTTTTTATCCATGTCTTTGAGAAAAGAGCATTTTTCTTTAAAATTTTTCGGTACTTCTTTATTAAAAATTTCTAAAATCTCTTCGATAGTTCGACTTAAAACTAATGAGTTATTCTCTATTTTGAAAGCAGGGTTTAGTACATCCAAATTATGTATGGCTGCACCATTTTCAACTATATAAGGTAACTTCATACCTAATTGACTAGAAAAAATTTCTATTTCTTTCTTTGTTTTGCTAGAGTTTGGTATTATTTTTATACCAATTAAAAGACACTCTAATATAAAATCTTTAATTTTTTTAAATTCAAAATTATCGTGGTTAAGTAAGGATCCATCTAAATCTGTAAATATAATTATTTCTTCTGAATTCATAGCGTATTTAAACATTTTCGAAATTTACAATTAATTTAAAGATTATAAAGTCTTTTGTCTTACAATCACTGAATTTGATGATTTATTAGGCAGAAGCAAACCCGAAATAATTATCGCTATTGAAATAAGTGCTAGGGATTCAAGAATAAATGAAAAATCATAACCATTTTGAAGCAAAAAGGAAGTTACGGGTAAAACGCTTGCACCTGCACATAAATTTATCATAAATTTTATTGATAGAACTCGGCCTCTCCAACTATCTTTAACATATTTAACTAATATGGCGTCCGTAATTGGAACTTGTCCAAAAACAAAAAGCATAGCTACTAACATTATAAATAACAAATCATAGTCAAATGAAACACTGGCAAAATAAATAAAAATTAATTGACCTAATCCCATTGCCGATAAAACAAATTTAGGAGGGATTTTGTCGACCAACCAACCAGTTCCAATTTGTGAAAAAGAAGCAACAGCATAAACAAAACCAGCTAACAAACCTGTAATTGCAACATCATTTGATATCTGTAACATATTAACTTCAAATAATCTTGGGATGAGGAAAGTTAAAGAACCAAATATAAACCCTCCAGATAATGTAACAATACTGAGACAAATTAGAACTGTTTGCCAATTAGAGGACATTATAGATTCTACTTTATTTGCATCTTTGGAACTCTTCTTAGAAGGTTCTTCATCTAATTCTTTAAATGCAAAAAACTGAGATATTCCAAATAAAAAACACAATATCGCTGGAACAATAAATGCCAATCTCCAATCTCCATATGCAATTAAAAAACCAGTGAATATAGGTGCAAAGGCAACACCCATATTTCCCCAAACACCATTAACACCTAATCTTAAACCAACTTTTCCTGGACGTTTAATTAACATAGCAATACCCACAGGATGATAAATAGCAGCAAAAAAGCCTAAAATACCCAAAGATAACCCTAACATATCAGGAGATTGAGACATCGAGGCTAGAAATGCTCCTAAACACAAACCGAATGGATATATAGTAATTAAAATTGGTCTTGAAAATTTATCAGCCAACCAACCAGCTAATGGGGCAGCTGCTCCAAACAATACTACGCCAAGAGTTCCATAAACAATAATTTCTTCATATGAAAAACCAAATTCTCTACCAGCGTCAAAAGCTGCTTTTGCAAAAATTAACATCATAAAATGGTCTAGTAAATGACCTATGTTCAGATATAAATCTGGCATTGAATAAGATTTAGCACTATCAAGATTCATCAATTTCATAACTAAATGTCCTAATAAAATTAGTTAAATAAGTTATTAAGAGTAGAAAGTAGTAAAATCTGTATACTTTAGTTTCTCAACCCTTAGAGCATTCTCAGGGGCTTTAGTGTCTTCATATCCAATAGATACACCACAAACCAGCATTTCATTTTCTTTAAAGTTCAGTTGATTTGCAATTAATGTATGAAATTTTGTGAAGGCCACTTGACCACAAGAGTGAAGTCCCTCACCTCTTGCTCCAACTAAAATGCTTTGTATAAACATACCCACGTCCATAAACGTTCCAGTAGCTAGCCTTCTATCCATTGTTATAAACATTCCAACTGGGGCTCCAAAAAAATGAAAATTTTCTTGCATTTGTTTATCTCTAGCTTCGTAATCATCCCTACTTATATTTAACAGTTTATATAATTCAAAGCCTACAGCTCTTCTTCTTGATATAAACGGTTCAAACCATTCGGTTGGATAATAGTCAAACTCTTGTTTAAAATCTTTTGCTGAGCCATCTTTTATAGAAGCCAAAATTGAGCTTGTAATAGCTTCTTTCTTTTTTCCTTGCACGACATAAACATGCCAGGGTTGTATATTATGTCCGCTTGGCGCAAATGCAGAGCATTCTAAAATATTTTTTATTTTTTCTTTAGAGACTGGATCAGGTAAGAATCTTCTTACCGATCTTCTTGAGATAAACGCTTCTTTTACATTCATATTAATAGCCAAAAGATGAAACGAACTTATATTATCTTTTAACTATTTACTTTTTTTACATTTAATCAATAAATTAATTATTTTTGTGCAAACATTTTTCTAAAAAAATTCACCTTATCAATTCTCTCGTATAAATAAGGTTGAGTATCTTTAATGGGATCAGTAATAGGTTTGTTCTTTGTTTTTTCAAAATTATTAACAAAGTTTAATGTACTTTTCTTTTTCCAAAAGCTTTTAACTTTATTTAAATAAGGTATATTTTTTTGTGGATCTGAGGAGTGATAATGTTTAATGGCCTTATCCCATGAACCATGTCTATTTTTTAATTGTATCAAAAATGACGCTGCATAGGAAATGTTAGGTTCGAGAGCAAACATGTCATTAATTTTTTTGAAATAGTTTTTATGCCATTTCAAATTTATTTGCATACACCCAACATCCATATTATGGTCTTTTTTTTGAACATTTGTTAAAACGTACCTTTCCATTTGCCTTTTGGTATCAAAAAATAAACTTTCTCCAGCATGATTAACGGTCCATGGCCAAACAACATGATTGTTATGTTGTAAAAACCTACCAGCTTCAACTTTACCGATTGCTGTCAACAATCCTTTTGGTAGATCCGTATAACTCTCAATTTTTTTTATTACGTTTTCACAAGTTTCAGGATTTTCTTTTGAGTATGCATTAGTACAACAAAATAAAAATACAAAGGATAATTTTAAATAACAAAAAAAACTTTTATAACTGGTCATAGTTAATTTAAGCAATCAACGTGCCATAGAGATACTTATCTTAACTTTTTAAAATCTGCCGGTCTTTTTTCTAAAAAAGCGTCAATACCCTCTATACTTTCATTATCACCTTGAGATTTTACCATGAAATCTGTTTCTAATTTGAGCTGACTCTCAAAATTATTACCGTAAGCTAATCTTGTTAATTTTTTAATTCTTGAAATAGAATTTTTAGGAAGATTATCAAAATTTTTAGATAACTCTATTGCAGTTTGCGTGGCATTACCTTTTTGGGCTAACACGTTAATAGCCCCAAGTTGATATAACCTAGAAGCATCTATTTTTCCGCCTATCATCGCCATTTCAGATAGCATTTGTCGTGGCATAGTTTCTGACAAAAATTTAGTGGCAGCACCATCAGGGGTTAATCCAATTTTCACGTAAGCCAAAGAAAAAAAACTATGTTCACTCATTACGACTAAATCACACGCCATTGCCAAAGAAACACCAGCACCTGCAGCCCCACCCTCAATTGCAGAAATTACGGGTTTAGAGCAATTAAAGATAGATTGAATAGTCCCGTTCAATTGGTTAAGAGTTTCATACCTTTGATCTTCTGTCATTGATCTTCTGGTCTTTAGAGCATTTAAATCACCACCTGCACAAAAGAAATCACCTGACCCATTAATAACAATAGAAAAAACTTCCCTATTTTCATCTCCTGCTTGAATTATTTTTTGAAATTGATCATGAAAGCCTTTAATCATCGAATTTCTTTTTGAAGGATTGTTTAGTGTCAGTAATAAGGTATTCCCAATCATTTCACTTTCAATAATAGACATTTTTTCTCCTTATAAATTAATAGATATTTTAATATTGAAATTCGTAATTTACTAGTTCAATCTTCCATTTAAAAAATAATGAAGTATAGATGTTATATGAATAGAAATGAAACTCTAAAATTAATTATGAATAGCGCTTTAAAAGCAGCCTTGCCACAAGGTAAGTTTAAAATACTTCCTAAAAAACCAAAAGGGAAGCTTTTGGTTATTGGAGCAGGTAAAGCTGCTGCAAGCATGGCTAAAGAATTTGAAAAAAGTTATGATGGACCAATTGAAGGCTTAGTCATTACACGATATGGACATAGTAGTAAAACAAAGTTCGTAGAAGTAATTGAAGCTTCTCATCCAGAACCAGATATGAGTGGTTTACTTGCTTCAAAAAGAATATTTAATTTAGCTAATAAAGCAACTGTAGATGATCATGTCATATTTCTTATCTCTGGAGGAGCATCTTCACTATTAACGTTGCCAGCAGATGGATTAAGCTTTGAAGAAAAACAGAAAATCAACAAGGAACTTTTAATTTGTGGTGCGCCTATTGATCAGATGAATATTGTTAGAAGATCTTTGTCTAAAATTAAAGGTGGTCGTCTAGCTGAAGCAATATTACCTGCAAAATTATCAACATACATGATTTCAGATATACCTGGTGATAATCCCTCTTATATAGGATCAGGGCCAACTATAGAGGCTACAGGGAAAAATAGTGATGCTCTTAAAATTTTGGATCATTATCAAATATATATAAAACAAGATATTAAAAATATTATTCTTAGAAATGAACTACCCAAAATACCACAATCTTCAACATATATGCTAGCCAATCCAATGATGGCATTGGAAAGTGCTTATGAAACTGCAAAAAAAATAGGATATCAACCTATAATTATTTCAGACTCTCTTGAGGGGGAAGCAAAGGTCGAAGGTGCAAAGATGGCTGAAATAGCAATTAAAATTAAAAAAGATAAAAAGTTTAAAAATTTTAATTTAAATAAACCTATTTTACTGCTCTCAGGAGGAGAAACTACTGTCACCGTTAAAGGAAATGGCAAGGGAGGTAGAAACACTGAATTTATGTTGTCTATGGCGATAAGCCTTGGACAAACAAAGGGTATAAGTGCTCTATCCATTGATACAGATGGCATAGACGGTATAGAAGATAATGCTGGGGCTTATATATGTGAAGAAACTCTAAAAAAAGCTCAATTGATTAATTTAAAACCTGAGCTTTTTTTAGAGAATAACGATTCTTACTCTTTTTTTCAAAAAATTGATGATTTAATATTTACCGGCCCAACACTTACTAATGTTAATGACTTTAGGTTAGTATTAATTGAACCCTAGCAATTCAGTTAGTTAACAGGAGCTGTTTCTGAAAATCCCTTAAGTTTTGTTGCAACATTTTCATACCATTCTGTTAACTTAGGTCTATTATTTCTCCAATCTCTAACATTCCTGAAAGACATGTATCCTAAAGCTACAGCAAGTCCAATATTTGCAGCTTCATACCCTGAAGGATTAGACCAATCAATAACATTCTTTTCTAAAAAATCTAATGTTCTATCTATTTTACCTATTTGCAATTCTAACCATACTTTAGAAGGAACTTCACCTCCAGCATATCTATCAGAATATACCACTAATAATGAAGCATCTATTAAACCTTCAGCAAGAGCAGCTCTTGTTAAAATTATATCTCTTTCTGGTCCTTCTAAGGGGATTAATCCTCCACCAACCCTATTGATGTGATCAATAATCACTCTACTATCAAACAAGAAGTCTCCGTCTGGTTTTTGTAACACAGGTATTTTACCAAGAGAGTTTTGACTTCTAAGAAACTGGTTAACTTCATCATTATCTGGTGAAATAAGTTCAATTTCGTTTCTGATATTGGCTTGAAAAGCAGATAATAATACTTTGCGAACGTATGGTGATGCTGGACTAAATGTTAATTTATACATAATTACCTCTTTAAATATTTTGTTTTTAAATCTTCAATAGCTATAAAGCAAACTATTTGATTTAATAGCATTTTATTTTAGAGTTGAATTAATGAAATATTTAATAGTAACACAAACATACCCTCCTAGAATTGGTGGCATGCAAAGTGTAATGCATGCAATAAGTTACAAACTCTCATCTTTAAATGAAACGCATGTTTTCCCAGACCACTTTTTTAAAATAGACACAAATAATCTAAATCTTAAAATTAACATTCATAATAATTTTTCTCCTAAATTAGTTAGACCTTTAGTTAAAAAAAAATTAGTAAGTAATACTTATCAGGATGAAGATATTATTATCTGTGATAGTTGGAAATCCCTTAATGCTGTTCCTAAAAAAGCAAAAAAAATAATAGTTTTTGCACATGGCCAAGAATTTCTTTCAATAACCAGAAAAAAAAAGCAAGTTCAAAATGCTCTCAATAGAGCTAATTATATTATATGTAGTTCAACATACACTTCTGAATTAATTGAAAACTTAAATATAACAAATACACCTAGAATAGTTATTCCACCAACTTACTCCCTTAAATCGATATCAAACAAGAAGGAAGAGAATACACTTAAAAAAATAGAAAAAGTTTCAATCTTAACAATATCTAGGCTTGAAGAAAGAAAAGGAATTATACCTGTTTTAAAATCATTATCAGAAATGAATAATAAAAAAAAATTAAAACCATTTTTTTGGAATATTTGTGGAGAGGGTATACAAGCGAATGAAATCAAGGAATCCATAATAAATTTTAATTTATCAGAATATGTAAAGTTAGTAGGTAAAGTAAATGGTAAAGATAAAAAAGCTTTTCTCAAAAATGCTGATCTTTTTGTTATGCCATCATATAGAGTCGATAATTCTATAGAAGGTTTTGGAATATCTTATGTAGAAGCTGCTGCATATGCTATTCCATCTATCTCTGGAATTGAAGGTGGGGTTAAAGATGCAGTAATTGATTGTAAAACTGGTTGGTGCGTTAACCCATTAGATAATGAAGTTTTGTCAAAGACACTGATGGATGCAATAAACCATAAAAGCAAAAGAGAAAAATTTGGCATTAATGCTCAAAAAAGATTCTTAGAATATTTTTTAGGAGAAAAAGTTTTTGGGAAATTTTTGGATACCATCAACTCCCAATTCTAAAGGGTATATTGTACTTGCTCGATTTGTTTCTATTCTGCCATAATAATGAGGGAACAGGTCATTATTTCTAGCTGACTCCCATCTAAGATCATCTGCTAAATCAATTATTCTAAAAGAAATGATAATTAAATTATCCTGTCCTTTAAAATGCTTTTCAAGGGTTTCTTTTAATTGTTCTTGGGTTGAAAAGTGAATGTATCCATCTTTGATATCTACTTCAGATCCTATATAAAAACCCTTTTCAATTGCTTTTGTCCATTCATCTTTTTTACAAACTTTATAAATAAAACTCATTTAATACTTCTAGTTATTTTCTTGTATGAAATCTTTAATTAAATTTATTAAAACTTCTGGTTCGTCTTCTTGTGAGTAATGACCCGCATTAGGTAATTTCACTACTCTTGATTTAGGAAAAAGAGCTTTAAAATCTCTAATGGCATAATCTGGATCAATTGCTCTATCTTGCATTCCGTAAGCTAAAATAGCAGGCTTTGAACATAAAGACTTTAAATCACCTTCTTTAATGCCTTCTATTATATAAGGCACCATTTTATTTAAAAGGGCATCTAAAGGAAAGTTTATAG
>Ga0129342_1000644_pt1 | contig 15265 bp, 28 predicted proteins | sample CPBDNA_5_FD_94426 | JGI IMG/M metagenome (GOLD analysis project Ga0129342, IMG submission 94426) | Freshwater to marine salinity gradient microbial communities from Chesapeake Bay, USA - CPBay_Sum_15_0.2_DNA | ecosystem: Environmental > Aquatic > Marine > Coastal | place: USA: Chesapeake Bay...
GAAAATGATAGAGGTAATGGACCTGCAAACACAAACAAAGCAATTGAGATGTGTTCGGGAGATATTATCAAAGTTATGTTTCAAGACGACTTCTTTTATGACACTGAGTCATTAGAAAAAATTCACTCTGAATTTGAGAAGAATGATGACATGTGGTTAGTTAATGGTTGCAATCATACCAATGACGATGGATATAATTTTTATTGGGAAATGAATCCAAAGTGGAATGATAAAATCATTGAAGGTGTCAACACAATTAGTTCTCCCTCTGTCTTAAGTTTTAGAAGAGAGTGTTTTAATGAGATTAAGTTTGATGAAAAGTTAGTAATGATGATGGATTGTGATTATTATTTCAATCTTAGATCTAATTATGGAGATCCCATTTACTTGAATGATGTTTTGATTACAAACAGAGTACATCCAAATCAAATTTCAAGTACATATAATAAAAACATTCAAGACGAAATTGATTATTGTCTTGATAAGTATGCTACTATTATTGAGAGTTGAAAAAAATGCCTAGAAGTGACTACGAAGGAAAGGATCAGATTCGCAAATGGATTTCTGATGTAACACCAAAACATAATAAGATTTTAGATATTGCTGTTGGTGAAGGAACCTATCTCAATTTATTCAAGGGTCTTGATAACCTTCAGGGATGTGAATGGTATGGTATTGAAATTTGGGAACCTTGGGTTCCGAAGTATAAACTGAACGAAATCTACGATCAGTTTTATCTACAAGATGTAAGGACATTTGATTACAGTAAAGTTGGTCAAACTGATATTACCTTTGCTGGTGATGTTATCGAGCACATGAAAAAAGAAGAAGCACTTAAACTTGTTAATAATCTTTTAGAAATCTCAGATAATCTATACCTAAGTATTCCCATTATCTACATGCCTCAAGGTGCAGATGAAGGTAATCCTTATGAAGTTCATGTCAAACCCGATTGGTCACATGAAGAAGTAATGGAATCTTTTCCAAAAATTCAGGGATACTGGGGTGGACCTAAGATTGGAGTTTATCATTTGAAGGGATGAATATAGTTACTTGTTCTGATAAGAATTATATTCCTGGTGTTATTGCTCTTTATAACTCCTTGAAAAAAGTTCATGGGTCTGATTATGATTTTCATCTCTTAGCAGATGGAAAACCAGAAGACTTTAAAGTCTTTGAGGGTACTGATGTAAATGTATTATTCAACCAATCTTTAGACAAAAATCCAAAGGGTGGAGAGTGGAAAGAAGAATTGCCTTGTATGTATTCAAGAGTTCTCATTCCTAATATATTTGAAGAGAAGTATGAAAGAAGTTTATACTTGGACGCAGATACATTAGTGATTGGTGATATCTCTGAATTGGATCAAATTAAATTGAAGCATGAGATTGCTGCTCTACCTAACTCTGCATGTTTTAATACAAGCAAAGCAAAGAATAGTTATCAATTTGAGAAGTGGGATAGACCTGATAGGGAACTATTAAATTATGATAGTATAAATTCCGGTGTTATTCTCTTTAATAATAAAAGATGGGTTGAGAATGAAATGACTTCTAAGTTTATAGAAGTCATTAACGATACTAGAATCTCTGCTAAGTTTGTCGTTCAAGGTTATATGTCTATAATTTTAAAAGGTAATTTTGATTTTCTGGGTAAAAAATATAACAAATCATTGTCCAGTGATGTATCATTCTTGAAAGATGACAATAGAATTGTCCATTATATTGGTGGTAGGAGATTAAAGAAACCCTGGGAATACGGGGAAACAAAACTTGGATATATAAACTATTGGAAACAAAATTATCTTGACGGAAAAATTTTATGAAAGTCTTAGTTACAGGTGGAATGGGATTCATTGGTCGTTATGTTGTTGAAGAACTTCTTACGAATGGACATACTCCTATCATATTTGATCACCACAGAAGATTAGCAAAAGAATATCCTGAAGGTGTGGAAGTTTTTCATGGGGACATTATGGATGACGTTGCTGTTACTGAAGCAATGGCACACTGTGAGTCTTGGATTCATTTAGCAGCTGTTCTTGGAACACAAGAAACAATTAAGAATCCAAGACCTGCTGCAAAATCAAACCTTATAGGTGGTCTCAATATTCTAGAGGCAGCAGCACAATACAATCTCCCCGGAACGTATATTGCTGTTGGAAATCACTGGATGAACAATACCTATTCTATTACAAAGACAATGATTGAAAGATTCATTGACATGTATAACAGGAATAGGGGGACGAAGATTAATATTGTTCGCGTTGTTAATGCATATGGTCCAAGGCAACTTGCAGCAGAACCATATGGTTGTGGTAAGGTAAGAAAGATTACTCCTGCATTTGCTTGTAGGGCAATTCTGGGTCACCCCATTGAAGTTTATGGTGATGGCAAACAAGTCAGTGATATGGTTTATGTTAGTGATGTTGCCAAAGCACTTGTTAGAGCAACGGAGAAGGCAAAGGAAGGTGTGGTATTCCCCCGTGTTGTAGAGGTTGGTCCCACAGAAAATAAAACTGTCGGTGAGATTGCTGAACTTATCAATGAGATTGCTGGTGGTAAATCTGAGATTGTGAATTTACCAATGAGACCAGGTGAGAATGTTGGTGATAGAGTTACTGCAGATAACTCAACTCTTAGTCTTGTTGAAATGGATCCACTAGATCTGGTTCCTTTGAGAGAAGGTATGGAAAAAACAGTTGCTTATTTTGATCAATACTTAACGGAAACAAATCAAAAATGAACATTGAGTTGAAGGATATATCTGGAACTTTTCCCTCAGAACCATGTGTATTTGCTGCTTGTGATAGCAAATACTTTTTGGATCATGCATCTCCCTTTTGCAATTCTGCACACAAGGCAAATATGCCTTGCCATGTTCATATTGTAAATCCAAGTGAAGAAGTACTTAAGCAGTGTGAGATCTATAAGCAAAAGATTTCAACTCCACTGACCTTCACTTATAATTACATGGATATTCCAGAAGATTCTGATGCAATGAAGTGTACTTATGCATCCTTAAGGTTCTTTGTTCTTCCACATCTTCTGGAAAAAATTGAAAAGATCATGGTCCTTGACATTGATTGTATGGTCATGAAGAGTTTTATCTTTCCAGAAAAACCCTGTGGTCTTTTTGTGAGACAACCAGTAACTTATCTTACTGATTGGATTCGAGAGGGCACTAAGATTGCTGCTGGTATTGTTTACTTTGATAAGTCATACATTGATAAGACTAAGAAGTTGATTGAGATTATTAACTCTCTACCAAAGACTTGGTATGCAGATCAGGTAGCATTGAATAAACTTCTCACTGAGCATATCAATCACGAAGATGTATTTGTATTCAATGGTAACTTTATGGATTGGAACTTCATAGAAGGAACAGTTATCTGGACAGGAAAGGGTAAGAGTAAGTATGATAATCCAAAGTATGTTGCTATGAAACGAGCAATGTCATTATGATAAGAAATATCCATATTTGGTTGTGGGGTGTAGTTGCCGAGATGGAGTACGTTCTATACCCGTGGAAGAAAAAGAATCCCCCTCAGTGGGCAGTTGACAGATACAAACTTGATAATGGTATGGTGGAAAATATAGATAATGAGTATCTGTATTTTGATTGGTTAAAATCACAAGAACAAAAAATTCAAAAGATTGAAGAAAACATCATTTTTATTACAAAAGAACTGGGGGAATTGAAAAATGGCAAATGAACTGGTAGAAATCATTGAAAAATATAACATGAATGGTTTCCAAGGGAGCTACAGTTCTTCTGGAAAACATCTTGGTGGATGGGGAACTGATAAGAATGATTGGCATGGGTACTGTGATTATTATGTAGAAGCACTTACAAGATTTAAAGATAGTGAAGTTTCTGTATTGGAAATTGGAACTAACTATGGATGTTCTGCTATTTTATGGCACGACTTTCTCCCAAAATCTAAAATGCTTCTTCTTGATATTCAAGAGACTATGAATGCAAAGTGTTGGGAGATCATGGATAATGATCGATTTACATATGTTAACTGTGATGCCTATGATGAAGACACTCCTGAAGAAGTACGTGGGGTTGTTCCTGGTGGATTCGATATTATCTTCGATGATGGTCCACATACTGTAAAGTCTCAACAGGAATGTATTGAATACTATCTTCCAATGTTGAATGACAATGGAACTATGTTCATTGAAGATATCCAAAGTGTTGATGACTTTGATGAGTTGCAGAATACTTTTGATGAAGTAAAAGGAACTCTTCCTGGAAATTATTCATGTGAAAGAGTTGATCTGAGATATGTTAAAGATAGGTACGATGATTTAATTTTTGTTATTAATCGAGTTGATGAATGAAAAGCATAATTTTATGTACAATGACCAGGAATCATCTTAGGTTTTTGATTCCTATGATTGAAACTATATGTGATATGGGTCATGAAGTTTTATTGTATACAAATTTTGGTGAGATTGGAAATGATACCCTTTCATATAAAGTCAATGAGTTTTCTGAAAAGTATAAAAGGTTTTATGTTTTAGATTTACGTGATGAAGAAAGAGTAATAGATTATTCTAAAGGTGCTAACTCAATGTTAGTTACTTCAGGAACCAGTAACGTTTATCATAGTATTGATTATAATCTTTGCAAAAAAGTTAAGTGTAAGACTTTTGCAATACAACATGGAATATCTCAAGAGGGGATAACTCGACTACCAAAATATCATTTCAGTTCAGATAAAGTAATTGCATGGATTAAAGAAGAAAATCTTCATCCAGATGTTTCTACACCAAAAGAAAAATTTATTTTTGTAGGTGTTCCAGATCATTATTATGACAGTGATATGACTCCAATCGAGGATTCAAAAGTATTTTTCTTTACCAATGGATTTGATAAACCTAATGATCAGGATATTAAATTAGATACCAGTAAAGGTGAGTGGAAGGGTATATACACTACAAAATGGAAAGAAGAAACCTGGGATAAGATTCTTACTTTGTCTCATGGTTCTTGTTATTTTGTGAGACATCCAACATGCAGTGGGGGAAAAATACATCCAAAACTTTCATATCTTCTCAAGAAGAAAAATATGCATCTGGTTGATAACACATGGTTATCAGAGAATAACATTAATAGATCTCAATTATATTCAATTGCATCAAAATATTATGTAACCTATCCATCAAGTTGTTGGGTTGATTGTATGCTAAATGATGTTGACTATGAAGTCTTTGTAGATTATAATTCTAACGTTGATATCTTATTGGAAGAGTCCCTATGTGGAATCAATAAGACAAATGAAATCTGTAATCTATTATTAGAATGAAGCAAGGAAAAGTGTGGGGTATGACGGAACTTATCTGTGCAAATCATGCATTGGAATTCCATCGTATCGATTTTAAAAAGGGTGGTGTTTGCTCAAAACACAAGCATAAGTTTAAATGGAATGGTTTTTATGTTGTTTCTGGTAAATTATTGATTCGTAACTGGAGGCACTGTCAGGATCTTCTTGATGAAACTATTCTTGGTCCTGGAGAATTCAATGCTGTTGAACCGGGATATTATCATCAGTTTGAAGCACTTGAAGATGGTCTTGCCTTTGAGATATACTGGGCAGAGTTTGACCATAATGATATTGAAAGAGAACATTTCGGATTTAATAGAAATCTAAAACCAGAAGGACGTGTAGAAGAGACATGATAGGTTTTAATCATCTTGGAAGACTGGGACAACTCGGTAATCAGATGTTCCAGTATGCGGCAACCAAAGGTATTGCTAGAAAATTAGGTGTTCCATATACCATACCAGATCATACTGAATCTATAAGAGATGCTCTCGGTAATAATTTGCACATCGAATTGTTTAAATGTTTTAATTTCAAACCAGAGAATACTGGATTGATTTCCTCTGATAAATTCTTATCGGAGGAAGGATTTCACTATCAGAATAAATTTTTTAATGCTGATAGGAGGAATGATTTTTCACTCTATGGTTTCTTTCAGACGGAGAAATACTTCAAACATATTGAGGATGAGATTCGTCAGGACTTCAAGTTCAACTCAACTATTCAAGGAGAGTGTGAACCTATTGTTGATGAAATATTTGATCAAGGTCCTATTGCTTTACACATTCGTAGGGGAGACTTTCTGATCAATAGTGGAAATCACCATAACCTTTCATTGGATTATTATGAGGAAGCACTAAGTAAGTTTGCTCCAGATCGGGAAGTGATTTTATTTTCTGATGATATATTCTGGGCTTGCTCTCAAGAACTATTCAAACCTGATAGATTCATTATGTCCGAGGGTAACAGTTCTTATCACGATCTTTATATGATGACTCAGTGTAGTGACTTTATTATTGCTAACTCTACTTTCTCATGGTGGGGTGCATGGTTAGGAAACACTGGTAGAGTGATTGCTCCCTATAAATGGTTTGGTCCTAATAATGCACACTTAAATACTCAAGACTTGTATCCTAAACACTGGGAGATTATTGATAATGGATAGAAATAAGGCTGTCTATAAGTTAAAAAACTTTGGTCCTGTTTATTGTATCAATTTGGATGATGCAGAGGATAGGTGGAATTGGATGGAAGACCAGTTTAAATACTGGGAAGTCGATAACTACACACGTATTGCAGCATACGATGGACGTGAGGATGATCTTGGATCTATCCTAAAAGGAAAGTATCCTGACATGATGTCATCACGAGAGATTGGATGTACAACCTCACACCTAAAAGCACTGAAGCATTACTTAGACACATCTGATTCTCCATATGCAATCATTATGGAAGATGATTGTGATCTCTCTGTTGCTAAGTATTGGAACTTCACATGGTCTGAAATCTATGGACATTTCCCATATGACTGGGATGTAGTACAACTTGCAATTATTTGTACGGGTGATCTTCACGTTAAACTTCACAAGAGATTTGTGAATGACTTTTCAACTGCTTGTTATGCAATTTCTAGGTATCATGCAGAGAAACTCGTAAGGTTGCATTGTAGAGGAAACTATTATAAGATTGATCAGGGTGTCAAACCAAGACCAGTAGCAGATGATTTGGTTTACAACTCTGGCAATACCTTTGCGATTCCTCTTCTCCTTTACAAAGTTGAGTTTCCTTCTGCAATTCACCAAGATCATGTTCACATTTTCCACAAACAAAGTCATGATGGACTCTGGCATTTCTGGGAACAGAATGGAGCACGATTATCTGCTTCAGATATTATGAATTATGATCCATATCTTGGTCGCGTGACAGAAGGATCAAAACCAGTTGACAAAACTTAATGTTTACTATATAATTATGTTGTAATTCTTTACAAGAGTAAATGACTGTTACTACTGAAGACGGTGGACGCCAAAACATGTTTGCCAGTGAACCACAAATGTATATCTCTAAGACCGACGCAGAGCGTTACGGTTATGAGACATATGCAGAACGTGCAGAAAAAATGAATGGTCGCTTCGCAATGATGGGAATTATTGCTGGGTTTCTTTCATATGCAATTACAGGCAAATTCTTTTTTGGACTTGTATGACTAGTTACTTGACAATTGGACATTTTATCTTTACAATAACGAGCATTGCCTTCCTTGTATTGTTGGCATACTCTGTAGAAAATTTATCTGAAACTTACTAATGGAATTTAATGTTACTTTTCGTGCTCCTGACGGCACAGAAACAAATGTAACCTGTCAAGATGATCAGTATCTTCTTGATGCTGCTGAAGAGGGTGGTCTGGATCTAAATTATTCTTGTCGTGCAGGTGCTTGTTCATCTTGTGCAAGCAAGATCGTATCCGGCACAGTTGATCAAAGCGATCAATCTTTCTTGGATGATGATCAGATTGAAGAGGGGTTTGTTCTTACATGTGTAGCATATCCAACTTCTGATATTGTAATTGAAACCGAACAAGAGGAAAATCTTTACTGATGCACGGAAATCTTGAACCTGAAGATCGAGTATTGAGCACTTCATCTGTTTATGAAATGATCTCTTCTCTTATCCAAAAATATGAGTGGGAAGATGGTGATGATATCGTGGTTGAATCAGCAGGTGTTTCAATCTCTGGCATTGATGTTGGTGAGAACTACAATAAAAAGTGGCAATCACCAATTGGAACTCGTAAGTATAATAAGGATGCTTTCATTGTTATTAAAAACCTTTCGAAAAATCCATTTGAACCTTCTAAACCTATGGGTGACGAATTCAATCCTAAGCATACCTACGAACCAGTTAGCAAACGCAATGCCGAATCCCAATCAACTTTATGAAGATATGAAAAGACTTAATTCATTATATGAGGAACTCTGTTGGGACCATGATGATGAATTAGTCTTTACTCACGAAAACAACAAAGTCATTATTTACAATAAAACACAGGAGAAAAACAATGAACGAAAACGCAGAACGTATTAATGGTTGGGCAGCAATGCTCGGAATCGTAGCAGCAATGGGTGCATATGCCCTTACTGGCGACCTGATCCCTGGAATTTGGTGATGATAACCGAAACAATCCTACAGATTTTTTCGGTTATCGTAGTGGTGGGAGTTGTCTTTTGGTTATTGGATGACCCCCACGATGATGACGATACGCCAGACAAAGGCATGATGATTCCAGCATATCAGAGGGGCAATTAGTCTCTCTTTTTTTATAAATACTCAGGTATCAAATATTTCTAAAACCAGTGCTTGGAGATAAACCCAAAGCAAAGGTAGACGAGAAAGAAGACCACAGTGAAGATAAGAGTGAAGTTCTTGCTAATTTAGTGAAAGTAGTTGTACTCATATGGTCAGCATCTCTTCTCACTTTCAGTTACGTCAGACTTCCAAACGGTCAAAAGATTCTTGACTTTGACCCTACCTTTATTGCATCAGTCTTCTCTGGATCACTTGCTGCATTTGGATTATCTCCTGCCAAAAATGGCGGTTCTGTTTCTTTCAAACCAGTAGCAAAAAAAGAACCAGAAGTTGTTTCCGCAGTTGAACCTAAAAACCATGCAAAAACTGATTAACATCGTTGCCCTACTATCAGGACTGGTATCACTATCAGTCGTTGGTGGTGGGGTTTATCTGTATAAGAATGCAGATGTCCTCATCGAGGATGCTAGAGAAAAGGCTACTCAAGCAGCAGTAGAAGCAGTATCTGCCGCACTACCTAAGTTAGTTGAAGCTGCTATTCCAGATGTTCCAGAATTACCTAAAACAACTGGTCCTGCCATCCCATTCTGATCGTGTTTAATTCCAAGAAACCGACCGAGCAAGTTACCGAGCAAGTACCGAGCAAGTCAAAATTTCCAATCAAAGGAATTGCAATCGGTATAGGTGTCTTGGTAGGAATTTCTCATATTGGATTGTTGGGATATGTTTTAAGACCACAAGAATCAATTCAACAACCCCCTGCATTTAATCTGCTTCAGGGTCCATATTCTTCTTACAAAATAAAAGTTGGTAAGGATGGATATGAGATTGAGTATAAAGCAGATGACCCTAAAGTATTAACATCTGAAAGGTCTTCTGGTTTAGATAAAACTAAAAAAGGATTTCTTGGTGGAGGTTCTGAAAAGAGAACTGAATATCGTCGTGATGAATTTACCAGAGAAGGTGCCCGTAATACCGGTGCAGGAGGTGCTGTTGAAGACAGCAAGGGAAAGTCTGCAAAAGAAATAGAGTGTATAGTGGCGGACGCTGGCGCACGATCACAAGGTGCGACGGTGGGTAGTGCTCTTGCTACTGGTCTTGCCGTTCCTGCTCTTTCTAGTATCCCTTATGTTGGATTCTTAGCAGGTGGTTGGGCATTACTATTGGGAAATAAAGCAGGATCAGAACTCGGTTCGCAAGTTGGATCTGTATTTAACGATTGTTGACTTTCTTTTAATAAGGTAATACTTAATTAAAAGTTGGTCAGAGATGTTAAATAATATAAACCTTGGAGGTTATTATGTCTCAATCTGCTTATCGTAAGAAAATGAAGAAAGATGCTTCCGATCAATTCTTTCTTTATGTTGCCTTTCATTCTGCTTTGACTGCTGTTATGAATTTTTTTAACGACTAATGGAAATAAAACCAATTGGTATTGCTGATATTAATATCAATGTTCGTAGATTGAATATACCAGATGCGAATGTTTTTGATGTGAGCACACCTTCAACTGCGATACCAGTTGCACCTCCTGTTGTATTAAATCTTGGCACTCCGGTTGTTGATCTTCCGGGGTGTGTGGAATTTAATAAAGAAAGAAACCCAAAAAACACATCCTTACTGGAAGATGACCAAAGAGGAACTCTTACGCTGTGCGATTCTGGCGTCCCTAGTTTTAATCCTATTCAGTTTGAACCACTTCAGGTAATTCCTACGGTTCCTTCTGGGGTTAAGACAGAGCAACCTAAAAAACCTGAACCCCCAGTTACACCTCCGACTCCTTCAATACCTAGAGTTCCATCACCCGAACCAGAGGTTGCTTGTCCCACACCAGCACAACTGATACAAGAACCTGTGGGAACTTTTATTGATGGATTTAGAAAGGAAGTTACGGGATATCAACTCATAGGAAATCAGTGTGTTCAAATTACAGAATCCGTTCCTATTCCAAAACAAATTGTTGCGGGACTTCCAAGTGCTGGTGCAGTAGTGACTACTGGGGGCATTGCTGCTGTAGCAACAACATCAGCACTTGCAGCAAAACCGCTGGCTGACTTACTTTTGAAAGCAGTCAAACCAGCGGTGAAGAAAGTATTGAAAAAGGTTGCAGCAATCCGAGGAAAGAAACCTCCTATTTTATCTTCATGGGAGCGCCGAGCAGAGCAGCGTCAGATGAATCACGCTGTGAAGGAATTGCGTTCGGTTTTCCCGAGACGGAAGAAGAAGGAATAGAATGAACGTGTGGTGCAATAAAGTTTTTATTTACAACAAGTACATCTGAACATACAGAATAGTATGGTGATTTTGGACTAAACATGATACCTTTTTGCATCAGTTCACCGCAGTTTTTCAGTCTAGCAATCTCAAAGTCTAATCTTTTATTCGCATTAGTCTGTTGTAGTAACGCAATGTTAGCAGCAGCTGCTTCTTTACATTGGTCTTGTAGTTTTTTATCTAGTGGTTGAGACCAAGTAACAGAGAAACCAGCACTGATACTATAGTTATCCTTCTGTCCCGTTCTTGATTTCTTTGTAAAAAGAACTTTACCGGGATTATCTATGATGCCGTCACCTTTTGGATTTCCATCCGAATCAAAAGAACCAAAGTTATCACTTACATCAAATACAGGATCATCAAAGAATGGTTCAAATGGTTTTGATGCTGATGCACTACCAGTTACAAAGGGGGTAAAGTTGCGAGTTGGTCCTTGACATTGTATTCCTGCTCCGTACGTATTTGTGATGTACGGACCCTGGAGGACCTGGATTGCCTGGTTTGTGACGCTACCAGAACTATTAGCAACAGGAGAAGCAGTAGCGGAGACGCCACCAACAGTTTCTGCCAAAGATTGTGTCGGGAATAATCCACTTAAGATTACTGGGAGAAGATAGATGTGCTGTCTGTTACGCTTGTTACTTCTGTCGTTCTGTTTATGATCGTTTGATTTTGTAAACCAGGACCTGAATATGTTTCTGTAAACTGAAACGCTCCTCCAGGTGTTGCTTGTCTGAATATTGGTCTCTCTGTAATTCCCGTCCATTGCGAAGTCACTCCATCTATAGTTACGTTATTAGTGCCAGTACCTGGCGACAAGTCTCCGTCAGCTGTAATTCCACTACCTGTTACTGAATATTGATATCCAGTATTAAAGTCTACCGAGTTGATGGTTTCTGTAATCTTTTGAGTTGTCTCTGTACGACTGGTCAGAGATCCTTGAGTAAAGTTAGGAACAATAGGGACCGATTGAGCAGTTCCATGAAATGCTCCTAAAATTAAACCAAGAAAGATTGATTTTTTCAAACGATCCATGATATATCTCAACGAACAGTGATTTCTACAACGAACTGTCCTGTTGCATTGGTTCCAGCACCACCAGCAGTGACGCTTAGATTTCCTGCAGTATCAATAGTACCGGCAAGATTTCCTGCAGTACCACCAATGAAACTAGTAGAGCTGCCTTGAAGAACTGGTTGGTCAATTTGACCAGTGGTGAGAGCAGTTTGTTGTGCAGTTACGTTATCACCTTCAATAAATGTTTCGGTGAAAGAAAAGGCATCTCCGTCAGTAGCCAAAGTATATGTAGTTGGAGTATATGATACTGCTGTTCCAGAGGTTAGTGAACCAAGACCACCATTAGCACTAGGACTAATATTGTTTCCACTTACACTATATGCAGATGCAATTCTGTTGGTTGTAACAGAGGGAGAATCTACTGTAAGCTGAACACTTGAAGATAATCTTGTAGTAATATCGGCATATGCAGGTGCCGCCATCAAGAGCATACTAAAAGCAATGAATGCTTTTTTCATTTTGATGCTGTTTGTGAGAAGAACTCTGATGTATTTATAAGTATGCAATTAAAAACCCGAGCACTCTTATTGACAGTGCTTTTGAAAAGTATTATAATTAGTATGCATTCACTATAATTACGAATGGACCAAGCACAACACTTGAAAACTCTTTTGGAAAGAAGAAGCAAACTAAATGTCGAAATTAATAACCTGAATCAAGACCTTGCTGTAAAGAGAGAACTCTTTCTAAAAATGCAAGGAGCAATTGAATACCTTAACGAGATTGGAGTGAAAATAGAAGAAACCCAATCACCCGCAGAAACTCCACAATCAGTAGAAACCGAAGTAGTAGGGGAATAATTAACCATGTCTATTTCTACTTATCAAGTTGCAGAGTATCAAGCAGAAGATACATCTGTTCAAGTAACATATACCAATGATGCTGGACTTGTTCATATCAGAACTGTCAATATTCCACATCTAGAAGACGGATCTGTCGATACCGATGGTTTCAATGAGATTCTTGAAGGACAACTTCGCGGTGTTAATAACAAAGTTGCCGTGGGGGTGATTCAATTCGTTGACCCAGTGGGTGTAGCAAGCACCAATCCAGTGGGTATAGCAAGCACCTAAAAGACCAGTATGTATAGTGGCACACTCCTTTGACTTTATTTGGAATGTGCCCTATAATACATGAGTCTTCGGGACACCAATCAAAACTTTCTCTTCTAGAGGGGTTGACAGATACGGAAAACCGAAGTATTATAAATACATCAACTGATTAAGAAATGTAAACTTTTCTAATCTTTTGCAAACACGCCTTACCGAGACTAAACAGCGTGTGAAAATAAGAGTCTCTCATACCCTACCCGACAGGGCGGTAGGGCATATTTTTCTTGCACATCCCTGTGGTGCTCTACTTAAAAAGCATCTAAAATGACTACAACAATTTCAAAAAGGTATCAATCTTCCCAATGGCAAAACTTTTGTGAATGGGTAACGTCTACAAACAACCGTCTTTATGTTGGTTGGTTCGGAACACTGATGATTCCAACTCTGTTGGCAGCAACCATGTGTTTCCTCGTAGCATTCGTCGCTGCTCCCCCAGTGGACATCGACGGCATCCGTGAACCAGTTGCTGGTTCACTCATGTATGGTAACAACATCATCTCTGGTGCAGTTGTTCCTTCTTCTAACGCAATTGGACTCCACTTCTATCCCATCTGGGAAGCAGCATCACTCGACGAGTGGCTGTACAATGGTGGTCCTTACCAACTCGTTGTCTTTCACTTCCTCATTGGCGTCTTCTGCTACATGGGTCGTGAATGGGAACTTTCCTACCGCCTGGGCATGAGACCTTGGATCTGTGTTGCATACTCTGCACCTGTTGCAGCAGCATCCGCAGTCTTCCTCGTCTACCCATTCGGGCAAGGTTCGTTCTCTGACGGTATGCCACTTGGCATCTCTGGTACTTTCAACTTCATAAACTAAACCAATGTGTAGTATAAATCGGGTGAACTGCTGGAAACCTAAGTCCTCTATGGATACGGCAATCAGCATCCAAGACACAGACGATACTTCTGTGTAAGGTTCAGAGACTAGTCGGTATTCCAAGCGTGGAATGTAATACGACACTAGCGCCCGACAACCTTTTATGATATAATGTTTATCCAACCCTTCCATATATAACTCATAAGTTGTATAAATAGTATAAGGTAAACGAGGATAAACAAATGACTGATATTGACGCCGCTTGGTTAGCAGGTCTTTTAGAGGGTGAAGGTTATTTCCAAGTAACTAAACCAAAACCTAATCATCCAACACAAGTTCTTATTAGACTATCAATGACTGATAAGGATGTTGTAGAAAAGGCATCAAAACTTCTAAATGTTCCTATTAACTGTAAAGCAAAAACTACTGAAAAAAAGACTATCTATTCTATTAGTTTAAGTAGAAAAGATGATGTAGAAAAAGTTCTTTTACAAATACTTCCTCATATGGGTAGTAGAAGAAGTGAAAGAATATCTGAATGCCTTGAAACTATTAAAGAAAGACGAAAAGTTCTTTCTGAAACAAGACGAGAGCAGCAAGTTAAAGCGGCACAAATAAGATGGTCTAAAACAAAAGGTTGATGATATAGTCCAATCCCTATGGAAACATAGGTTCCCGTTCTGCTTAATAGGTTGGTTTTCCAAGCAGAACACAACATCCTGATGCACCCGTTTCATATGATGGGCGTCGCAGGTGTCTTCGGTGGTTCACTGTTCTCTGCAATGCATGGTTCACTTGTCACATCTTCACTCGTAAGAGAGACAACTGAAAATGAGTCCCAGAACTATGGTTACAAGTTCGGTCAAGAAGAAGAGACCTACAACATCGTTGCCGCTCATGGTTACTTTGGTCGTCTGATCTTCCAGTATGCATCCTTTAACAACTCACGCTCTTTGCACTTCTTCCTTGCTGCGTGGCCTGTTGTCGGCATCTGGTTCACTGCTCTTGGTGTTTCTACGATGGCTTTCAATCTCAACGGTCTGAATTTTAACCAGAGCATTATTGACTCACAAGGTCGTGTAATCAACTCTTGGGCAGACGTTCTTAACCGTGCTAACCTTGGTTTCGAAGTGATTCATGAGAGAAACACCCACAATTTCCCATTGGACCTCGCTGCTGCTGAAGTAACACCCGTTGCTCTTCAGGCACCATCCATTGGTTGATAAAAACTGAATAGTTTTTGAGACCTCCTTTTGGAGGTCTTTTTTTGTATAAATAGTTGAAGTTATGAAATAAAAGTTTCAATAATGAAAACTTGTAAGATATGTAAAAAAGAAAAA
>Ga0129342_1000646_pt1 | contig 15258 bp, 15 predicted proteins | sample CPBDNA_5_FD_94426 | JGI IMG/M metagenome (GOLD analysis project Ga0129342, IMG submission 94426) | Freshwater to marine salinity gradient microbial communities from Chesapeake Bay, USA - CPBay_Sum_15_0.2_DNA | ecosystem: Environmental > Aquatic > Marine > Coastal | place: USA: Chesapeake Bay...
TATTGGACTAGATCAGATTGATGACGGAACAGCAGAGAGAATGATCCAAAGGTCATTCCCTAAGGCGACTATCAAGTTTGTTGGTCATCACCTTGCCCATTCTGCATCAACAGTATTCACTTCACCATTCAATGAAGGATCTTTTCTTACATTGGATGGTGGTGGTTCTGCTCTCAATAATCCCTGCCTGATGAAGGTGGATTTTATTGAGAATAACTCAATCGGATATTTTAACAAAGAGAAGAGGATCTTCAGATTCTATAATATGCCCGAAGATGGTTATAACTGCTTCGGAAACTATTACTCTGGTATGTCTGCTGCTATCATGGCAGCAAAAACGGGAAAAGAGTACACTAACTGGTTACACCTTCTTGGTGCAATTGGTAAGGTAATGGGTCTCTCTGCATATGGAAAACTTAGGGATGATAAGGATGGTTATGCCATTGTGGATCATGCCATGCCATATGCCACTTTCGGTAATTATGAGTCTGAGAGTCCAGAGGATGCTGCTCGCTATTTGCAGCATACCTTTGAAAACGCAATGGTAGACTTTCTGAAAGCATTGAGAAAATACCAACTCGATGAAAATGTATGTTTTGCTGGAGGATGTTTCCTTAATATCCTTGCAAATACTGCAGTAAAAGAGGCGGGTATTTTTGATAATATTCATATCCCACCATTTGTCGATGATTCTGGTATTGCTTTTGGTGCTGCCATCTGGGCATGTTTTGAGTACGGTGAAGATATTTTGGTTCCAAATGACCTTGCCTTTTTAGGTAAAGAGTATTCAGATGATGAAATATTGAGTGCTCTGAATATGTTCGGACTTTCATACTCTAAGTATAATCCTGAGACCATCGCTCAAAAAATCGAAGATAATAAAATTATCGGATGGTTTCAGGGTAGGTCAGAGGCAGGTCCAAGAGCATTAGGATCTAGATCAATTCTTATGAGTCCAAAGAGAGCAGAGAACAAAGATATTATTAATGAGAGGGTAAAACATCGTGAGATGTGGCGTCCTTTTGCTGGTATTATCAGAGAGGAAGATGTTGCTGAGTATTTTGAGGAGGGGTTTGTAACTCCACACATGCTATATTCTCAGACATCAAAGACTGATAAGATTCCCGCTATTACTCATGTTGATGGCACCTGTCGCATCCAGACTGTAAAGAGTGGTAGAATCTACGACCTTTTGGGGAAACTGGATGTTCCTGTGGTTCTCAACACATCATTCAATGATAATGGTGAACCAATTGTAGAGAGTCCATATCATACAATAAAAGCATTTTTGAAAATGGACATGGATACTCTCGTCATTGGCAACTATATCGTTGATAAATAAATCAGACAATAGTTTAGATTAAATTCGATGGCTTTTTCAGGATCGTATTATCTCGCTACTTTTAACCTTGGTAGTGAAACAAAAAGAATCGAAGTCATTGCTACTGATGACACCGATGCTAGAAGAAAGGTTTTAATTCTCTATCCAGAAGCAACTTCTGTCGTAATCGCTAGTAAGTAATGTCTAGAGAACAAGTTATTGTTTATAATGGAACTAATGGAAAATGCAGGGTAGTCATCCCTGCATTTGATTGTGCTCTGGCAGATGATGCTGTCATTGCGAAGGATGTTCCTACCTCCGAATATTCTATAGTGAATTCTTCGGATCTACCCAATAAAATCTTCAGAGAAGCATGGACATACAACCACTCAAGTTCGACTGTGGATGTGGATCTTGCAAGTGCCAAAGAAATAACGACCAAACTTCTGGAGGATCGTTATCTGGCAACGGAGAAGGAGAACGAGGAGATTACGAGAGTCGCCAACATGAGAGGGCAGACTCCAGAACTTCTTGATAATCCCGCAGTTCCCTATACCACTATTAACGCTAAGAAAAGCGTAAATGGACTATTGACTCTTCTTTAATATATGTCCGACAATTATAATACTCGGAACGAGAAACCTTATTACATCTTCTCGCTGAGTGATGATGCGATTGATAAAATTCTAGAGTATCAAGAGACTCTAGATGAGGATGCATGGACCCCTATGCATCAAAAGTATAAGGACAACGAAAACTATAGGGTGTGTGACATTCATGCAGTCCTAGCAGATTCATATCCAGCACTCATTGGTACTGACTGTTTTAACTTCATTAATAAGCAGAAGTATCAGTTTGATATCGATCTGTTCGAGTATCAGATGATGAGATATGAGATCGGAGGTAACTTCGATTGGCACTGTGACTATGGTATCTCTCCACAGGCAGAATACTGGAGGAAACTTTCACTGACTATTCAACTCAGTGATCCAGATGAGTATGAGGGTGGAGAGTTAATTATCGTTGACTACTTTAATCAGTGGCAGCAGATGCCTAAACAGAAGGGAACTGCTGTTATTTTTGATGCCCGCTGTCCTCACAAGGTAAATCCAGTGACAAAGGGTCAGAGATCTGCTATCGTCGGTTGGGCGAATGGACCAAAGTTACGCTAGAGACCTTTAGTTTCTGGGTTATAAGTCATCTTAGTATCTCTGTCAATATAATCTGAAGACTTCTGGTATCTAATAGAAGTCTTCATGTCAGATATAAATGTAGTGAGATATTGTTTTTTGAGAAGAGAGATATTTCTCTTCTTTTCGTTTTCTCTGGTCTCGTCCAGATAGTTTGTGACACCGATAACTGGATTTAGAGTCAGGTTTCCATTAACGGGGTCAGCAATCGTAAAGGTAGAGTCAACGACCAATCCAGCAGGAAGAATAAGTCTTCCCTGACTATCCTTTACCTCTGTAGTCTCATAATATTTTACGGCATTGAGATCATTTAGACCGTACTTATCGAGAGCATAATCATATAAAGCTTTACTGGTCAACGGCCATTCTGATCTAGCATTTGTGATACCAGCAGTCAGAAAAACTACCCAGTCATATTTCAGACTACCATAGATCTTTTCGGCAACATCTTGAGGTCTTTCTCCTTCGACGATTGTGTATTTCTGGAGATATGTTACTGAGTCTCTGATATCATCTCTCAGTTTACCTCTCACGAAGAGGTTTTTTGTTTTAACATAGTTTTCTACCGCTGGACTATCATCCAGTGGATTCCTGATCATAATATCAGGTAACTGTGAGAAATAGTGACTAGCCATTAGTAACCAACTCCTTCTGGTGCAGTCTCGTAATCTTCCAGATAGATGGGATTGAGTTCGGTGAACGACAATGCCATCTGCATGTGGATTGGAGTCCCATCATCGTATGTAGCGTAAGTGCCACTAGCAGTATAGTTTACCGAGATGTTTCTCAGAGCACAAACTTTGAACTGGTTGAGGAATGGATGCTTTTGTCCACCTTTCATGTAGGTTAACCTAAACACATCTGGAGAGTTTAAGAATCCTAGTGTGTCGGGAGATGCTTTAGGGGCAGATGCTTCTTTGATCGTTCTAATGATCGATTTTACATTATTCGCTTCCTTTTTGGTTCTAGGAGTAAAATTAAATGCAAAGTTAAATGATCTTGTCGAAACACTACTGAAAAGCAGTTCAACATTCTGGTTAATGATTTGACCACTGCCTCTTGCTAACAGTCCATTAACAGATGTGTTTGCTCCTAATGCGTTCGCGGCACCAACAATTGCTGCAGATTTAATGGCATTGATAAGATTTGCACCTCTAGCAGTTCCAGTTGCATTTGCAGCCTCTTTAGCAACATTAATTGCTTCCTGAAGTGCTGCTTCTGGACTGTCCGATTCTACTGCCGCAGTAATTTTTGAAATACCATATGCGGCAGCATCATTTATACTATCTTCGCCCCAACCAGTAGAGTTACTATCTCCAATATTACCTGGAATGGGTAGAATGATAGTGGTGTCTGCTCCTGCAGAAGATAGACGAGATGCAGCTCTAGATGTACTACCAGTCGCTAGGTCACCTTCAAATACTTTAGTTCCACCAGCCTTATATTTAATAATCTCAATGCGAAGATAATCTGTACTACTGTCTATGATATCATCTGGATACCTAAGAATCGATGCCATTACGCACTAGGTTTTTAGTTATTTATGAGCTCATACGGAACTTGGCATAAGACAGAGATCTAGCATCTTCTAATTCATTCGCTCTGAGCACATAAAACTTACCAACAACCTCTTCCCAGGTATAATTTCTCTGCCTATTCCAGTGGAAGTTAAATCCTTTGATCCCCCATTTTTGCACTTCTGTGCAGACGATCAAGGGGAATTCGTCATATGTAATATTTGGTGTTTTTGCCTGATATACGAATGTATAAAATCCTCCCACTTCTGGTAGGAGTGCTTCCTCGTCCAGAACACTGATAACCTCTTCCATGATAGTATCGGGTTCTTCAATACCCGTAAGTTTATCAACAACTGGTTGAAGTCTGCTCATATGCCTAGTTCGTTTTCTGTGAGAATCTTAAACTCAAGTCTTCTGTCAGCACAAAACTCTCTAGCAGCCTCCCATTTTGCCTGATTTTTGGCATATTCGGTCACTTCTCTAATATATTTCTTAGTTTTTTTGGACTGTGGGGTTGGAGGAGTGCATTGTTTTTGTGGTTTTACCTCAATAATGTACTTTTTAACCTCTCCAGAGAGATTTCTCACTTTTATGTAGAAATCGGGAAAGTAACGATGGATTCTATTGTCCAGAGGTGAACGATATGGGATGACGATTTCTTCGCTTCCCCACTCTAGAATATTTTCATTCTTATCGCAGTACACCATGAACTTTCGTTCCCACAAACTGCGATAAATAATGTTGCGATGGTCTCCCCGATATTTCTGTGTATTTGAGGGTCTAAATTTACCCGAGTACGCCATACATACTGTAAGATTCAACAAAGGTATTTATTGTGCCATTACCAAGAGCAAGGTCAACTTCCTCGATGCTTTCGTTATTTGGTAAGGTCGCCACGACCAACAACTACGAAGTGTACTTCACGGGGTTTGGTGCTTTGCAAAAACTCCGAGGTTATATCACTAAAAAAGAACCCAGAGTTGGTAACTATTTTGTCACCAGAGATCTTGGTCTGCTCTGCAATAGGGCAGAACTTCCTGGAACTAGTTTTGCTACCGCACAGATTGAAGGTGATAGAATGGGTATCACCGAGAAGTTTGCTCACTCTAGAATCTATACTGATACAAGTTTTACCTTTTATGTTGATAGTGACTACAGAGTTATTAAGTTCTTTGAGTTGTGGCAGGAGTTTATCGCATCTGGTGCCTCTACTGGGGATGGAGTTGACCCCAGACAGAGAGCATACTATCATAGGATGATGTATCCATCGGAGTACAAAGTACAGACGATGAAGATCCTTAAATTTAACAAGGATCACTTTAGAGATGTTCAATACACATTCCTAAATGCATTCCCCATCAATGTAACTGCAATGCCAGTTGCCTATGAGGGTGCTAGAATTTTAGAATGTACGGTTACATTTGCATACGATAGATACTTCTTCGGAGACATTTCTTCTCTCCAACCAACATCTAGGATCGCACCAGTTTCCGACACACCACCTGCACCAGGAAACGAGTCCTTCAGAGATACAGCAAATTCTGGTTATTCATCTGTAGAAAATATCCAAAGTCTCACATTCGCTGAAGCATCTAATATGAGTTTAGATACAAACTACTTTGCAGATATTGATAACTCCTTTGTTCCTTTCCAAGATACTTCTGCTCCCCTTGAGGAGTGACGCTAAATAAAACACTGACATACTCATCATGCCATTACCTAAGATTAGTGCTCCTACATTTGAGCTGACTATTCCATCCACAGGAAAGAATATTAGATATAGACCTTTCCTAGTAAAAGAAGAAAAAGTTCTTGTCATTGCTATGGAAAGCAATGATCTGAAGCAGATTGCGAGAGCAGTTAAAGATGTTCTCAGCGCATGTATTCTTACCAGGGGTGTAAAGATTGACTCCCTGTCCACATTCGATATTGAGTATCTTTTCCTCAATGTCAGAGGCAAGTCCGTTGGCGAATCCGTAGAAGTTTTAATTACCTGCCCCGATGATGGAGTAACTCAGGTTCCTGTCACGGTATTCCTGGATGAGATTGAAATTAAACACGATCCAGAGCACAGTCAAGAAATTACTCTTGATGATACACTGAAGATGAAGATGAAGTATCCATCACTGGATCAGTTCATTAAGCAGAACTTCTCTGTTGGCGATAATGAGTATGAAAAATCTTTTGAAATGATTGCAAGTTGCATCGATGTTATCTACAACGAAGAAGAAACTTGGACTCATGAGGATTGTACTAAGAAAGAGTTGAACGAGTTCTTAGAGCAACTTGGATCTAGGCAGTTTAAGCAAATTGAATCATTCTTTGCCACTATGCCTAAACTTTACCACGAACTGACGGTAACTAATCCTAAGACTGAGGTAGAGAACACTATCGTATTAGAAGGTCTGGCAAGTTTTTTCAGCTAGCGATGTTGCATTGTGATCTTGTAAACTACTACAGGATCAATTTCGCCTTGATGCAGCATCATAAATATAGCTTGAGTGATCTTGAGAACATGTTCCCCTTCGAGAGGGAAATCTACCTTACCTTGTTACAACAATATATTGAAGAGGAAAATCTAAAGGCACGACAAAATAACGGCGGATTCTGATGGCGATTGATCAATCAAAACTTCTCCCTCCTGGCAGACCTGATACTCCCGAAGGTAGGGTTGATCAGGAAGGAACTCCTGCGGGATTTGTTCCTGAGAAGTTATATGGTGGGATCACAAGTAGCATCCAAGCGATCAATCGCAATCTCATCGGTATTACCGATATCTTAAATCAGGATCTGGTACAAGATCAACAGGATGATCAGCAGAAGCAAAGAGCAGAGCAGCAAAGAGTAGATAATGTAAAGAAGGGACAGAAAGAAAATTTCATTGAATCTACGATTCAAAACACACTCGTAAAACCAGTAGAGAAACTTGCTAAGAAGTCTAAGAGCGTCTTTGCTAGATTCTTTGAAGCTCTTACTGCAATCTTCGGTGGATGGTTGTTGGATAAGGGATTGAAGGCACTGAAAGCATGGCAGGAAGGAGACACTAGTACATTAGAGAGTATTAAAAATAATGTTTTGAAAGCATTGGCCGCGGCGGGTGGTATATTCTTATTGCTAAATGGAGGAATACCGCTAATCATATCTGGCATTAGTGCTCTCGTTGGTACAATCATTTCATCAATTCCTGCGATCCTGGCATTGTTAGCAAACCCAGCAGTATGGATTGCTGCGGGTATTATCGGTGCTGGCATTGCTCTCGGAAGTTTCCTTTCCAATGAAGAAAATCAGAAGAATGAAACTTCTAAAGGGGTTGAGGAAAATGTAGAGAAAGAAGGTGTATCTAAGACTCTGGAGAAGTTGCTTAAAGAGCAAGAGGAGCTTAAAAATAGTGGACCAATGTGGTGGTTTGATTATTATGTAAATGGCAGAGGTTTAGAATTAGAAAAACAGATCAAAGCACTGCAACAGGGATATAGCTCTGGTGATGATCCTAATATTGGAAAAGGTTTACCACCAGATTCCAAGATAGCAACAGATATTGCTAGTCTGGTAGCTGCTGAAGATTTAAAGAAAAATCCACCTACACCAGAGAATCTTCAGGTTATCGACGAACTTACAAAGACATATCAGAAGTTGGGTGGCATTAAGAAAGCTCAGACAGATCTTAAAAAGCAACTTCAGCAGGCAAAATCTTCTGGTGATACTACGGTCGTTAATGAAATTACTGCATCAATTACAAAGAGCGAGGAAAATTTCACTAAGATCTTACAGTCTACTCAGGGAATGGCAGATAAACTGCCAGATAGTCAGAAACTAGCTGTCATGGCAATGTTGCGTCAGGGTCTGATGGGTGATACTAACATTATGCCGCAAGAGAAAGATATTACTGGAGATCATTATGAGAAGATCGCTAGTCTCTTAGAAGCATTTAGTACTAATTATAAACCAGAACCAGAAACTCCCGCACAACCAGCAAAACCAGAATCGTCTACCACTGGTCCACAAAAACTTGAGGTAGTGCCCTTTGAGGATACTGCGGCAGAGCACTCTGAGACTAAACCAATTCCCGAACCTCCAAAAGCAGGAGCTGAGGCGATGTCTCCACCTCCACCATCTGCTCTCAATGAAACTGTAACCCAACCATTTAAGAAGAATACACAAATAACTCTGGTTCCCTTTGATCACCAAGAACAGGCGAGTGGATATCCTGGCGATGAAAACTTTAGAGATGGTCCAGCATCATCCATACCAACATTATCCACATCTAATTCTTCTAATGAGTATTTGATTCATTACAGAAGCGTCTACGGAGTTGACTAATGAAGTTAGTTCCTACTAATGAAGCGTTAACGATTATATCTGTAGGACTCTCTGCGGTCGAACAGACTACTCGTGGACTAAAAAAGGCAGTAAAGAGAAGACTGGATCAAGATAAGAGACAGATTCAGGCTGCTAAAATGCAGTCGTTTAGGTTAGCAGATGCTGAGAAAAAAGCGGATGCTGAGAAGTTGATGGAGGCAAAGAAACCTGTATCCAACATCGGTGCTGCCACTAATAAACAGATGTCTGCGGGTGGTGGATTTTTCTCTAGACTTATAAAAGCACTTGGTTTTCTTGTTGCTGGATATGTTATTGATAAGCTCCCACAAATTATTGAGCAAGTTCAGCGGATTATCTACACTGTTCAGAGAGTTTTTGGTGCTATCAAGAATATCTGGAGCACTGTTACCACAGTTCTTCAGGAGATACTGGATGTTGGTAAGCAACTATGGGAGAACATTACTAATTTAGATTTCTTTGACAGTGAGGGAAAACTAAAAAGAGAATTAGATCAGGCTGGTCAGGCAATCAGTCAGGGTAGAGTTGACTGGGAATTAGAAACTAAAAATATTACTAAAGCGATTCAGGATTGGGTCAATGGTAAGGGAGTAGAGGATATTAAAGCAGCTTTGGAGGGGAATACTACTCCAGCACAGACCTCTGCATCCTCTGCAACATCATCTACATCTGGATCTTTGCAACCTATTCATAAGCAGGCAGCAGAGATTATTAAAGCGAGAGAGTCTAAGAGTTCTGGTGAATATAATGCTATGAACCAGGGGACCATTAAGGATCCTACTGGTGCCGATCCTAGATCTGGTCACTCCAAAGGAATTATCGGTAAAGATCTTACCTCCATGACGATTGGAGAAGTCATTGCACAGCAGAATAAGAAATTGAACAACAATCAGGGATATGTCTTCGCCGCTGGTGCTTACCAGTTTATCCCTGGAACATTAGAAAGTGCCATGAGATTGGCTGGTTTATCTCCCAGTGATAAGTTTAGTCCAGAAAATCAGGACTTGATGTTTGTAGCACTACTGCAAGACGGCGGTCTCGCTCATTGGCAAGCAGATCCTAGACATACTCCATATACTAAAGCAGAGCAGTTAGTTATTGCAGAGGCTAGAAGAACGCCACTTAAAACTGTCACGATCACTAAACCAGAATCATCTTCTTCGACTACACCAGCTAAACCACAACCATTGACTCCAAAGGCAGGTAGTGGAAATGTAAATCTCGTGGATACTGGTTACAGAGATTACAAAGGTAGAGCAATCAGGTTAAACTCTACTGGTCCTGCTGGTAATGTTGCAGCAGCATTTAAGGAGATGGCAAAAGCCGCTGCAAAGGAAGGAATTGATATCGGATCAGGTATCTCTAGTTCTTATAGAAGTCCATCAGAAAATGCTGCAACGCAAGGATCTGCCAAGAACTCCGCTCATATGTATGGTGAGGCATTTGATATTAACTGGTATAGCACTGCTGGTCGTTGGATTAGAAAGAACGCCCATAAGTATGGATTCCATCATGCTGATTATAGTGCTACTTCTACTCACTTTAATTACACTGGGAAAAAGACTCAGCAAGCACCTCCTAGCACTTTACTGTCTAGTAGTCCAACATCAACACAAAGTGGTGACATTGCTAGCAGTCTGTTTAACTGGGAGGAAGAACCAATTATGGTCCCATTCCCAATAAATAAGGGTAATGATATCGCTAAAGCAGAAGGTGGAGGTAAAAAGAAATCTGAACCAGAGACATCTGTAAGCGATTCTTCAGATTTCCTTGCATCAATACGCTCTCTCAATAATTTCTACACATAATGCCAGCACCAACACAGGGTTCAACATACGATAATATTACGATCACTTCTGTAGAAGGAGTAGATCTGGATCTGAGAGGTGGTGTAGTTTCGTTCCAATACTACGAAGATATATTTTCTCCAACATTCACTGCACACATGACCATTGTGTCTACCAGTGATGTATATAACTCTCTGCCTATTCGTGGTCAAGAGAAAGTTGTGATCAAAGTCACCACACCCATCGAGATTGAGAGGGATAAAACTCCTGGTGAATTTGAGGTTACGATGTATGTAAATAAGATTACTGGATATGTTCAGGAGAAACAACTTCAGACATTCACATTACACTTAGTCTCGAAAGAGGCAATTGCGAACACTAAGAAGAGGGTTATCAAAAAATATCACAATCAGAAGATTAGTGATATTATCAATGATATATTGGAACTTCTAGAGGTAGAAGATGATGACATTGAAATTGTAGAGGAGACGCAGAAACCTATTAATTTCTTCGGTAACATGAGGAAACCCTATACTATTGTTCCAATGCTCGCATCAAGAGCGATTCCAGTTGGTGCTAATAGTAAGAGTGCTGGATTTTTGTTTTGGCATACCAGAAAGGGTATTCATTTTAAATCCGTTGAAGAAATTATTAAACAAAAAGATAAGAAAGAAACATATATTTTTAGTAGAATCAATGAAAACGCTGCAGCAGCATGTAGAGAAAATGCAGCAGAGATTAATGAAGCAAACTTTGTGAAAGTTCTTACATATGCAGTAGAGAACAATAATGATGTTATTAAAGATAGTTCTCAGGGAGAGTATTCTACTTATAGAACATACTGGAATCCTAATACATTTGAATTTGTCCACAATAAATTTGAACCTGGAAGTGATCAGGCAGCTCTGGGTACAACTGAACCAAAATTTTCTGTGGAGGCAGATCCTGGTAGCATCCCAACAAATGAGTTGGGACATAGAATTGTAAGTGGAATCTTAGATGTTGGTTTTGCCGAACCAAAGGTATCAAAAGAAATTAATAATGACGAGACCGAAGATGTCTCACAGGCGATTTCTCGCTATAGTTCCATGTTTACTCAAACAGTCACATTCACGACTGCAATGAACATCTTCCTAACCGCTGGAGATGTGATAGAATGTAAATTCCCTCTTACAGACAGCGAAGATGAACTAGACGAGGAGCAAAGCGGTCTATATATTATAAAAGAGATCACTCACTTCTGGTCCCCTAATAGATCATATTCTGCGATGAGGGTTATCAGAGATAGTTCAGGTATCTAAAATGGAAAAATCTATCGAAGACCATATTGAGAAGGATAAGGAACTTCTACAAGATCCGACACTTTCTCCTCAAATGCGTAGGCACACTCAATCAGAGTTAGAAGAATTAGAAGCATATCACAAGAGACATCCAGACGATCATCACGATCCAACAGCATTTGAAATGTATTGTGACGCAAATCCAGAATCAGACGAGTGTAGAATTTACGAGGACTAATGGTAAGAGAAGCAGACCTGGGGCAAAGTTCATTTATGGGCAGAGACGGATTCCGTTGGTGGATCGGTCAAGTTGCCCCTAGGGATGCACAGGCAGATCAAACGGTCGATGGAGAAGGTTGGGGTAATAGATACAAAGTTCGTATCATGGGACATCATCCTTTTACGGAGGATGTAGAGAACAAAGACTTACCTTTTGCCCTAACTATGCTACCTAGCACTGCTGGTAGTGGTGCTGCTAACTTTTCTGAGTCCACGGAATTGCAACAGGGCGATGTCTGTATTGGATTCTTCATGGATGGCGACAAAGGTCAAGTTCCATGTATTTTGGGACACTTTTCCCATACTGCTGACGGTCAGACTCTAGAAGAATTTACTAAACCATTTGCTAAGTTTACTGGATATAGCGAAGATGTTCCAGTAAACCCCAAGATCAAAACAGATCAGTCTAACGAACAGAACGCAAAATCTAACGAAACAAATACCAGTGCAGAAAAAGGTCAATACGCTGACCAAGACGGTGCAGGTAAGTTTGTATTAACAGACGATTCCTGTAATGACTTCTCCATCTCTCGCATGACTAACCTCATCGAGAACATGGCGAATAAGATTGAAGAGTTATCCCTGAAGGGTGCTCAATTAGAGGCAGAGATTGGTGCAGTCGCTGATGTAATTGAGACACAAGCGAATGGTTTCGTAGGCAGAATGATGGATGTTGCCTATGACTGGCTGGAACCACAATTGTCGCAGGGATTAGACAACTTATATAAGGATACATTTGGCGAGGTATTCGGTCAGATGGGAAATACTCCTCAGTCTTATGCTACGGCACATGCAGCAGGTAGAGCGAACCAGACCTCGATGGTCAATGCTATAAAGAACGCAGAGAATGGTTTGGCATGTGCAGCAGCAAAGATTGTTGAGGGTATAAAGGGAACTGTAAAGGATGCACTGAAAAAACTCTTAGCAGGTGGTCTTGGAGCAATCGCTTGTATTGCCGCTAACTTTGTTGGTAGCTTCATTGGCGATATTATCAATAGAATTCAAAATGCACTGAAACCTATCTTTGATTTCTTAAAACCAATTTTACAAACAGGATTGCAGGTAGCAGACTTCCTTAGAAGTGCTGCTGGTGCATTTGAGGACATTGCAGGATTCCTCGATTGTGGTCAGTCTAACAAAGGTAAGTGTCCTCCCGAGAAGAAATATCAAATTGGTGGTCCAGTCTTTGAGAAGGGCGCAGATCCATTTAACTATATTCATAACCTAGTCCAAAATTCTCCCACAGGTGGAGCAGTATCAGATCTCCTAGATGCTCTGCAAGGTGCTGGTGGATGTACTGGTGGATGTGAAGATAGTAATCCATTCGTCGAGATCTTTGGTGGCGGTGGTGTAGGTGCTATTGGTGAAGCTGTACTCGGTAATGTTGTAGAGAACTCTGGTCTTGGTGCTGTTGCTGATAGTGTTACTAGAACAGCGGGCATCATCGGTGTAGACATGAAAATCCCTGGTAGTGGATATACATCTGCTCCAACAGTTCGTATTGGTGATAAGTGTAGTAAGGGTTATGGTGCCACCGCAAAGGCAATTATCAACGAAGAGGGTCAGGTAGAGGCGATTGTAGTCAATACTGAGGGTGAAGGATATCCAGTCGTAAATGATCCTCCAACAAATGTTGGTATGACGGGTGTTTATGTACAAAATGGAGGTAGAAACTACGGTCCTAATGACTTTATTGATGAGACTAGATTTGTCTTTGAAGATTCTGCAAATGATGTGGAAAGATATATCGTTGCTGATCCTACTAATCCAGACAGCACTGCACAATCTGAGAGGGCAAGAGCGACTGAAAGACCACCAATCTTTGATATTACTGTAGATCCTGTCACTGGTGCAATCACTAAGGTGGATGTCATAAATATCCTTAGATTTGCTGTGCCACCTGAATTTAAGATTGTGACCGCTTCGGGCACAGGTGCCATCCTCAAACCTATATTTGGCACCATCCCACCTGTAACTGTACAGAAGGGTCTGTTTACTGTCATCGATTGTGTTAGCTAATGGGAAGAGCACAGAGAAAATGGGCTAGAAGAAAACTAAAGTCTGTCGGAAGTCATTTCCGTATTGAAGCAGGTAGCCCGAAAAATGGTATTAACGGACCAGAGTCTGCAAAAATCTATTTCACTAATGATGAAGGTGAAGTATTTTTGCTGACGCAGGATCATGGTTTAGGACTTGCTAGAATAGCATCAGATAAATCCATAGAAGTTAGGGCAGGAGATAAGAATAATCCCAATCAGATTGACATCAGAGTTAGTGCTGCTACTGGTGATATTACTATCAATGCTGACAGAGGTAGAGTCAGGGTACATGCTAAAGATATCTCGATGTCTGCTGACCAGGATGTTGATATCAAAGCAGGTAGAAATGTCAACCTGAAGGCAGGTAGTGGTAGAGTTTATATTCAGGGAAACACTGCTACTGTAAAAGCAAAGAGAGGTAACCTCGTACCAAAAACATGGGGTCAGAAAGTACTTGAGAATAGTTTTGTTCCCGATGATGTTATTGACGGAACATTTGGTGCAAAAGCACAGAATCCCCAGACAGGTGCTGCCCCTGGCGGTTTTGATGGTAAGGCAGGTGCAGCACTTCAGGGCGCAGGTTTTACTCTCGAAGATCTTGGACTGTCAGAACTTACTGGAGCAGCAGACAGTCTTTTCAAAGATAAAGAATTAGGATTAGATGCGTTCGGTAAGTTTCAAGAGGTTTTGGATGATCCCCTTGGTAGTGCTGCTGGACTTTTGGGTGATGATGTCGCTAATGCTATTAGTACTGGAACTGAAATTTTTGGAACTGCGAATAGTCTCTTGGGTGGAGGATCTCTCAGTAGTCTGGGAGCAGTAAATAGTGTATTGGGTGGTGGGTTTGAATCTCTCACTGCTGGTGCTCAGGCTGCTCTCGGTGTTGCAGATGGAAGTCTTGCTAATACGGGCATCCAAGGCATTTCGATGGCAACAGGTCCCCTTGGTAAGATGGCCGCGGCGACTATTGGTTCTAAGTCTGGTGATGCTATGGCGGCTCTCGATTCTGCTGCCACACCATCTCCTCCATTGAAGACTGGTCAAGAGTTGAGTAATGCTGAAGTTCAGGCGATCATACAAGCAGAAAGAGACCTGATTGCCGCTCAGGATTCGGGTGCAACTATTTCTGCTGAATTTGCGACTGCCGATGAGTCTAGACTTCTCTTAAGAGGAGAGACAGTCTCTCCAGTCAGTGACGGATCTTCATCTTCTTCGGCGTCTTCTGCTGAGACAGGACCTGATCGTATTGGTGATGAATTGGATGCTCCAGTTACTGATGAGGAAAGAGATGCAGTAAGAAGAGGAGAAATTTTAGGTGGGGGATCTATCACCTCAAGCGGTACTTCAATACAGTAAAAACAATGGGATCTGAATTAGGAACAAATTCTGCATTTGAATGTGGGGAAAAGGAGGACACTCCAGATAAACCATATGTGCATGGTGACAGGGTTAACTATTTTGAAGACTCCTCAGTATTCACTGGGTTCATTGATGTTCTTAATTGTGA
>Ga0129342_1000649_pt1 | contig 15235 bp, 12 predicted proteins | sample CPBDNA_5_FD_94426 | JGI IMG/M metagenome (GOLD analysis project Ga0129342, IMG submission 94426) | Freshwater to marine salinity gradient microbial communities from Chesapeake Bay, USA - CPBay_Sum_15_0.2_DNA | ecosystem: Environmental > Aquatic > Marine > Coastal | place: USA: Chesapeake Bay...
CATCGAGGCTTGGCTTGTCAGGAACCTTCGGGGCTGTCGACAAAGCGGGCAGAGACGTCGATGCGGACATGGTGGCTCATCCTAGGAGGGACGCGCCCTGGCTACGCTCGCGTGGTGGACCTCACGCGGCTATGGGCCGAACTCGATTCCCGGTGGCCCGAATCGATCATTGAGCCGTCGTTGACGCGCATCGTTTCGGTGATGGAACTACTGGGGGATCCTCAGCGCGCCTATCCGGTGATTCAGGTTGCAGGAACAAACGGAAAGACCTCCACCGCTCGCATGGTCGAGTCGATCCTTCGCTCGTATGGCCTACGAACCGGCTTGTTCACCTCCCCGCATCTAATCGATGCCCGCGAGCGGATTCGTCTCGATGGCGAACCGGTCAGCGAGGAGCGATTGCTCGAAACGTGGACCGATATCGAGCCCTATATCCGGCTTGTGGACAAGAACTCCCTCGAGTCCGGGGGAGTTGCGCTGTCCTACTTCGAGGTTGTTACCGCCCTCGGCTACGCAGCGTTCGCCGATGCGCCTGTCGATGTCGCGATCATTGAGGTCGGCATGGGTGGCACGTGGGACGCGACATCGGTCGCAGCGGCATCGGTTGCCACGATCACACCCATTGGGATGGATCACGCGGACTACCTCGGGGACACGATCGGTCAGATTGCGTCGGAGAAGGCCGGCATCATCGCGCCCGGAAGCACGGCGATCACGGCTGTGCAGGTTGAGGAGGCGCGCGAGGTCGTCGTCGCTCGCGCGAGGGAACTCGACGTCCCGCTGAAGATCGAAGGTGAGGATTTCGGGCTTCTCTCCCGTGAGATAGCCGTCGGTGGTCAGCTGATATCCATCCGCGGACTGCGTGGCGATTACGACGATGTCTTCGTTCCTTTCTTCGGTGAGCATCAGGCGTCCAACGCGTGCGTCGCTCTCGCGACCGTCGAAGCATTCCTGGGGTCCGATGACGAAAAACTCGATGTGGATCTCGTGCGTGAAGGTCTTGCGTCGGCGGAGACAACCGGTCGCCTGCACGCGATTCGACTCGACCCAACAGTGCTGATCGATGCCGCTCACAACCCGCACGGCGCACGCGCTCTAGCTGCAGCGATTCAGGATTCCTTCACCTTCGATCGGCTGATCGGAGTGGTGGGCTTACTCGGAGACAAGGATGCCGCCGGTGTCCTTGAGGCACTAGAACCTGTACTCGACTCCCTGATATTGACCAGTCCAGCCTCGCCCCGTGCCCTCCCCGCAGAGCAACTCGCGACAATCGCAGAGGATTTCTTCGGCGGCAAGGACGTTGTGGTCGAGGATGAATTGCTCGATGCCGTAGACCGAGCCATGGGTATGGCCGAGGCGGACGGTGAGACCGGCGGCACCGGGGTCCTTATTACGGGTTCGGTTGTTCTCGTGGGTGATGCGCTCCGACTATTCGCCCGTGATGCTGCCCGACCCGAGATGCCATCGAACTACGACGACGACATGATGGACTGATGCGCGTCCTTGGTTCGAGCGTCCTGGTGATTGAGGCGATCATCGTTTTCCTTGCGTCTTTGGTTGCGGCCGGTACCGGCGCGGTGGCAGATATGGGAACCTCACTGGCCGTTGGTGGCGGGCTCGCGCTCCTCCTCATCCTCGGCGCCGGTTTGATGGGGCGTCCCCAGGGAGTGATCGTCGGTTGGGTGCTCCAGGTCTTCGTGCTTGCCTGGGGATTCTGGGTTCCGGCGATGTGGGTGGTGGGCGGCATCTTTGCGTTGTTGTGGTTCTACGCGGTGCGCAACGGTTCGCGGATAGACGCACTGAGGGCCCAACGTGCCGAAGAAGCCGACGGCTAGAGTTTCGCCCCGGCAATCACCCCATCTTCGGAAGGAAGCCTCGTGAGCGAGCGCACCCTCGTCCTGATCAAGCCCGATGGCGTCCAGCGTGGACTCGTCGGTGAAGTTCTCGCCCGCATCGAGCGCAAGGGCTACACCCTCGTTGCTCTTGAACTGCGCACTCTCGAGCGTGCGGTGGCCGAGGAGCACTACGGCGAGCACAGGGACAAGCCCTTCTTTGGTGACCTCGTTGACTTCATCACCGGCGGTCCGCTCGTTGCTGCGGTCATCGAAGGACCAGACGCGATCTTGTCGTGGCGCGCGATGATGGGTGTGACGAACCCGGCGAATGCCGCGCCAGGCACGATTCGCGGTGACCTCGCGACCGAGACCCAAATGAACGTCACGCACGGTTCCGATTCCCCCGAATCAGCCGCGCGGGAGATCGCTCTGTTCTTCCCTGCGTTGGGCTAGCTGCAACCGATGAGCGTCGTCGGTCCATCGCTGATGGATTGGCCAAACCGGATTCGAACGACTTTCCCGATAGTTCTGGGTGGCATCGCGGTCGGTGCCGTCGTCGTACCAACCCTCACGGTGCGCGCTGCAGTCCGTGCAACCCGGGGTGGAGGTCCGAGTCTTGCGGCCGTCGTTGGTGTTACTGCTTCCGCTGGCGGAGTTGTTGCGGCAGGTCGACTCGCGCGCCGTCGATTCATCCGCAAGACGCGTGACGCAGCCCGCGTGATCGACCCGGGTTTCCTCGAGCCTCCCGCCAGCCCACGCGTCTCTACTGGTCCCGGGTCACTCGTTGGTCCGGACGATGTTGGACGCGAGGGTGCGCGGTACGTGGGTACGGCAACAACCAACGACGACGTCCGATTCGTCACGGGGTGCGATGCCGTGGCCGAGCCCATTCGCATCTTCGTCGGTCTGGATGCGGCGTTGTCGGTCGAAGAGCGGGTGGAACTCGCAATGGCCGAACTGCGACGCACCGGTGCATTCGATCGCGCGTTCCTCGTTGTGCAGGCCCCAGCGGGTACCGGATACGCCAATGCGACTCCCGTCGATGTAGTCGAGCTCTTGTCCCGGGGCGACTGTGCATCGGTTGCGGTCGGCTACGGACTGCTTCCAAGTTTCCTTTCCCTTGACCGCGTCGAGATCGCGCGGCAGACGCAACGCGCCCTGTTCGAAGCCGTTGCTGAGGAATGCGCATCGCGCTCCCGCTGCCCCCGCGTGCTGTTGTACGGCGAGAGTCTGGGAGCCAAGGTCCAACAGGCCGCGCTTCCTGGTGGCATCCCCGACCTCGATCTGTTCGGCATAGACGCTGCGCTCTGGGTGGGGACCCCTGGTGGTCGGGACTACGACGACGCGCATGGTGCGTTCGGACCCGTGGCGGTGACCCTCGATCACCCCGAGCAGATCGCAGAAGTGCTCACCAAGAATCCACAGCCGCGGGTGTGGTTCCTCGAACACGACGGAGACCCGGTGGTCCGGTTCCGAACGGATCTGGTTTACCGGCGCCCAGCCTGGCTCGACCCGGCGCACGGTCGAGGCGTGCCACCCACGATGTCCTGGCGGCCGGGGATTACTTGGGCCCAGGTTCTTGTCGACACGGTGTTCGCCACCGATGTGACACCGGGAGATTTCCAGAGCTCTGGACACGACTATCGGGCCGATCTCGGGGCGGTTTCCACGGAGGCGTTCGGTCTCGCCGCGCCTCACGGGCTCGAGCACCCCGATTGGGTCTTCGACTGGCCCGAACGGCTTGAAATCCGCCTGCGAGAACTAGAGGTACGTCGCGCCGAGAGGGTCGGGGGTAGCCTTGGGGATGAGCGCCGCGAGGCGCCCGAGTCAACTTCCCCGTAGAGAGGTGCGTGCTATGCCCGCCAGTACCTCGTTTGTCGGCCGCGATATGGCCGTCGACTTGGGCACTGCCAACACCCTTGTCTACGTCCGAGGGCGGGGAGTCGTGCTGAATGAGCCCTCGGTGGTGGCCATCAATAGCAACTCCGGCGGCATTTTGGCCGTGGGTTCCGAGGCCAAGCGGATGATCGGCCGCACTCCGGGAAGCATCGTTGCGATCCGCCCGCTAAAGGATGGCGTTATCGCGGACTTCGACACCACTGAGCGGATGCTTCGCTACTTCATCCAAAAGGTGCACCGTCGTCGTCACCTTGCGAAGCCGCGTCTGATCGTGTGCGTGCCGTCGGGTATTACGGGCGTTGAACAGCGCGCGGTCAAGGACGCCGGTTACGCAGCTGGCGCACGCAAGGTCTTCATCATCGAGGAACCTATGGCGGCGGCGATCGGTGCGGGTCTTCCCGTGCACGAACCCACCGGCAACATGGTTGTTGACATTGGCGGTGGAACGTCGGAAGTCGCCGTCATCTCACTCGGCGGCATCGTGACGAGCCTGTCGGTCCGCGTTGGCGGTGACGAACTCGATAACTCCATCATTCAGTACATCAAGAAGGAGTACTCGCTGATGCTCGGCGAGCGAACCTCCGAGGAAATCAAGGTGGCTGTCGGTTCGGCATTTCCGTTACCTGACGAACCTCATGCGGAGATTCGAGGCCGTGACCTGGTGACTGGCCTCCCTCGCACCATTGTGGTGTCGGCTGAGGAAATTCGCCGCGCTATGGACGAGCCTGTGAACGCGATTGTTGATGCGGTGAAGGCAACGCTGGATCGCACGCCGCCGGAATTGTCGGGCGACATCATGGATCGCGGCATCGTCCTCACCGGCGGTGGTGCTTTACTCAAGGGTCTCGACGAACGCCTGCGGCACGAAACCGGTATGCCCATCATTGTCGCCGAGCGTCCGCTGGAGTGTGTGGTTCAAGGCTCTGGCAAGTGTGTGGAGGAATTCGAGGCGCTGCAACAGGTCCTCGTGTCCGAACCCCGACGGTAGTCTCGTCGGAGCCGCATGGGGCGGCGACGTTGATTGCACGAGGCGAGGAAAATCGACCACATGCCCTCACGGAGAATCCGAATCGTGCTCGCGACGTTAATCGTCGCGTCTCTAACTTTTGTGATTCTGGACCTTCGCGGTGGTGATGGACCCCTCTCAAGCGCGCGAGCGGCAGTCTCGGCGGTGATCGGCGCCATCCAAAAAGGAGTAAGCACCGTCGCGTCCCCCCTTACCGACATCGGTGGTTCGACCTCTACCTGGCGCAATCAGTCCGCTCAAATTGCCGAACTTCGGGCGGAGAACTCGCGCCTGACGGAGGAACTCCGTTCCACCCTTGGCGATCGTGCCCGTGCGCGGGCACTCGATGACCTCCTGCGAGTCGCCTCGGTAGGTCGGTACCGCGTCACGCCTGCAGAGGTCATCAGTGTGGGGCCAGCGCAGGACTTCGCCTGGACGATCGGCATCGACGCCGGATCACTCGACGGGATCGAGAAAGACATGACCGTCATCAACGGCGAAGGTCTCGTCGGACGAGTGTTGAAGGTCAACCCGACCACCTCGACCATCGTGTTGTTGGTGGATGTGTCGTCCGCGGTTGGTGGCCGGGTAGCCACCACGGAGGAAATTGGCATCGTCTCCGGCACGGGCCGCCAGGATTCCCTCGACTTCCAACTCCTGGATCCACTCGCCGAGTTGGTGATCGGTGACGCCCTCGTCACCTTCGGTTCTCGCGGAGGCCGGCCCTACGCACCTGGTATTCCCATTGGTGAGGTGGTGGACATCACCGGTACCGCTGGGCAGTTGGCGCGCATTGCGACGGTCCGTCCATTCGTCGATGTTTCCCAGTTGAGCGTGGTCGGTGTGATCGTGCGATCCCCCCGTGAGGACCCTCGCGATTCTGTGCTCCCACCGCGACCGAGCCGTGGAGCTGGGAACCAAGGCAGTGACGCAACTGTCGACGAAGTGCCGGCTAATGAAGCGGCCACCGGCGATCCAAGCGGCGACTCGAATCAACCGTTGGATGAGCCTGTCGATGACGGTGCGGAAACAACAGTGAACGGGGAGTAGTCGGTGCTCTTCCGTCAAATCATTGTCATCGGTTCGCTACTACTTGCAGCCGTCGTTGTCCAAACGACCATCCTGAGTCGGCTCGGACTTCCCGGCGCCACCCCCGACCTCGTGGTTGTCACGGTCGCGGCCGTTGCTCTCGCCCTCGGACCCGCCCCGGGCGCGGCGGCCGGGTTCCTCGGTGGCGCACTACTGGACGTGGCGACCCCCTCGGATTCGATCCTCGGTCTCGCGTCCATCGTGCTGATCGCAGTCGGTCTTGCCGTGGGCGTTGCCGCAAATCCTGAGGATTCGTCCGTGTGGATGCTCTCGTTGATCGCGGGGGCAGCGTGCGGCGCTGCAACGCTAGGCACCGCACTGCTGAGCGGAATCTTGGGCAGTGATCGCATCATCTGGGCTGTGGTACCCGGTGTGACTCTGACCACAGTGCTGTACGGGCTTATCCTCGGAAGGGTGATGATTCCCCTAGTGGAGGTTCTTTCGCGCAGACTCGTGCCCGAGGCGTTCTTGGACTGAGGGAACAACACGCAGCCCTGGGCCGTCCGACCCCCGGGGCCCACAGGAAAGGTGAAGCGCAGACAGGAGGTGTTCATGAGCCAACGGTCCAACCTTCGGTTGTTCGTCCTTGGGGCGCTCATGGTCTCTTTGGTTCTCACCTTGCTTGGTCGGTTGTTCTACCTTCAGGTCCTCACCGGCGATGAATACAAGGTCGCGGCTGTAAACAACACCGTCCGGGAGGTGGTCGAACCCGCGGTGCGAGGGCTTATCCTTGATCAGGCGGGTCGTCCACTGGTGTCGAACCGCACCTCGCTTGTGATCACGGTGGACAAACTCGAACTCGAACGAGCGCCCGAGGGTGCCGACGCAGTTATCGAGCGCCTCGGCGGCATCTTGGACGTTCCGGCTGAAGCAATCGCTGATCGGCTCAAGCCGTGTGGGACCGAGGGCGCTAAGCCCCCTCCAGTGTGCTGGAACGGCTCTCCGTACCAACCGGTTCCGATCGCGCAGGACGTCGATCCGCAAATCGCGCTATCGATCATGGAACAGGGCCAGCGTTACCCGGGCGTCGAAGCGCGGCTCGACGCAATCCGCGAATACCCCGCGCCGTTCGATGTGAACGCCGCACATCTGCTCGGCTACCTCGGTCCGGTAACCGAAACCCAACTCGAAGAGCAGGGACCGACGACCGCTTTCGACCGCCTCCGCCGGACGGACGTCGTCGGCAGGTCGGGTCTTGAGGCCTATTACGACGAAGAAATCCGCGGTAAGCCGGGTGTCACCACGCTCGCCGTTGACACTGCCGGTCGCGTGACCGGAACGCTCGAAGAGTTTGCGCCACAACCGGGTGACTATCTGGTGTCGAGTCTGGATTCTCACTTGCAGTCCGTTGTGGAAGAACAACTCGTCGCGGCCGTCCAGCGTGCGCAGCGACAGGGCTACCCGGGTGATTCGGGTGCTGCCGTGGTGGTGGACGTCAAGACCGGACGCATCCTCGCAATGGCCAGTTACCCGACCTACGACCCATCGATCTGGGTCGGTGGTGTTACGCAGAAGCAGTTCGACAAGTTGATGGAGTCCGGCTCCCTCGCGTCCAATGTCACGCAGGGCCTGTTCGCTCCTGGGTCGACCTACAAGGTGGTCAGCACCATCGCGGCGGGAAAAGAAGGCTTGAATCTCGACGGAAACTATGACTGTCCGAGCCGGGTCAAACTTGGTACGCAGGTGTTCCGCAACTACGAGTCGGCTGCGTACGGGGAAATTTCGCTTGCACGCGCACTCGAGGTTTCCTGTAACACGGTCTTCTACGGAATCGCAGACAAGATGTGGGAGCGAGCCGGCGGTGACGATGCCGGCCGGGAGGCCTCTGATCCCATCGCCGAGGCGGCACGGCAACTGGGTCTGGGAGCCGGCACCGGAATTGACCTACCGGTTGAGTCAGTTGGCCGCATCGCAAGCCGCGAATTCAAAGCGGAGAACTGGGAACGTAAGCGCGATACGTGGTGCAAGAACGCGGTCGAGGGGTATCCCGAAACCCGCAAGACCGACCCCGAACTCGCGGACTACTTCACCGCACTCGATCAAGAAAACTGCGCGGACGGTTTCCGATGGCGCGAGGGCGACGCGCTCAACGCATCCATTGGGCAAGGGGACACTGCTGTAACGCCATTGCAGATGGCGATGGTCTACGCCGCGATTGCCAACGGCGGCACGCTTTACGAGCCGCGACTTGTGAAGGCGATCATGGCGGCCGATGGGGAAGTGGTGCAGGAGATCCCGCCGATTGTCGCCAATGAGATAACCGGGCCGCGGGCCAAACAAGCGATCCGATTCCTGCAGCGCACCTTGCCTCGAGTCACCACGGATGGCTCCGGTCGCTCCCCGTTCGTCGGTTTTCCGTTGAATCAGATTCCGGTCGCTTCCAAGACCGGTTCGGCCCAGGTGACCGGCGACAAGGTGTCCACCTCATGGTTTGCGTCCTATGCGCCTGCCGACGATCCACAGTACGCGGTGGTGATGATGGTGACCCAGGGCGGCACCGGCTCGAAGACGTCGGGGCCGAGCGTTCGCAAGATCTATGAAGCGCTATTTGGCGTTGAGGGCAGCGACGTCGATCCGGCCCGAAGTGTGCTGGTGGGCGGGAGACCCAGCCGCGATCTGCCTGTGATCCGGCAAGATGGTACGCCGGTGATCCCACTCGGCAAGGATTCGGGTATTCCCGAAGCGCGGGAGACGCTGTCGGCCCGCGGGGACGAAGGAGGCGGCTAGCGGATGGCCAGCATGTTCCCCACCACGTCATCCGACGCCGCGATGGCACCTCCACGGGATCGCGGAGGTGGCTACTGGCGGGACCTGGACTGGATTCTCGTCATCGCCGCGCTCGGCGCTTCGCTCATGGGCTCGGTGCTGGTGTGGTCGGCGAGCAGAGCCGACCTCGCATCGGAGGGCGATCCGCAGTCGTACCTGAAGCGGCACCTCATCAATCTCGGTGTGGCCCTGGTGCTCGGCATCATCGCCTCGCGCATCAACTACCGGTTGCTCCGGGCCTACACCCCGGTGGTCTACATCGCCTCGATGGTGCTCCTACTCGTGCCGTTTGTTCCCGGCCTCGGTGTCACGATCGCCGGTGCTCGCGCGTGGATCGACGTACCGCTCGGATTCACGATCCAACCCTCGGAGTTCGCCAAGGTCTCCGTCATCTTGATGATGGCGGCGCTGCTGTCCGAGCGTCGTGACCGCGAGGACGAACCTTCAGGGCAAGACGTGATGCTCGCGTTGCTTGTGGCCGCGATTCCGACCGCGATCATCCTGGTGCAAAACGACACCGGAACCGTATTGATCCTTGCCGCGGTCTCGCTGTCGATCATCGCCGTTGCTGGTGTCCGCACACGGTGGTTGGTGGGACTCATGGGGGGAGCGGTTCTCGGTGTTCTGGCAGCAGTTCAGTTCGGGCTGCTGCAGGAATACCAGGTGGACCGGTTGACGTCGTTCATCAATCCAGACGAGGACGTCAGCGCGAGTGCCTACAACGCCAACCAGGCTCGCATAGCAATTGGCGGTGGCGGGCTCGACGGGTACGGGCTTTTCGAAGGGCCGCAAACCCAGGGCAACTTCGTCCCCGTCAACGAGAGCGATTTTGTCTTCACGGTGGCAGGGGAGGAACTCGGCTTCATCGGCTCGGCGTTGCTGATCCTGCTCCTTGCAGTCATCTTGTGGCGTGCGATCTGGATCGCATGGAAGGCGGATGATCTCTACGGGCGGTTGGTCGCCACCGGTGTCGCCGCCTGGTTGGCCTTCCAGATGTTCGAGAACGTCGGAATGACATTAGGAATCATGCCCATCACCGGCATTCCCCTTCCGTTCGTCTCGGCAGGAGGCACCTCGATGATGGCCACGTGGATCGCACTCGGGCTGCTGCAGACGGTGCGACTTCATTCGCTGGCCGTCATGCGCTCTCAGGTCTGAGCGGCAAGCACTCGCACTTCGGAAACTCGCTACCCTGGAAGCTATGAGTACACCGGTTGCCGAAAACCTAGACACCCGGGCCCGCCTGCGCGCCGGTCGCGACGCGGGTGCCAGTCACTTCGATCGACTCGAGCCATTGCTGGCCCGCGTCACCAAGCCGATCCAGTACGTCGGTGGCGAAGTGAACTCAGTACTGAAGGAGTGGGAGGACACCAGCGTCCGCTGGGCCCTGATGTATCCGGACGCTTACGAGGTAGGCGCCCCGAATCAGGGCGTTCAGATCCTCTACGAAATCCTCAACGAGCAGGACGGTGTCCTGGCCGAGCGAACGTACGCCGTATGGCCCGATCTCGAGGCCCTGATGCGCGAAGCCGGTGTTCCTCAGTTCACCGTCGACGGTCACCGCGCGGTCGGAGACTTCGACGTCCTGGGGCTGTCATTCGCGACCGAGCTCGGATACACGAACATGCTCAACGCTTTGGACCTCGCAGGAATTCCGGTACGAGCACAGGATCGTCGCGGTGACGAACCACTGGTGATCGCGGGTGGTCACGCCGCGTTCAACCCCGAGCCGATCGCAGACTTCCTCGATGCTGCGGTGCTCGGTGATGGTGAAGAAGCGGTTCTGCTGATCACCAACGTCATCGCGGCCTGGAAGGATGAGGGTCGTCCCGGCGGTCGCGAAGAACTATTGCTGCGGCTGGCGCGAACCGGATCGGTCTACATTCCTCAGTTGTACGACGTCTCATACCTACCGGACGGCCGCATCCAGCGCGTCGCACCCAAGCGCCCGGACGTCCCGTGGCGCGTTAGCAAGCACACCTTGATGGACCTCGACGAATGGTCCTACCCCAAGCAGCCCCTCGTTCCGCTGGCGGAGACGGTGCACGAGCGCATGAGCGTCGAGATCTTCCGGGGCTGCACACGCGGCTGCCGCTTTTGCCAGGCCGGCATGATCACCCGCCCGGTCCGCGAACGTTCGATCACCGGTGTGGCGGAGATCGTCGAGCGCGGTCTTCAAGCCACCGGCTTCGAGGAAGTGGGACTGCTGTCCCTCTCGAGTGCCGACCATTCGGAGATCGCGGACATCGCACGCAACCTTGCGGACCGCTACGAGGACTCGCAGACGTCGCTTTCTTTGCCGAGTACCCGGGTTGATGCATTCAACGTCGATCTGGCGAACGAGTTGTCACGTAATGGTCGACGCAGCGGACTGACTTTCGCGCCCGAGGGTGGAAGTGAACGGATGCGAAAGGTCATCAACAAGCAGGTCACCGAAGAGGACTTGATCCGCACAGTCACCACCGCCTACGCGGCTGGGTGGCGCCACGTGAAGTTGTACTTCATGTGCGGTCTACCGACCGAGACAGACGATGACGTCCTTCAGATCGCCACCATGGCTAAGGAGGTCATCAAGGCGGGGCGTGAGGCCTCCGGTCGTCGCGATATCAAGTGCACCGTGAGCATCGGTGGATTCGTTCCCAAGCCGCACACCCCTTTCCAGTGGGCGGCGCAACTCGACCACGAGAGCACCGATGCCCGCCTAGCGAAGCTTCGCGAGGCCATTCGGTCCGATCGCGAGTACGGCAAGGCGATCGGCTTGCGCTATCACGATGGCAAGCCCGGAATTGTGGAAGGCCTGCTTTCTCGCGGTGACCGCCGTGTGGGCCGCGTCATCGAAGCGGCGTGGCGCGACGGCGCCCGTTTCGACGGCTGGAGCGAACACTTCTCCTTCGATCGCTGGATGGAATGCGCCGAGCGTGCGTTGGCGGACCAGCCGGTAGACGTCGATTGGTTCACCACACGTGAGCGCGAGCGCACCGAGGTGCTGCCGTGGGATCACTTGGACTCCGGGCTGGACACCGACTGGCTGTGGGACGACTGGCAGGACGCACTGGACGAGGTCGCGGTTGATGACTGTCGATGGACGCCCTGCTTCGACTGCGGAGTCTGCGATCAGATGGGAACCCAGATTCAAATCGGACCCACCGGGGTTACCGAACTGCCCATGCCCGTGGTGGTGTCCTCGGCGGAAGGCTCGAGCGAGACTGCATCGGTCGCGCGTGGCTAACCGACGACCACCCGAAAGAGACGTCGCTCCCGTAGTCCAACGCATTCGGCTGAAGTACGCGCGGCGCGGACGACTCCGATTCTCCAGCCACCGGGACTTCCAGCGCGCTCTCGAGAGGGCCATCCGGCGGGCCGGATTGCCGATCGGCTTCAGTGCCGGGTTCAGCCCCCATCCGAAGATCTCGTACTCGAACTCGGCGCCCACGGGTGCGGCCAGCGAGGCCGAGTATGCCGAGATCGGTCTCACCACAGCGTGGGATCCGGACGCCGTACGCGCCGCCCTTGACGGGGCGTTGCCGCAGGGGCTGGACGTGGTGGATGCCGTAGAAGCTCGAAGTTCGGACTTCGCGCAGCGCCTTGAAGCGAGCCAGTGGCGCATCGAACTCCCCGGCGTCGAGCGGGACACCCTGACGGCGGCTCGCGACGCTTTTTGGGCCAGTGATCACATCGAGGTCCAGCGGATGGCCAAGTCCGGCCTGCGCACGTTCGATGCTCGAGAGCCGGTGGTGCGGCTTGAGGTTGTCCCCGAGGCTGAAGTGGCCGATGCGACCGGGCAGGACCAGCCATGTGCCATACTCAACGCGGTCGTCCGGCATGTCACTATGACGGTTCGACCCGACGACGTACTGGCCGCGCTGCGGCGAGTGGCCGACCTCGAGCCGCCGGTTCCCCCTCGGGTGACCCGCCTGGCCCAGGGGCCGCTCGACTCAGCGACCTGCACCGTGGGCGATCCATTCGCTCCCGACCGCGAGGTCTGACCTCACGTCGTTGGCTGCCCGGTCCACGCAGCGCAAGGCGCGCGAACCGGATGGCACGAGAAGGCTTGCAATGGACCGGCCATAGTTCCGCGTCAGTGACACGTGGACGGGCCCTAAAGGAGCACGACCCCATGGTCGAGAAGAACGAAACATCGAACGCATCGCACGACACAACTTCAGCCACCGCGCCGGCATCGGCCGGCGTCCCGCTCTTCCAGGCTGCCCCCGCTGAGGAGGCTCCCACGGTCAGGCCGCGTCGGCGTGCCACCCGTAAAACTGCACCGCCGGAGCCGGTGAGCGATTCGGCCAGCGAAGAGTCGGAGTCAGCGCCGTCGCAAGACCAAGACGCTGAGGCGCCGAAGAAGGCTGCCAAGAAGTCGACCAAGAAGTCGGCCAAGAAGACAACCAAGAAAGCTGCCAAGAAGACAGCGAAGAAGAGCGCGAGCACGTCGGCAACCGCATCGGACGACGACGCACCTTCCGGCTCCGACGAACCCGACGTGACGAATGCGTTGGATGACACATCGAAGGATGCATCGGAGGACGGCGTCGATTCTGCTGACTTTGACTCGGGCGACGAGGGCAGTGGACGTCGGCGTCGTCGCCGTGGGGGGCGCGGTCGTCGGCGTAAGTCCGATGAATCTTCGGACTCCGATGATTCGACGGAATCGGACGACGAGCCCGGAGACGGTGGGAACGCCGATTCGGATGACGAGTCGGCGGAATCTGAGGAGTATGCAAACGAGGGTGAAGGAACCGAGGGAGGTTCGAATTCCCGCAGGCGTCGTCGCCGGCGTCGTCGATCGGATGGCTCGTCGGACGCTGAGCCGTCGCCTGACGATCCACCCAACACTGTCGTGAAGGTCCGTGAACCGCGCAATCGAGACGCCGACACGACGCGTGGCTCCACCAGACTCGAAGCAAAGAAGCAGCGTCGTCGTGAGGGCCGCGAAGCAGGCCGCCGGCGTGCGCCAATCCTGAGCGAGGCTGAGTTTCTCGCCCGTCGTGAATCCGTCGAGCGCGTCATGGTTGTTCGGCAAGCTGAGGACCGCATTCAGATTGCGGTTCTCGAAGACGGGGTACTCGTCGAGCACTACGTCACCAAGGGTTCGTCCACATCAATGGTGGGCAACGTCTACCTCGGCCGCGTCCAGAACGTACTGCCGAGCATGGAGGCGGCCTTCGTCGACATCGGCCGAGGCCGCAACGCAGTGCTCTATGCCGGAGAGGTCAACTGGGATGCGGCCGGACTCGACGGCCAGCCCAAGCGGATCGAGTTCGCACTGAAGTCAGGTGACCCCGTTCTCGTCCAGGTCACCAAAGATCCAGTCGGTCAAAAGGGTGCTCGGCTCACCAGCCAGATCTCCCTTCCCGGTCGATTCCTGGTCTACGTCCCGGACGGCTCGATGACCGGCATCAGTCGCAAACTCCCCGACAACGAGCGCAGCCGCCTGAAGTCGATCCTGAAGCGCGTGATGCCCGAAGACGCCGGCGTGATCGTGCGCACCGCGGCCGAGGGCGCGTCCGAGGACGCTCTCGAAGCCGACGTGGAGCGGCTGCAGGCACTATGGACCGACATCAACGACGCCACCACCAAGGCCTCGCCCCCGGAGTTGCTCTACAGCGAGCCGGACCTGGCGATCAAGATCGTGCGTGACATGTTCAACGAGGACGTCGCCACGTTGATCGTCTCCGGAGACAGCGCCTGGCGCACCGTGGATGCGTACATCTCCGCTGTAGCCCCCGATCTCCTGGAGCGTCTCGACCACTGGGTTGAGTCAGAGGACGTGTTCGCGCATTACCGCATTGACGAGCAACTGATGAAGGCACTCGACCGCAAGGTGTGGCTGCCGTCCGGTGGTTCACTGGTGATCGACCGCACCGAGGCGATGACCGTGGTCGATGTCAACACCGGCAAGTTCACTGGCTCGGGTGGAAACCTCGAGCAGACGGTCACCAAGAACAACCTCGAGGCGGCCGAAGAGATCGTTCGTCAACTGCGCCTGCGCGATATCGGCGGCATCATCGTGGTCGACTTCATCGACATGGTTCTCGAAAGCAACCGTGATTTGGTGCTGCGTCGGCTCGTCGAGTGCCTCGGACGTGACCGCACCAAGCACCAGGTTGCGGAGGTCACCAGTCTCGGGCTGGTCCAAATGACGCGTAAGCGGATCGGCTCGGGCCTGATCGAGTCGTTCTCTGAGACCTGTGAGGTCTGCAGCGGCCGTGGCATCAAGGTGTCCCTCGGTCACGCCCACGAGCCGGCCCCGAGGTCGCGGCGTCCAGCCGGCGCTGTCGATCCGGCCGAGGTGGCGGCTCGAGCGCTGGCGGCTCGCGAGGCCGAGGCCACGAGTAGTCCATCGGGTGACTCCTCAGACGGTGAAGCCGGCACCATGACCGAAGCGGTCGATGTGACGACTGTTGAGGTCGATGAGGTAAACCCGGAGGATCCGGCCGAACTGCCCGAGACCGAGTCCGACCAGTCTCTGTTCGCCAGCGACGATTAGTCGCGGGCGGCCAGGATCTCCCAGTCGGTGAACACCACGGCCTGACCGGGTCGCTCGGGGTAGCCATCGACGGTCCAGAGCGTGGCGTTGCGGATGAGGAATCGGGTGCCGTCTTTGGCGACTCGTTCGCCCTCGTATGCACGTAAG
>Ga0129342_1000650_pt1 | contig 15219 bp, 17 predicted proteins | sample CPBDNA_5_FD_94426 | JGI IMG/M metagenome (GOLD analysis project Ga0129342, IMG submission 94426) | Freshwater to marine salinity gradient microbial communities from Chesapeake Bay, USA - CPBay_Sum_15_0.2_DNA | ecosystem: Environmental > Aquatic > Marine > Coastal | place: USA: Chesapeake Bay...
AGTCAACATCATTTCTTTAACTTGGGGATTCTCGTCATAAATTTTAATGATATCATTGAAACAAAAAGTTCCTTTCTCTGGATGTATAGATGTATACCAAGAATCGCACCAACCGCCTTCGCCAAAGAAACATCGATGTGTGCATCCTGTAGTACGTACTGCTATAGTAGGCATCCCTTGACGACTTCCTTCCGATTGAACAGCCCTGTAGATCTCGAGTATCGGTAGTACTTTGTTATAGTCTTCAATCCGTTTCTTCATAAATCGAACTATTTTTATCGTTTTCAAAACATTCTACCTTAATACACTTACAACGACCGCCATCAGTTTTCGAAAGGACTTCATTGAACTTATCAAATACTAATTTAGCACAAGACTCAGCTCCCATCTTTTCTAAGAAGTGTACTTTACATAAGCCTTCCATGGCCATTTGCTCGAACAAGTCTCTGTAAGGATCATCTCCCTGTATTAACAATGTGTGATCCCACATATGGTCCATCCAATCTTTAAGTCCATTTCCTTGTGGAGCTGGTTTGAATCCCGAGTAGTCAACTATCCAGTTCATGTCATCCAATTGCTTATCTACATCAGGCTCATTGGATGCAAACCATACTTTAAATTTAAAGGAATATCCATGTAAGAGCTGGCAATGCGAATGTTGAGCTTTCCATTGTCTAATAGCAACAGAATAATTATCGAATAGTTTCGTACTTAAATAACGTGCCATAATATTTCCTGTTTATTTAATTATACCTAACTTTTCGTCAAAATCTTTAGGCGTTTCTCTCAAATACTTATTGTAAAAGTATTCATCATCGAGGAAGTCATCGCCGTACTCCCCGCGAGCGTCTTCTAAACGTAAAAGAATTTCTTTTGTCTTACTCATATCTTAATATATGAAAGATGATTCAAATAACCAAATCAATCGATTACTTTTAAGTAAGTAAATAAATATGGTTTGTTCAAGTAGTGTCCTGTAAAGTAATCAATATCTACTTTATCTAAGCCGTATAATTTAGCTTTATACACTGCCTGCTCATATTCGTCTAACTTAGCCCATTCATCCTTACGAGCGACTAGCTCTGCACCTTTGGCTTGCCAATCTGTTGTTTCAATAAATGTTTCCAGCTTCTCGACAATATCAACAAACTTATCATAATCTCTACAATCTAGTTCTATATGAAACATTTCTATAACCTGATCTTCGTCTATCCAATCGATTGCAAAATCTAATCCATACTTAGGCTTAGCAAAAACTAACTTACGAAGTTTAGGATGACGTTTGGCATGATTAACTAATTGCGTACGAGCCTTTCCGGCAAATCCAAATCTATGTAAGATATGGGCATGATCGATAAAAATGTTCGGATGATGTTCAATCTGATCATACCAATGTTGTAATACAACATTCAATGCATCGTCAGACACTCTACGTGCCATTCTATCTTCAGTATGGATGTTAACCTCATTGACAGCATGATATTCTTTTTCAATCGAGTTAAGTTGATAGCCTTCACGATCGAAGAAATCTAATTCCCAATCAACTGAATATTCTTCGATTGGCTTCTTGAGCCAAAGATCTTTAATGATCTTGGTTTTGTTTCTTTGAAACAGCATCGGCAAACTCTATATCTTTTTGTGTAATTGCATTATGTGAATGCGAATATATTGTAATCTTTACAGTATCATATGTGAAGAAAATATCAGCATGGTGATCCATTTTTTCTGATATCTTTGCTACATCATTAACAAATTTAAGCGTCTTTTTATAATCTTCAAATTTACTATCTAATACAATCTGTACTATACCTTTATCATTAACTTCGACTTGCCAATCTTTTGCTCCAACCTTAGATAATTGCGATGTAACTTTATCTTGCGGAATAATTACCGTATCCGGATGTTGGGTGTCTGCTAATCGACTCGCTCCGACTTTGATCGGTTCGTACGCCTGTTCTACTATCTTGCTGAGCTTTATCATTCATTAATAAATATTTACGTACTTAAACATCTAGTCATGCTATCAGTTTAATTTATATGCAGGAGTATATGTCCATGCTAGCCAATACTTCTCTCCGTTAAGGATATGAGATGCGGTTGATGCATACTCGCCGGCGAATTCAGACATATAATTGATCATCGTAAAGTGATCATTAAACAAGGTAAAGTTCCTAGCATCAGGATACTCTTCATCAAAAGTTAAACCATTATACGTCCTTTCCTGTAATTCAAAAAGCATATACTTTAGATACTCTCTATCTACACGCGGGATTGATTGGAAATCGAACGTTACTTCTACTCGATTCAGTTTAACTTTTCGGTTCTCTTTTACCATTAATGAACTGTTTTTGTATTAATAAATATGTAATTGTAATTGCAAAAGCAATTAAACTTGTAACTATTTCAATATAAAAAAAAGATTTCAGAAACACAAATTATCTATCAACTTTCTTCATCTTCCGAAGATGTTTGTTCAAAATTATATGTACGTATACGTTCCAAATGTTCTTGTATATACAATGTCAATATCCAGTCATCTAATACCATATATCAAGCCGTATTGGCTCTTAATACAATACTATCGCCTGTCCAGTGTGTGTTTGTACGACCAATCTTCCATCCTATAGGCATATTCTTTTTAATGTATGCCATGTACAGCTTGAATCTACGATCATCATCTGCATTAGACTTTGTAGGGGACATTTCTATCTGCTTTAAATTTTTATTCTTCTTGATAACATCATTTACAATATCTATTATAGTAGCCATTATACGAAATATATGTCCGGAATTAACATTTAATATATGCGGGTCTTGGCCTGATTCTACTTTCGATGGCCGGAAGGATATATCGCATGTAGTGCGATTTTTATCAAATGGGACTTCAACTTGATACTCGATATCAGCTCCATCTGCATCTGGATTAGGAACATCAAATGTATACATGTCTTCTTCAAGTTCAGATGTTACAGTAGTTTTAGGGCCAGTCCATTCAAACGGCTTAGTATTTGACTCGCCAACTTCGTTCATTATTTGTTTTATGATATTAGATAATTTCATATTCATTTCAACATATTTTTTACAGCATTTGGGCCAGACCACATTCTACATGACCAGTACCTAGCAGATGTCTTAGGGCCGGGAGAATCACAATTATGTCTAGCACGGAATGATTTACGTCGTTCTGGATCTTTTGTCTTTATACTAAGGCCGGTCGTATCTCCAAATGATACTTTACGTACATTACCAGACTTAGGATCTTTAACATATACATAAAACTTTTTATTGCCACCACGTTTCACTTTATTCAACTCTACATTCCTTCCTTGATACTCTGCTTCTAATATCGGAAATGGTTTGCTAGATTCTACAATTTCTAATTTGAGTTTATTGCTTTGAAATATAATTCGTTCCATATTATAAATATACTATTTATGCTTTACTAAATTAGTATTTCCTTTCATATGTCTAGGAATATATGGGCAATTACTACAACCTAATCCACAACAATACCCGCGTTGAATAAGATATTCTCTACTGATAGGTCGATTATACGATTTCACAACTACCTCCAGCACAAGCCAGCTCGCCCTTCAAATCCGTCATATCTTCTTCTTCGATTACTTTAGTAAGATCAATATCTGTTAATGATTTCATCATTTCATGATACCGTTCCTCGGTAATATCTTCAAATGGAGCCTGGGTATATGTACCTCCGTCATATGGTAGTACTGATAAGCCATTGTAATGTTCCCGCTCAGACCACATCCATTCTCCCGCAGGATCCCATTCATGCTCCCGTAGTGATATAGTAGCCGATACGTTATGCGTGTTGTTTCCAGAACGATGGCCTGGGCGAATCCATTCTTGAGCTACACGTTTAACGCGTTCTAATAACTGGAACGGGGACTCTGTTCTCATGATTGCACCTGCGGGCGCTTTTTGAGGTATTGAAATTACTGCAGTATCATGCGGCCTGAAATATTCATCTTCAATAAGTTCTGGGTGATTCTCTACCAAATATTTATAGATAGATTCATTCTTACCTACCCGTATACGTCTGATGTAATAGTCATTATGCCAAGCATGTATTCCAGATGACGTTCCCAGAGTTAATGATGTCGTTCCTGCCGGCTTAACCGTTGTTGTTCGAGCTGCCTTATTAATTCCAATTAACTCGGCTACACGCGCATTTTCTTTCTTAACAATTTTAGCAGCTTCTTTCATATCATACTCTAATACTGCTGCTGATGCAATTCCTGTCATTGATACTCCGATAAGAGCATCCTTTTCCGTAGTACGCTTCCATACAGGTCTAAGATAATGAAAATCTGTATACCCCGCCTGTAACGTACCAATAAATGCTGCCGCCTTTACTCGAGCATTATAATCTTCCTGAGACTCTATATTTGAAACATTTACTTCCGTTAAATTACAGAATTGATATGGACGTAATGCAATTTCTGCGCACGGGTTCGTGCCCCAATCCTTATCATTTGACAGGTATATCCCTGGTTCTCCCGCTCCGGACAATTCTATGCGTTTCCATAGGTCCATGAAGAACTTTTTAGTAACGCGATGCCTCATTAACACTGCCGAGTTATTTGACCTACCTCGTTGTGGATTTAATTCCCACCAGTTACCAGATTTACATGCAATCATATCATCATCGTCAGCTGAGAATAAAGATATCAATGCAGCTCTACGGATTCCTCCAGCTAATACTGCATCTGCAATATGACATACAATATCATGAACTTCTAACGTAGTAAGCTTGTCACCATCTTCTTTCATTGAAAGGATACCTTCAATCTTAATCAAACATTCCTTTAAAGGCTGTGGGCCTGGTGCCTTTCCTCCGGAAGTAACTAGCCTTGCTCCTTTCGGTCTAATATCAGAAAAATCAAATTTCAGTCTAGAACCGCCTCGATAATAATTCTTGATGAGCGCCTTTACTGCATCTGCCCAGCCTTCTATAGAATCGGCTATCAAAAATCTTCGTCTCTTCTCCGGATTCGGTTTATATATTTCTGGCAATCGGTCTACGTGATGACGTTGAACACTGTATCCTACTCCTGTACCTCCTAATAGTAAGAACATGATTTCAGAGAAAGACCTCCAGTCATCTATAGGAACATACGCACAATTATAAACACGATTAGGTGAAATTTCTATCGGCTTGCCACCGAATTGTAAAGAACGCATTGAAGGTAGTACTTTTTTATCATACACCATTTTATATACTTCATCAATTTCATCTTTTAGGTCTGGATACCTTTTTTGATGCATTTGCTTATTCCGTGTAACTAACTCTTCCCAAGTCTCTCTTCTTTGCAAGTCATCTATGTACTTTGCATATTTCATGTGTACGGTGATAGATGACAATATCTCTGTTGAAATGTCCATTAAATATCCTATGTTATATGATTTGTTAATGACTAGGCGTAGCCATTAAAACTAACGTTTCTGATTATAAATATGCCTTCGTGGAATGTCACTGTTCGATCTTAGTAACTTTTTCTTAACTTTTCTCATTCAAATTCAGAACCGCCTGTATTCATTAAATCCCTATAAGAATTTGATAACAACTGCCTGACCATTTCGTTTCCGTCCTGCATATCATGCTTAGCCGCTTTACCATCAATACTAGTATCAGTATAGATATCAAACTGACCATTGGAAGTATTCATCTTACTAGGCAATGTAATTCCATCTGGGCCGAATCGGTTCTTAATAACATGCCAGCGGCCAGTACCTGCCATTTTATCTTTAATCTTTCTAGATAGTGATAATATGAAGTCTGCTACCATTACCTTTCCGTATGATTCAGAAACCTTGCTAGCATCAATAACATCTTCTTCGAGACTGCTACGATTTGCCTGACTCGCCGTCCATACTGGGATCTCATATTCACCGGCCATACCCCTAAGCTCTTCATATATACCTTCAAGTTCATGTCGTTTCTCTGTTCCTGTACCTCGTAGAAGATCAGCATAATCGACAATGATCATATCCGGCTTCTTACCTTGCATGATACATTTTTCAACATGCGCTCGAACTCCCATTACAGACACCGACTTAGTCGGGAAATGTTTAATGATTAATTCGCCTTCCAACTTTTCAAGTTCAGCTTTAATATCTTCTTTGTAATGTCTTAAGTTTTGATTAGCAATTCCTGTAATTACACTATCATACCTGAGTCCAACATACGATTCGTTCAGCTCTAATGTATAATGTAATACTGTATATCCTTCTTTTACTGCATGGGCGCCTACATTCATCAAGGCCCAAGAATTATGAGATAATATACCATTTGTATAGTAACAATGGACATCCTCGACTGAAAAATCATAAAGAATAGCCTGATTATTTTTTTTGTTTACCTTCTTAAGGTATGTTACGCCTGTTTCAGTATCAATGATATCATCTTGTGTTATATCAGATACAAATTTCCATTCTCCAGATGCCATGAGCTTATGTCGATTCGAGCATGTAAGAGTTTTATTATTACCAAAATAACATGTAACAGCATCTTGTTTCTCTGTACGAAATAACTTACGTATCTGTTTAGGTCCATATGGAGTGCTAACTCGTAAGTTATATTCTGGCTCAATAGCTGCATGCTCTTCATCTAATACACCTACCTTATCAAACAGGTCCTTCACTGTTAAACTCTTCTTAACTGTACGTCTCATGATAGAAAATCTTTAACTTGTTCAATAATACGCTCTCGATCATTATTCCAGTCATGTTCCCATATAACTAAAATTTCAAAACCTAAACTAATAAATGTTGCATACCGCTTTGCATCTTCGGCCCATTTATCTTTAGCAAGCTTCGTATTATTTCCTGGATAGTTGATTTCTTGATCAGCCTCAAATAGCATTGGGTTAGCATGCCAATAATCGCCGTGGAATTCGATAATTTTAAATCCGATACCCATATCAGCTACATAGTCTAGTATTTCAATTTGAGATTGTAGTTTAGGCTCAATCTGTTCTCGAATTAAATTATAACACTCTATCTCCGATTTACTCAATCCGTTAGATAATTCACCGAAGCGTTTAATCCAGTTATCAACTCCCACTTCTTGTATATGTTTACTCATTGAAATACCGATTTGTGTACGAGACTCTGCAGTATGTTGTTTGCCAGAAAATTTTGATGACCGAGAACTCCGATCGGCTTGAATAGACCTAACTTTCTCTATCGCCTGGTCTTCTGTATAACCATGTTTTTGCATCCAATATTGTTTATTGATTATAATATGCTCTGGTAAATACTCCCGTCTACTATTATTATTTTTTTGTATCTCAGATACTTTATTTTTCGCCTCACTTTCTGTCATACCCCTCGCTATCCAGTATTTAACAGACCAAATCGTTCCGCCCGTACGTTTTACTGTCTCAGCTCGTTTTCTTTTTGATTTCTCAGAAACAGTTTGCATTTTAAGATCTTGCCCGTATAGGTTTCTATACTCACTACTAATCATGTCATGACATTTCTTAAGATGTTGATGTAACTGTTTTCCTTTGTGCCCACAAATTTTACATATTAACATTATGAATCCTATTTGCTATAAATATATAACAATCGTATTTTTTATGTAGATTTGCCACTATCTGATGCTAATGATATTAGTCTTTCAACTTGGTATGCATATAACACAATTCCTTCATCAACTTCAAACTGTTCCCATGGGTCAATCCATAACACGACCTTTTTATTTGGATCGAGCTTACTAGAGACTTCTATACCAATCTGTTCATATTCAATATCAATTAAGGTATTAGGTCCGACACACTTACCTATACCGGCCGGGGCAACCATTACGCCTAGTTCCCCTTTGCCTAGGCCGCCTGAAGTCAAATCATTGATAACTTCCCAAGGAGTTTCTAACGGGTATCTTACCGACTCGCTATAACGCTCTTCCATAGACGATAAATAGTCGTGTCCGATCTCTTCATCAGCTCCAGCTTTCATTGCATCATCAACTGCAACTTTAATACCGTCATAGTTGCCATCCTTAAGCATCTCAACCGACTTAAGGATTGCCTTCTTAATTTCTTGATTCTTGCAAAAGTCTAACGCCTTATCTTTGATATATTCTAGGTCGTTAGAATCTGTATACTTCCATGCATCGCGTAGATGTGATACAACTGATTCTTTTAGTACGTCATTATCTTCATTGTCTAATTGGACTTTCAGTACGTCTAGTGAGGGGCTATCTCTATATTCTTTCTGGTACTCTAATATCGTATTAACTATCCACTGGTTCGCTTCTGACTCAAAATATTTTGGTTCTAGAATATCCGATATACGTTGTAGAAATGTCTTACTTGTTAATAACGATGTAATTACCTTGACCTGAAAGCTATAGCCAAATGCGCTTAATCGATCTGTCATACATCAATATAATGATTTTTTTGTTAATATCAAATAGATGCGTAAGAATTTAATGTACTAAATGAATCACGCATCCAACTATCCAAATCTTTGATAGCCGTATAAAGCTTATCTGCCATGAACCGTTTCTTGAATTCATATGCATTAAGAGATTGAATATCTCTAAGTACTATATCTCTAGCAATTGATTTAGATCGACCGTCAATATTAACCGACTTCAACTGCATTAACTCATAGTTCAGTTCTAGCAACTCTCTATTCTCTGAAATGATTGAATGTACTTTATACTTTTGCTCTGCCTGTTCTGCCAGTTCTATTAATGTATCTACGTCCAATTCATTAGGACCTGCTATCTCTGGGAACCTTTTTATCAGAGTCTTAATTCCTACACCTTTAAGACCTGGAATGTTATCAGAAGGGTCGCCGGCTATCGTTCTATACAGTAAGTAGTTATTAGAAGGAAAACCAAATTCCTCTTTCATAACCGCCGGAGTATACAGAACCTTTTTTACTGGCGACCATACATTGATACGATCGTCTACTAACTGTAAAAAGTCTCTATCAGTACTACTAATCGTAATTCTCTGGTCAGGTTGATTATAAATATCAGTTGCAATATAAGCAACAATATCATCTGCCTCTACATTATCTATTGCCAATAACGTTAATGGCAGGTCGTTAAGGTATTGTATCATACGCCCATATTGACGTTTCATACTTTCCTTTTCATCGGTCAGTGAAGCGAATTCTTGATATCGATTGAATGCTGTCTTGTTAGCTCTATTTGCTTTGTAGTCTGGATAAATATCCTTTCTACGCCGGGAGCCGCCTTTGCCGTCAAACACGACAATACACCGAGTGGGCTTAACTTGTCTAATTAAAGCAGCCAATGATTTCAAGAATCCAACTACACCTCCTACGTGGTCTCCGTCATCATTAAGAGCAGGCACGGCCGAAAATACTCGAATGAATAAATTTAGTCCATCTACAATTAGTACATGGCTATTTTTATCAGAAGTAATTCCATGGTCGCGCTCCTGCTCTACCTGATTGAATATTTCTCGTAACCGATCGTTCATTGATTAGCTTTCTTCGCCTGCAAACTCTTCATCAATCTCAATATCATCAATTCCGATTTCTTCACCTGGCTTATATTTTAAAATCCAGGCTTTGCATATTACATCATATATCTCTTGTTTTAGTGTCGGGTCATCTTCCAGCTTTTTCTGGAAGTCCTTTGAAAGGAACTTAACCTTCGTACCATCACTTCTCGTAAACGTGTACCATGCTCCGGTAGATAAAACTAGCTTGAATTGCTTCAATACATTAAGCCATCCGCCATAATTATCAATTCCAGACTCAAAGTAAATATCATAGTCGACGCTCTTTAATGGAGGGCCCATCCTATTCTTAATTACTTGACATCTAGTCTTGATTCCTATAACCTGATCTACCCCGTCTTTTTTAACTTTAATCTGTCCTACCGACTTGAGTCGAAGACGGACTGAAGCATGGAATGGGATAGCCTTTCCTCCACTTGTCGTATATGGATCTCCAAAACTAACACCTAGTCTTGTACGTAACTGGTTCGTAAAGATTAGACATATCTTCTCACGTCCTATCATATTGGTAAGCTTACGCATACCTTTTGAAAGGATGATTGCTTTACTCGTTGCATAACCGTCCTTGTCAAATTCTTTAGCCATCTCAATTTTTGTAGAGGCGCCCATAACAGAATCAACAACAATTGTTACTAGTCTATCTTTATTTGATTTTCGAACTGATTCAGTAATACTCTCAATGGCTTCGAATATATCTTCAACTGTTTCTAGCGGGACATATAACATCTTTGAAAGATCAAGCCCGATTGCTTCTAGAAATTCTCTACTAACTGCATTCTCTGTATCAATATACACTGCCAGTCCTCCTTCTTTCTGTGTATTTGCTAGGGCATGGGCCGCTAACAAAGACTTTCCAGAAGCTTCAAGTCCAGTTATCTCAGTAATACGTCCTACCGGAAACCCTCCATCGGGACGGTTTGATACTGCAAGATCAAGCATTGAAGAACCTGAACCTACCCATCCTTTTACTTCTGATGGTGAAGTGTTATCCTGTGCTAAAAAATATGCTGTCTGATACCCAGTTCCTTTAAACTTTGTATTAAGCGATTTAGCTAACTCAGAGGCCAGTTCGTCCTCTTGTTCTTTTTTTGATCTTGACATATACTATCTTGATTAATCGTTGAATAAGTCGTCAAATGCCTTACCTACATCCGATACCTTACTAACACTGTCAGCTGGTTCTTCTTTTGCGGCAGGCTCTTCAGACGTTGCGTTATCTGTCGCAGAATCATCAGCTTCCGGATCCAGCCAGTTTTCGAGAGCTTCTTTGAGTTCATCATAAGTAGGCTCTTTGAAAATCTCTGAGAGGTCTTGCTGATTTTTAGCTACCGCTTCAAGGACATTTCTATCATCTGTCATCGGGGTAACTTTCGGCTTAACACGAATCTTGGTACTTGGGTATGACCCAGGACCGGAAGAAGGTGTAAATTCTACGACTATATCACGTCCGGATTTCGGATCTGTGATATCACCATAATCTGGATCTGCTATAAATCCTAGCAATTCCTGATATACAGTCTTACCAAATCCCCAAAACTTGACTCCTTCTGATTCTTCTCCACGTACCAAGATTGGAACATATGTTCTCATCTTCGGTTCCATCTTTCTGCCTAGCTTCCATTCATCTGAGTTTCCGGATGATTTAAGCTTCTCACAGAATTCAACTACAGGGTCATCCTTGCCATACGTTATCGGAGAAAGATAATTTTTCTTTCCTAGATCGTAATGGAAATAAAGTTCTCTGAAAGGGTTTGATGTATCATACTGGTAAGGAACGATTCGAATTATCTGTTCTCCAGCTGATGGTTTCCATAGATTATTTCTACGGGAATTGGTTGTGTTTAGTTCATTAAGCTTCTGCTTAATTGCGTTTAAATCTATTGCCATTGTACTTTCTAATTTTTAATGGGTTATTCTTAATTGTTAATGTAATAACTTTCTTACAATAATCCTAATGAACCATCGAAAAAGTTACGAAAAAGTTTTTAATTGTTAATTGACAATTGTCTTAATATAAATATGCGTCACAAATCGATCCTATTCACTAATTTCAAATAAATGTGCCTCAAATCTTCTCCATTAGTTAATAGTAATGAATTCTTGTATACTTCCCAGTTAATTATAAACGTTTTATCTAATATGCCATTATTTGCTCTTCTAATTATAGTATTCAAAGCATTGACAGTATATAACGTGTTAGTATCTTTTTTACGGTGGATTGAAATAGTATTCTGAGTCCTTTTTGTTGCTGACGGCTCTACATTATATGTTACATATAGTTCAGCTGGGACATCCCTATTAGCAAATACAAATAACCTATCCTCTGATACGATATATGCATTACTAATGTAATCAATTATTAACTCTAAATCACTACTGTGCGCAAATGTGCATAACAATTGGGTTCTCACTATTCATCTCCACGAATATTTTTTACATAGCTTTCAATTGTACTCCTACAACTGAATCTTGTGCCGTTGCCTTCGGTTTTGTATTTCCAGCATCAATGTTAAATTTTGACTCAAAGATGTCCACTAATTCATTGAATGAACTATCTTTATTAATTATCAAGTAATCTTTTTGGTGATTCAATACCATAAATGAATCCCATGGTTCAGCATCCGCATAATAACGAAATTCGATAGCGGCTAGCCTAGGCAGTAACTTGGAAGCGTCGATAGTCCCATCATTACGAATACTATCATTAAATACTTCGGCTTTCAAATCTCCAGAATATCCTTTATACATGCCGTTAAATGCATCTGCATATAATGTACGAACGTTATCAGCTGTCAGCTTTTTACTACCTACCAAATCTTTAAAGTATTCATCTGATAATGATTCCTTGCCTGACTTGTAGTACAACTGCATAAGATTACTACCGGATTTATAATCTATGAATCCAGCTGGTAAATTACTTCCATATGCTGTTTCAATATGTTGAAATATCTTCTGAGCTACATCATAACCTATCCCGTAGCCAGACTGTCCTCTCATTCTAAATCCAGAACGTTTCGTCTGAGTTGATTTAAGTTCAATTTCAATATTGCCAGCTCCTACATCTCCTTTAGATGGTACGTGGCCGCCACGTAATATAACACGCAGCATATTTTCTCCAGCGCCTACATTAACTCCTCCTACTGCAGGACGGTAATTATATAGCCAATCTGCATATTCATTACTAAAACCTACCTTATCAATAAACGTTTGTAGATTTCCTTCTACGCCTAGATCTTCATATGGTATGCCTGTAGCATCACTCGTTACAAGGCTTTGTAGTTCTTGGTAACTATCAAACTCAACAGCCTTATCAAATAACATACGCGATGTCTTTGAATCGAACCGACGACCTTCCAGGCTTTTAATAACACTGGTCTGAGCAGTCGCGCTGTCAATAAGTCTCGAAATATATGATATTAGCTTGTCAGGTAAGGTAGTATCTCGTATTACATTGATCAGATCATCCTTTGTATAACCTTCTGTCAATAACGTATTAGAAGGCGGTTCATCTTCTTCAATTAGTTGCTCATAAATCAAACTTTCAGCAATTACTGTACTATCATCTTTAGCAATTTCTTCTACCGTAGTATCAGTAGGTTCCCGATCCACTGTGATATTGAATTCTGTCAATACCTCTTGTAATACGGCCAACTCTGCTTCTGTATATGGTTCCATGGCATAACCTTTTGGAAGTCTATAGAACCATTCAACTATTATCTTATCAGTAGACATCTAACTGTACTTTTTAATAAATATTACTGTATCTTGGAAGTCATGTCCATCATACTATGGTAGTTCTGGCCAGCCGATATTTTTACTGGGAACTTACCGTTTCTAGACATCAAATTTCTAATCTTGATTAACATATCCTTTCCTTCTCTTAAATCATAATCTAACAATATAGCATCATAAGTATAAAGAACTATTTTCGTATGGGCGCCCGTCAACATCTCGTTAAGCTCATCTAACATATAAAGATTATACTCTGTCTCAGAGGCTTGTAAAATATAGTTAAATAGCTTATTAGGATTCATATCTACTAAATGTTCCTTGATCATTGGACGGCTCATTAACGGAGTACATACATAACCTTTCGTGTTAAATGTTTTCCAGGTATCATTAATATATGTCTTTGTCTTTGCAAAGAACGGTATTACTTCAAAATCTTTATCAATGCCACCATACAATAACCGGAACGTTATTGACTTAGACTGATTATATTCTTCGGCCGAAAGATCATCCTTACCGAAATAAAATCGGCCTAAATATGTATGAACTGATTCAGTGTCTGGGAATTCATATCCGATAATATCTGCTACTAGCCTAGGATGGAATGAATCATAGTCCATCTCGACTAACATACCCCGGTCATTGCCAGATATGAAAGACTTTCTACTTCCATCCTCTTTATTCAGTGCAGCATAATTCACCCCACCAAATTTGTTCGAAGGACGGCCAGTCGATGTATACAAATTATATTCAGTATACACTTTATTTATCAGATTAGGTATTTCATGAAAGCGAGATGTAAACTCAGCTCTATCTACAAATATACCATTTCTTTCTATAAGTCCAAAATTATCTATTGCTAAATGTTCATACCGTTCGAACTCCGGAGTCAGTTGTCCAGGCGTCTGTTCAAATTCTCGTCTCATTGCCTCACACCTTTCAATATGACACACGATGGGTAGCCATGCATGAGTATTTGTTTCGTTATGCCACCACTTGTTCCAGAAGTCATGAGCCGAAGTATTTGTAGCATTCAGCTCTAGCATTTTATGAGTATGCCACCAATGGAACAAATCGGCATCGTAACATTGTATTGACAACGTCTGCAAGAATCTTTTCTTACCTAGGATAAATATATTACCTTTCGTCTTCACTTCATGCAGAAGTTCTTTATTCAAGTTAATGCAATCCGAATGCTGAAATGGTAATATATAGTAATTACTCGTAGAAAAACAGTATACATATATGAAACTTATAGACGTATCCATATAATGACGATACGGATCTACGTATGTAGGTACCCAGAACGAGTCTTCTTGAGCAACATCCTGTAAGAACTGATCAAACTGTTCTCTTGTCTCTACAATCATTCCTATTAAATTAATAAAAATGTTTCAAATAACCAAATCAAGTCTGGATTGTCAATGTAAAACCTAAGTCTTTAGTCGGGACTGGGCCGATGCCGCCTGGACCTGTACGTGTATACCATGTACCGCCTTCATATGCACTAGTACTAGTAAGCGTACCACGTATCTGGGTAACCGGGAGGATAGGTGTCCATTCCATAGTGTATATGCTAGCGTCTAAATCAACTACGCCTGGAACTGTATATACCCATTCTTGATTCGGATCGGGTAAAGTTACTATCTCATCGAATATTGTATTTCCAGCGAAGCCGGCTCCTTGTCGAATTCTAAATCTAGAATCCCCAGAGTCGTCTCTAGCGCGTCTGGACATTTGTGCGCGGACATGTATGAGCTGTCCTGCTTGTGGTACTGTAAAACTCTGACCAATTGAAAATCCTGAAACATTGAAGGTATCAGTAGTACCTGTAGTCTCCCCTATAAAGTATATAGAACCATCAGGTAATAATGCAGGAGGCACGTCGCGAGGAGCTCCCGGGACTATATCTCTAATATTTTCATCAGAGTCTAATATTATCACTTCTGGGCCTGTAATAGGC
>Ga0129342_1000652_pt1 | contig 15212 bp, 12 predicted proteins | sample CPBDNA_5_FD_94426 | JGI IMG/M metagenome (GOLD analysis project Ga0129342, IMG submission 94426) | Freshwater to marine salinity gradient microbial communities from Chesapeake Bay, USA - CPBay_Sum_15_0.2_DNA | ecosystem: Environmental > Aquatic > Marine > Coastal | place: USA: Chesapeake Bay...
CGAGTCGATCTGCTCGAGGAAGGGGACGTCAGCGGTTCGGCAGTGGTCACCGTCCTACCCGGCCTCCAGCGCTCCTACGCGCCCCTGTCGGGTCAGGGTGATTCCCTGCGCCTAGTGTCCGAGGAATCCCAACTCATCTGTGTCACGGACGCGGTGGTCGGTGAGCGCTTCCACTGGGATGCACGTTGGGTCCAGGACGGCTCGTCCGTTCCCACGCAATCGTTCGATCTGAGCAGGCCCTGACACCCATGGGAGCCACATCGGCCGTGCTGGGGCAGGACGGCCCGACATGAGGGTCGCGCTGACCGGGGGCATTGGCTCCGGCAAGAGCACCGTGTCGGATCTCCTTGCTGAGCGAGGAGCGATCATCATTGACGCCGATGCCATCGCGCGAGCGATCGTCGAGCCAGGGGAGCCGGCGCTCACGGAGATTGCTGAGGCCTTCGGCGCCGTCATGATCGGACCCGATGAGCGGCTGGACCGAGGGAGACTAGCGGCGCTGGTTTTCGATGATCCCGATGCGCTGCGCCGCCTCAATGCCATTACCCATCCGCGCATCGCCCAGCGCAGTACCGAACTCATCGCCCAGGCGCCGACGGGAGCTGTCGTTGTCTACGACATGCCCCTGCTTGTGGAGCAGGGGACTGAAGCTCTGTCGGGCTGGGATCACATCGTGGTCGTGGATTGCCCCGACGATGTGAGGTTGGACAGGGTCGTGGAGAGGGGGATGGACATCGAGGACGCTCGTCGACGGATGGCGTCTCAGGCACGCCGAGAAGAGCGCCTCTCCGTCGCTGACACGGTCATCGACAACTCCGGCGACCTGTCCTCGTTGTCGAGGCAGGTTGACCGCCTCTGGGAGCTGCTCCGCGGCGCCGGAGCCTAGGGTGGGCTCATGCGGCCGATAACCGATCTCGAGCGCACCGTCGCGCCCATCGAGGTCGTGGCCGACTACTCCCCTTCGGGCGATCAGCCGCAGGCGATCGAGGATCTCGTGGCGCGGATCGACGCGGGGGAGCGTGACGTGGTCCTGCTGGGGGCCACAGGCACAGGCAAGAGCGCCACAGCGGCCTGGCTCATCGAGCGCGTGCAGCGCCCGACGCTCATCATGGCGCCCAACAAGACTCTCGCCGCTCAGCTCGCGAACGAGTTCCGCGAGTTGCTGCCCAACAATGCCGTGGAGTACTTCGTCTCGTACTACGACTACTACCAGCCTGAGGCCTATGTCCCGCAGACGGACACATACATCGAGAAGGACTCCTCCATCAACGAGGAGGTCGAACGACTTCGCCACTCCGCCACCAACTCGCTGCTCACTCGTCGAGATGTCGTCGTCGTGGCGACCGTCTCGGCCATCTACGGGCTCGGCACCCCTCAGGAGTACGTCGACCGCATGCTGCGGTTGCGCGTCGGCGAGCAGCACGATCGCGACGAGCTGCTCAGACGGCTCGTCGATATCCAGTACTCCCGCAACGACACGAGTTTCGAGCGGGGCACCTTCCGCGTGCGCGGTGACACGCTGGAGGTCTTCCCGGTCTACGAGACCCATCCGGTGCGCATCGAGATGTTCGGGGACGAGATCGAACGCCTCATGACGCTCCATCCCGTGACCGGCGAGATCCTCACCGAGGATCAGGAGCTCTACATCTTCCCGGCGACGCACTACGTGGCCGGTCCGGAACGAATGTCGCGGGCAATCGCCGATATCGAGGCGGAGTTGGCCGAGCGCCTCGAGGAGCTCGAGGGCCAAGGGAAACTGCTCGAGGCCCAGCGGCTGCGCATGCGCACGACGTACGACATCGAGATGATGCGACAGGTCGGCAGCTGCTCCGGGATCGAGAATTACTCACGCCATATCGATGGCCGCGAGCAGGGATCACCGCCGAACTGCCTGCTCGATTACTTCCCCGAGGACTTCCTCCTCATCATCGATGAGTCTCACGTGAGCGTGCCTCAGATCGGCGCGATGTATGAGGGCGACATGAGCCGGAAGCGGACCCTCGTCGAGCACGGCTTCCGCCTGCCGAGTGCCATGGACAACCGCCCGCTGCGCTGGGAGGAGTTCCGCGAACGCACCGGGCAGACCGTCTACCTCTCAGCAACCCCGGGGTCCTATGAGCTCACCCAGTCGGGAGGCGAGTTCGTCGAGCAGGTGATCCGACCCACCGGGCTCATCGACCCGCTCGTGGTGGTGAAGCCGACCGAAGGTCAGATCGATGACCTGATGGAGGAGATTCGTATCCGCGCCCAGCGCTCCGAGCGCGTCCTGGTCACTACCTTGACCAAGCGCATGGCGGAGGACCTCACCGCTTACCTTGAGGAGAACGGTGTGCGGGTTCGCTACCTGCATAGCGAGGTCGACACCCTCAGGAGAGTGGAGTTGCTTCGCGAACTCCGCCTCGGGGAGTACGACGTGCTGGTGGGCATCAACCTGCTGCGCGAGGGACTCGATCTGCCCGAGGTCTCCCTGGTGAGCATCCTCGACGCCGACAAGGAGGGATTCCTGCGGTCGGAGACGTCTCTCATCCAGACGATTGGGCGCGCGGCCCGAAATGTCAGCGGCGAGGTCCACATGTACGCCGACACGATCACGGCGTCGATGGCCCGCGCGATCGATGAGACCAATCGCCGTCGTGACAAGCAGATGGCCTACAACGCCGAGCACGGCATCGATCCGGAGCCCCTACGCAAGAAGATCGGCGACATCACCGATCTGCTCGCGCGAGAGGATGCCGACACCACGGAACTGCTCAGCGAAGCCACCGCACCAGTGAGGGCACGGTCCATCGCCGGCAAGGACCTCGTAGCCCTCATCGAAGAACTGACCGCCGCCATGCACCAGGCGGCGGCGGACCTGCAGTTCGAACTCGCCGCGCGGTATCGGGACGAGGTTTCCGAACTCAAGCGCGAACTGCGCGGCATGCAGGAGGCGGGGACGGCATGAACGTCCCCACCTGGATGTGGCTCGCCACGATCGGGGCCCTCGTCGGCGTCATTGCGCTCGATCTCATCCTCGTCGACAGCCGACCGCACGTGTTCGGCCCGCGCGAGGCGACGCGATGGGTCATCTTCTACATCGCGCTCGCGCTTGCGTTCGCCGCCTTTGTCTTCTGGTACTTCGGGGCGGCGTACGCGGGACAGTTCCTCGCGGGCTACATCACGGAATATTCGCTCAGCGTCGATAACCTTTTCGTCTTCATGGTCATCCTGTCGGCATTCGCCGTGCCGGCCGAGCACCGACACCGTGTCCTGCTCGTAGGCATCGTCATCGCACTGATCCTGCGAGGGATCCTGATCCTCATCGGCGCGGAGGCCATCGCCCGATTCGCGGGCACGTTCTTCATCTTCGGCGCCCTCCTGCTCTTCACGGCCGTCAAGGTCTGGCGATCCCATGGCGAGGAGCCGGATCCGGAGGGCAATGCCCTCATTCGATGGCTTGAGAAGCGCGTCCCGACGACCCGTGACTATCACGGTGCGAAGCTCTTCGTGCGGCTCGACGGTCGTCGCCACATCACACCCATGCTGCTGGTCATGCTCGCCATCGGGACGACAGACCTGCTCTTCGCTATCGACTCGATCCCGGCGGTGTTCGGACTGACGCAGGAGGCCTACCTGGTCTTCACCGCCAATGCCTTCGCGCTCATGGGGCTGCGCCAGCTGTTCTTCCTCCTCGACGGGCTCTTCTCGAAGATCGTCTACCTCAATCGCGGACTGGCGATCATCCTGGGTTTCATCGGGGTCAAGCTCGTCCTCGAGGCCCTTGCCAAGACCACCGACCTGGCCGTCCCACATGTCTCTATCGCCGTCTCCCTGGGCGTCATCATCGGGGTCCTGGTGGCGACGACCGTGGTCAGTCTGGTTGCGGTGCGTCGGAATCCGGCGCTGCTGGCGGCGTCCCCAGAGTCCGAGGCCGAGATCATCGCCGCCGCCGATCGGGGGGTGGCCCTCGAAGACCTGACCTCCGAGACGCCCGAGCACCCGGAGGCGGATGACCGGGGCTCCGGCTAACGTGGAGCGTCGGTCCTAGCCCTGGAGGGTTCCTTGAGCGTCTCGCTCACGATGTGGCTCATCACCATCGGAGCCATCCTGGTGCTCGTCGTGATGGACTTCCTCACGGTCAGCCGCAAACCCCATGAGGTCGCCTTCAAGGAGGCGGCGATCTGGTCGATTTTCTACATCGCCATCGCCATCGCATTCGGCGTCTTCATCTGGGTCTGGCAGGGGAGCGACTTCGGCACGCAGTACTTCGCGGCGTACCTGGTGGAGAAGTCCCTCTCAGTGGACAACCTGTTCGTCTTCGTCATCATCCTGGCCCAGTTCGCCGTACCCAGCATCTACCACCAGCGGGTGCTGCTCGTCGGTGTCGTGCTGGCCCTGGTGCTGCGCGCCATCTTCATCGCCATCGGTGCCGCTGCTCTTGCCGCGTTTTCCTTCACGTTCGTGATCTTCGGAGCCATCCTCATCTGGACCGGCATCCAGCTCTTCCGTCACCGCGATGCCGACCCCGAGCCCAAGGACAATCTCGTCGTTCGCACCGTGCGCAGGTGGTATCCCGTCACTCCTGACTATCACGACACCAAGCTCTTCGTACGCATCGACGGCAGGCGCATGATCACGCCGCTGATGCTGGTCATGGTCGCTATCGCTTCGACCGATCTGCTCTTCGCCCTGGATTCGATCCCGGCGACCTTCGGGGTCACGCAGGAGCCCTACCTCGTCTTCACGGCCAATGCCGCTGCGCTGCTGGGCCTACGAGCGCTCTATTTCCTGCTCAAGGGCCTGCTCAGCAAGCTGATCTACCTGTCCTTGGGCCTTTCCGTGATCTTGATCTTCATCGGATTCAAGTTGATCCTGACGTTCGCCCATGAGGTCAACAACGACATCCCCAAGATCCCCACGGTCTTCTCACTCGGTGTGATCGCCGCGATCCTCATCATCGTGACGGTCGCCTCCTGGATCAAGGTACGCATGGATCCGACGGCGACGGCTCACGCGGGCACGGTGACCAAGCCCAAGCATCACGATGACGAGGGGTCCGCCTAGGTCGGCGACCTACCAGCCTCGCTCGGCCCACTCCTCCAGCGATCCGCGCTCACGACCGAGGGTCGTGTCGTTGCCATGGCCGGGGTAGACCCATGTCTCGTCGGGCAGGACATCGAACACCTTGGTGACGACGCCGGAGTAGAGAGAGGCGAAATCCTCAGCGTTCGCGGTCTTGCCGACGCCGCCGGGGAAGAGGCAATCCCCCGTGAAGAGATGCGGTTGGCCCTCGGGATCGTCGTAGACCAGCGCGATCGAACCGGGCGTGTGGCCGATCAGGTGGATGGCCCGCAAGGTCACGGATCCAAAGGCGATCTCGTCTCCGTCGTCGAGGAGGACGTCAGTCATGACCGGTATTCCTTCGGCGTCATATCGACCGGCGATCGTGGTGGCACCCGTCGCGGCGACCACCTCGCCCAGGGCCTGCCAGTGATCGGCGTGTCGGTGCGTGGTGATGACGGCCTCGATCCCGTCGGACCCGATCAGGTCGAGAAGGGCCCGTGGCTCGGCGGCGGCATCGATGAGCACCTGCTCGCCGGTATCCCGGCAGCGCAGCAGGTAGGCGTTGTTATCCATGGGGCCCACCGCCATCTTCGAGACGATGAGGTGGGGGAGTTCATGCACGGCCGCGGGGCCACCGACGTGGACGTCTCCTGAGTAGGTCACCGTCAGAGCCTACGGCTAGCCTGCCATCTGTGTCGGACCGTCTGATCGTGCGCGGGGCGCGTGAGCACAATCTCCGCGATGTATCCCTCGACCTGCCGCGCGATGCCCTCATCGTGTTCACCGGCCTATCGGGGTCGGGCAAGTCGAGCCTGGCCTTCGACACGATCTTCGCCGAGGGTCAGCGGCGCTATGTCGAGAGCTTGTCGGCGTACGCCCGCCAGTTCCTCGGGCAGATGGACAAGCCCGACGTCGACTTCATCGAGGGCCTGTCCCCGGCTGTCTCCATCGACCAGAAGTCGACATCGCGGAATCCACGTTCCACGGTGGGCACCATCACCGAGGTCTACGACTACCTGCGCCTGCTCTTCGCGCGCATTGGCAAGCCGCACTGCCCGGAGTGCGGCAAGCCGATCGCGCGACAGACACCCGGGCAGATCGTCGACCGGCTCCTCGAGTTGCCGGAAGGCACCCGATTCCAGGTCCTGAGCCCCGTCGTGCGCGAACGCAAGGGCGAGTACGCCGATCTCTTCCGCCAATTGCAGTCTCAGGGGTACGCCCGCGTGCGGGTCGACGGCGTGGTCTACGGGCTCGAGGAGGTGCCCAAGCTCAAGAAGCAGGAGAAGCACACCATCGAGGTGGTTGTCGACCGTGCCGTGGCCAAGGCTTCCGCGCGACGCAGGCTCGCGGACTCGATTGAGACGGCACTGAAGCTCTCCGGCGGTCTGGTCATTGCGGAGTTGGTCGACCTGCCCGAAGGCGATCCAGGTCGCGAGCGGACCTACAGCGAGCATCTGGCCTGTCTCGACGACGACCTGTCCTTCGAGGAGTTGGAGCCACGCTCGTTCTCCTTCAATTCTCCCTTCGGCGCGTGCCCTGAGTGCGCGGGCCTTGGCACGCGCATGGAGGTGGATGCCGATCTCGTCGTACCCGATGCGAGCCTCACCCTCGACGAGGGAGCGATAGCGCCGTGGTCCGGCGGCCACGTGACGGATTACTTCCAACGGCTCGTCGAAGCACTCGCCGACGAGTTGGGCTTCGATACCGAGACACCCTGGTCAAAGCTGCCCGCCAAGGCGCGCAAGTCCTTGCTCTACGGCCATCCGACCGAGATTCACGTGCGCTACCGCAACCGCTACGGCCGACAACGCAGCTACTACACGACCTTCGAAGGCGTCGTGCCCTACGTCGAGCGTCGGCATGACGAAGCGGAGACCGACACGAGTCGAGAGCGCTTCGCCGGCTACATGCGCGAGGTGCCCTGCGAGGCATGCGGAGGCGCCCGACTCAAGCCCGTGAGCCTGGCGGTCACAGTCGGTGACCGTTCCATCGCCCAGATCGCCGGCATGCCGATCGGGGAAGCTGCGGAGTTCCTGCGCGACATGAGGCTCACGGGGCGCGACGCGCAGATCGCCGAGAGGGTGCTCAAGGAGGTTAACGAGCGCCTGCGCTTCCTGACTGATGTCGGGCTGCACTACCTCTCGCTGGACCGGGCGGCCGGCACACTCGCCGGCGGGGAGGCTCAGCGCATCCGCTTGGCGACACAGATCGGATCCGGCCTCGTCGGCGTCCTCTACGTCCTGGACGAGCCGAGCATCGGACTGCATCAGCGCGACAATCAGCGCCTTATCGAGACGCTTGTTCGACTCCGCGATCTGGGGAATACCCTCATCGTGGTCGAGCACGACGAGGAGACCATCCGCACAGCGGACTGGGTCGTCGACATCGGCCCAGGGGCAGGCGAGCACGGCGGCCGGATCGTGGTCAGTGGTCCCGTGGCCGACCTCATGTCGAGCGAAGACTCCCTGACCGGCGCCTATCTCTCGGGTCGTCTTGCCATCGAGTCGCCGCTGGTACGCCGCCCCGTCGACCGCACGCGCATGATCCGTGTCGAGGGTGCCGCCGAGCACAACCTCCGGGGCGTCAGCGTGGACTTCCCCCTCGGGTGCCTCGTCGCTGTCACGGGCGTCAGTGGCTCGGGCAAGTCCACGCTGGTCAACGACGTGCTCTACGCGTCGCTGGCGCGCGAACTCAACGGGGCGCGGATCGTCCCGGGCCGACACAAGCGCGTCGTGGGCCTCGATCAGGTGGACAAGGTCGTGCACGTGGATCAGAGCCCGATCGGTCGGACCCCACGCAGCAATCCGGCCACCTACACCGGCGTCTTCGATCACATCCGCAAGCTCTTCGCTGAGACGCCTGAGGCGAAGATGCGTGGCTACCTCCAGGGGCGCTTCTCCTTCAACGTCAAGGGAGGCCGCTGCGAGGCCTGCGCCGGTGACGGGACGCTGCGTATCGAGATGAACTTCCTGCCCGATGTCTACGTCCCCTGCGAGGAATGCCACGGTGCCCGCTACAACCGGGAGACCCTGGAGGTCCACTACAAGGGAAAGTCCATCGCCGAGGTGCTGGACATGCCGATCGAGGAGGCACTCGAGTTCTTCGGACCCGTTCCGGCGATCGCTCGGCACCTGCAGACGCTCGTGGACGTCGGGCTCGGTTACGTCCGCATGGGACAGTCGGCGCCGACCCTGTCAGGCGGAGAGGCACAGCGAGTCAAGCTCGCGGCGGAGTTGCAGAAGCGATCGACAGGCCGCACCGTCTACGTCCTTGACGAGCCCACGACCGGGCTGCACTTCGAGGACATCCGGAAGTTGCTCGGCGTGCTGCACAGCCTGGTCGACAAGGGCAACACCGTCATCGTGATCGAGCACAACCTCGACGTCATCAAGTCGGCCGACTGGATCATCGACATGGGACCGGAGGGTGGCTCCGGCGGAGGATCTGTGGTCGCCGAGGGCACCCCCGAGGAGGTGGCGGCCCACGAGGGAAGCCACACGGGCCGATTCCTGAGCCCCCTCCTCGACCTTCCCGTGGCCGCCGCGCCGCCCGCTCGGCGCGCTAGGAAGCGCCGAGCGTCGTAGCCTGTGATCATGACCGCGAAGCACGTTGCCCGTCGTACCGTCCTCGTCACCGGGGGTGCCATCGGCGCCGCCGCAGCCCTCGCCGCCTGCGGTGGCTCAGGCGACTCTGCCGCGTCGAGTTCATCGGCCGCGCCGGATTCCTCGAGCGCTCCGGAGCCGTCGCCGAGCGGAGCAGACAGCAGCGAAGCCGCGCCTCAGGGCGAGGTCCTGGGACCGGTAGACCAGGTGACCGTGGGCTCAGGCGTCGTCTACGACGGCCCGAAGGTGGTCGTCACGCAGCCGGCACAGGGGGATGTGCGCGGCTTCACGGCCGTCTGCCCGCACCAGGGCTGCCTCGTGAGTGAAGTGACCAACAACGAGATCCTGTGTCCCTGCCACGGCTCGCTCTTCTCCGCCGAGGACGGTGCCGTCCTCGTGGGACCAGCGACCACCGGCCTCGCGCCCGTCGACGTGACCGTGGTGGACGACCAGGTCATCCTCAGCTGATCGTGCCGTGATCGCGAGCGATGCTCGTCCCCGCGGTGTCCCGGACACCCCCGGGGTGTATCGCTTCCGTGACGACGATGGTCGGGTCATCTACGTCGGCAAGGCCAAGTCACTGCGTTCGCGACTGGCGTCGTACTTCGCCGATCCGCGCTCGCTGCATCCGCGCACCCGATCACTTATGGAGGCGGCGGCCGATGTTGATTGGACTGTCGTCGGCAGCGAGGTCGAGGCGCTTCAGTTGGAGTACGCCTGGATCAAGGAATTCGATCCGCGCTTCAATGTCCGCTACCGCGACGACAAGTCCTATCCCTACCTTGCCGTCTCCATGGGAGAGGAGTTCCCCCGCGCCCTCGTGACACGGGGTGCCAAGCGGCCGGGCACGCGCTACTTCGGGCCGTATGCACACGCGTGGGCGATCCGCGGAACACTCGACGCCCTCTTGCGCGTCTTCCCGATCCGGACCTGCAGCCGCGGTGTCTTCGATCGGGCCCGGAGATCCGGACGTCCATGCCTGCTGGCCGACATCGGCAAGTGCTCGGCGCCCTGCGTCGGTCGCGTCACGCCCGAGGAGCATCGGCGCATCGCCGAGGACTTCTGCAGTTTCATGGCAGGTCGCGCGCGTGACTTCCAGCGTCGTCTCACGAGCGAGATGCTTGCGGCATCGCAGGAGCAGGACTACGAGCGGGCGGCTCGCCTGCGGGACGACATCGGTGCGATGGACCGGGCGCTCGAGCGCAATTCGGTGGTGTTCGACGAGTCCGTCGACGCGGATGTCGTCGGCATGGCATCCGACGACTTGGAGGTGGCCTTCGAGGTATTCCATGTCCGTGACGGTCGGATCCGCGGTCAGCGCAGTTACATCGTGGAGCGCGTCGAGGATGCCGATGAGGAAGACATCGTCGGACGGCTCCTGGTCGCATTGATGGACGAGGCGGAGGAGTGTCCGCCCGAGGTGCTCGTTCCGGTCCCGGTCACATCCGACGTCCGGGCATGGCTGGCCTGGAAGCGTGGGCGCAACGTCGATGTGCGCGTGCCCCAGCGTGGGGCGAAGCGCGACCTGCTGGCCACGGCTACGGCCAATGCAGAGCAGCGTTTCGCCCTGCACAAGGCCCGGCGATCCGGAGACCTCACCGCCCGCAGCCAGGCACTCCGCGAGATCCAGGACGCCCTGGGCATGGCGCAGGCACCGCTGCGGATCGAAACGATCGACGTGTCGCACCTGGGGGGAGAGGGAGTGGTCGCCGCCCTCGTCGTCTTTGAGGACGGCGCGCCGCGCCCACGGGAGAGTCGCACGTTCGCCCTCTCGGAGGAGGGTTCCCGCGATGACACCTCAGCCATCCACGAGGTGGTGCTGAGACGCTTTAGGGCGGTGAGCGACGAGGAGCAGGCCACGCGTCGTCGAGCCTTCGCCTATCCGCCTCACCTCCTCGTCATCGACGGAGGCGCTCCGCAGGTGCAGGCAGCGTGGCACGCCTTGCGTGAGCGGGGCATCGAAGACGTTGTGGTCATCGGCCTCGCCAAGCGGCTAGAGGAGGTGTGGATGCCCGGAACTCCGGATCCGGTCATCCTGCCGAGGTCCAGTGAGGGGCTCTATCTCCTGCAGCGCATGAGGGATGAGGCCCATCGAGTAGCCATCGGATACCAGCGACGCACGCGCAAGAGCAAGACGCGCAGCGCCCTGCATGACATACCGGGACTGGGCAAGGAGAAGGCCAAGGCACTCATGCGGGCCTTCGGTTCGGTCGCGGCAGTCCGGCGGGCCTCCGTCGACGAGCTCATGGAGGTCGATGGCATCGGCCCACAACTCGCGGAGCGCATCACCGGTGCTCTCGCCGCTCCGTCGGACTCAGGTGATGAGATGCTGCCTGCGGAGGTGGCGGAATGACGGTCGAAGTGGTGCTGGTGACGGGCATGAGCGGTGCTGGCCGCTCCACCGCGGCCCGGGCACTCGAGGATCAAGGCTGGTTCGTGGTCGACAACCTCCTTCCGGGCCTGATCCCCGAGACGGTCACGGCCCTGGCGGACGAGGCGGTCCACCGCGTCGCGGTCGTGGTTGATGTGCGCGGCGGAAAGTTCTTCGACGATACGGAGCGCGCCCTCGCGAGGCTGCGTGCCGCCGACTTCGACGTACGCATTCTCTTCCTCGAAGCATCTGATGAGTGCCTCGTCCGTCGATTCGAGAGCAATCGACGTCCGCATCCGCTGCAGAGGGGCGAGCGGCTCGTCGATGGCCTTCGACGCGAGCGCGTGGCCCTTGCCGGCTTGCGGGCGGATGCCGACCTCGTGATCGACACCAGCCAGCTCAACGTCCACGAGCTCCGCCGCAGGGTGGACGCCGCATTTGCCGGAGCGCCGACTCCCTTGCGTGCCACGGTCATGTCGTTTGGATTCAAGTACGGCATCCCGGTCGACGCTGATGTCGTCCTCGACGCCCGCTTCCTGCCCAACCCGCACTGGGTCGACGAGCTGCGGGAACACACAGGACTGGAGCCGCAGGTCCGCGACTACGTGCTGGCAGATCCCGACGCTGTGGGGTTCGTTGATGAGGCCGGCACACTCCTGGACGTGATGTCGCGTGGCTATCTTCGCGAGGGCAAGCGCTATGTGACTGTGGCCGTCGGATGCACTGGAGGCAAGCACCGCAGCGTCGCGCTTGCGGAGGCGATCGCCGGAAGGCTCTCCGGACAGGGCATCGAGCCGATGGTGATCCATCGAGACCTCGGACGCGAGTGACGGCCATCCGACGGGTCGTTGCCCTCGGGGGCGGTCACGGGCTGTCCGTGACCCTCAAGGCCCTGCGTCGGTTGGGCGTCGAACCCACCGCCATCGCGGGCACCGGCGACGACGGAGGCTCGAGCGGGCGTTTGCGCACTCATCTCGGCGTCCCGCCACCGGGTGATCTGCGCATGGCATTGGCCGCTCTCGCCGACGAGGGACTGTGGCTGCGGGTGCTGCAGCACAGGTTCGGCGGGACAGGCGACGTCGAAGGCCACGCGCTAGGCAACCTCATCCTGGTGGCGCTGTGGCAGGAGACGGGCGACCTCGTCGTCGGTCTCGATCGTTTGGGGGCCGTCCTCGGTGCGCGTGGGCGTGTGCTGCCCAATTGCCTGGATCCGGTCGAGGTGGTGGCGGACGTCCTCGGCTCCGATGGCGCCGTGCGCGAGGTCCGCGGTCAGGCTCGCCTGACGGCCGGGGAAGGGCGGATCATCGGGCTGCGCTTGCTGCCCGCTCAGCCCCGCGTGTGCCCGGACGCGGTCGGCGCGATCCTCGAGGCGACCCACGTCGTGATCGGCCCCGGATCATGGTTCACCAGCGTCCTTACGCACATGCGGGTCCCGGAGATTGCGGCGGCGCTGCAGGCGACCGAGGCTCGCAGAATCCTCGTCCTCAACGCCGGCCCCCAGGCGGGGGAGACCGAGGACTTCACGGCGACGACCTACCTGCGGTCCTGGCTCGACTTCGCCCCGGGCCTGGTGCTGGACGACGTTGTGGTGGCTCGTGACGGAATGGTGGCTCCCGAGACGGGTGATACGTCTGAGGCGATCGCCCTCTGCGGATCAGCCCTCGGGGCGCGGGTCCGGACCGCGGACATCCTTTGCGGCCCTGGCCAGCACGATCCGGATCTCCTCGCCGACGCCCTGGGGCCGTTGATCCAGGACTAGCCGTGGCAGGATGGCGCGGTGGCCATGACAGCGGAGGTCAAGGACGAGCTCAGCCGTCTGCCCGTGACGAAGTCCTGCTGCCGCAAGGCTGAGGTCTCATCACTTCTGCGATTCGGTGGCGGCCTCCACATCGTGGCAGGACGGATCGTCGTGGAGGCTGACCTAGATGCGGGATCGACTGCCAGGCGCCTGCGCAAGGATCTGACCGAGGTCTACAACCAGGACAGTGAGGTGGCCATCGTCCAGGCGGGCGGCTTGCGCAAGGCGCAGCGTTACGTCGTGCGCATCGTCCATGGCGGTGAGCACCTGGCGCGTCAGACCGGCCTCGTCGACGGCTCGGGCAGGCCTGTGCGTGGCCTTCCCCCGGCAGTGGTCTCCGGCGGAGTGTGTGATGCGGAATCCGCATGGAGGGGAGCCTTCCTGGCGCACGGCTCGCTCACGGAGCCCGGACGTTCGGCGGCCCTCGAGGTCACGTGTCCTGGACCCGAGGCCGCGCTCGCCCTCGTGGGTGCGGCAAGGCGCCTGGGTATCCCCGCGAAATCGCGCGAGGTGCGCGGTGTCGACCGTGTCGTGATTCGCGACGGTGACGCCATCGGAGCGATGCTGACGCGCATGGGGGCGCACTCGTCCGTGCTCGTCTGGGAGGAACGCCGCATGCGTCGGGAGGTCCGGGCGACGGCCAACCGCCTTGCGAACTTCGACGATGCCAATCTGCGCCGATCCGCTCGCGCCGCGGTCGCTGCAGGTGCCCGCGTCCGCCGCGCTATGGAGATTCTCGGCGATGAGGTTCCCGACCATTTGGCCGAGGCAGGGCGGCTCCGGCTGGAGCACCGCCAGGCGAGCCTGGAGGAGCTCGGCGCGCTTGCGGACCCGCCGATGACGAAGGACGCCGTGGCCGGGAGGATCCGTCGCCTGCTCGCCACGGCCGACAAGAAGGCAGCCGAACTCGGGATCCCCGGCACTGACGCAGCCCTCGCAGACGCCGACCTCGACGCGCTTGAGGCTGAACTTCACGTGGATCTCGACGCTTAGCGTTTCTGAAACAGCGGTGGCGTTGTCGACACGGCGTCGCCGTTCTCCGACCAGTCGCAGGGTCGATGGGGGATGTAAACGCGTACGGTAGGCTGCGGACACAGGCCATCGTCACTGGGAGAGCAGCGTGTCCATCACCGTCGGAATCAATGGGTTCGGCCGGATCGGTCGTAATTTCTATCGGGCCCTGGTGGCCTCGGGAGTCACGGATATCGAGGTCGTGGGCATCAACGACCTCACCGACACCGCGACCCTCGCTCACCTCCTGAAGTACGACAGCGTGCTGGGTCGCTTCCCGCTCGCGGTGTCGCACGGTGACGGCACGCTCACCGTGGGCGGCAAGCAGATCACGGTGACGGCGGAGAGAGATCCCGCTGCTCTGCCGTGGGCGGCACTCGGCGTCGACATCGTCATCGAGTCGACAGGGCATTTCACTGACGCGACCAAGGCGCGGGCGCACCTCGACGCAGGAGCTAAGAAGGTCATCATCTCCGCGCCCGCCAAGAACGAAGACATCACGATTGTCATGGGCGTCAACCAGATCGACTACGACCCGAGCAAGGACTCGGTGATCTCCAACGCTTCCTGCACCACCAACTGCCTGGCCCCGATGGCCAAGGTGCTGGACGATTCGTTCGGCATCGTGCGAGGCATGATGACCACGATCCACGCCTACACGAATGACCAGCGCATCCTCGACTTCCCGCACGATGACCTTCGGCGTGCTCGCGCAGCCGCGATCAACATGATTCCTACGACGACAGGGGCGGCCAAGGCCATCGGTCTCGTCCTTCCGCAGCTCAAGGGTCGTCTGGACGGCTACGCCATGCGCGTGCCGACACCGACGGGATCGGCGACCGACCTCACGGTCGAACTCGAGCGTCCCGCCACCGCCGACGAGATCAACACCGCCATGAAGGTTGCAAGCGAGGGGGCCCTCAAGGGGATCCTGCAGTACACCGAGGACCCCATCGTCTCCACGGACATCGTCACGGATCCCGCATCGGTGATCTTCGACTCGGGTCTCACCAACTCCATGGGGACGCTGGTCAAGGTGGTGGGCTGGTACGACAACGAGTGGGGCTACTCCAATCGCCTGATCGACCTCACGCAGTACGTCGGCGCGCGCCTGTGAGCGATCGGCTGTCGCAGCTTGACGTCGAACATCGCACGGTGATCGTCCGATGTGATCTCAACGTTCCGCTGGATGCGTCTGGAGAGGTCGTGGCGATCGCTGACGACGGGCGGATCCGCGCAAGCATCCCGACCCTGACGGCATTGAGAAATCGCGGCGCCAAGGTGGTCGTCCTCGCACACCTGGGCCGGCCGAAGGGCCAGCCGGATCCGGGGCTATTCCTGGAGCCGGTCGCGCGACGCCTCGGCGAGCTTCTGGCCGCACCCGTGA
>Ga0129342_1000655_pt1 | contig 15161 bp, 11 predicted proteins | sample CPBDNA_5_FD_94426 | JGI IMG/M metagenome (GOLD analysis project Ga0129342, IMG submission 94426) | Freshwater to marine salinity gradient microbial communities from Chesapeake Bay, USA - CPBay_Sum_15_0.2_DNA | ecosystem: Environmental > Aquatic > Marine > Coastal | place: USA: Chesapeake Bay...
TATAATTAATATACCACAAAATAAGTAGTTTGTCAAATCGAGATTTTTAAGAAAAATTACTATGTCTATCAGTTAAAACGAATAAATGACTTCTTCCTTGTAAAGGAAGCGCTCAGTTACAAATCATTTATGAAAGTATCTTGAAAGCTAAGTCTATTTACTAACTCAACCACACCACTTTCTGTAACAGCAACTACTCCAGATTTAGGTACTCGGTTATAGTTACTTGCCATAGCAAAGGTATAAGCTCCAGTAGAAGTAGACATTAAAATATCTCCCGACTTAGTATCACTTGGTAGCATTGCTTCTTTGACTAATAAATCTCCACTCTCACAGTGTCTACCAGAGACTGCATGAACAACTTCTTCTCCTACTTTTCCACCTGAGATGTTAAATAATTAGAATTATGGCTTTTAAGATTCTTAACAACTACGGTAAGTACTTACCTAACTCCTGTAAAAAAGAATCCTTTGTATAAATTGTTGATGTTGGTGGGATTTGATAAACTAGCCCTAAAATTGCTAAATCAATTTTTGAAATTGGGCTATCAACGTATAGTTCATCTTCAACAAATGTATCTTTAGAAAAACTAATTGAACTTGATGTTTCTCCCCAGAAGGAATTATTTCCTAAACATCCAAATATGTAAATAGGTATATATGAAACTTCATCAATCCAAAATTCGCAGTAGTCAAAAGATTCCCAGTAAAACCCAAATCCATATTCTCTATCTATATTCTTGCCCCAATTTTTTTCTGCTGAAGTTTTAGTAGGGTGAATTACAATATCTGCATCACCTTCAACAAACTCAATAAATACTACTTTTGAAAAAATGGTTAAAATTTTATTTTGGAAATTAATTTTTTTATCTTCGTCCCAGTTTCCTTGAAATCTGACTCTAACAGGAGAAAATTCAAAATTACCAGCTTCACTTATGAAGCCTCCTACAAATTCTTCACCAAAATTTTTGTGCCAAAAAAAGTCACCACCAGCTTTTATAAGCTTATCAATATTAATTTTTTCATCAGCGGCATACAATCCAATATTTACTTTTTTACTAGTACAATCTTTTTGCATATCAGATACAAAATTGTAGATACCATCAATTTCAAAATCTGCATAATCTGTATTAGATTCATTAGGGGTAACTTCGAACAATATTTTATCTACTGTTGTTAAATAACCTATTAATAACTCTGGGGAGCTAAAAAAAACTAATTTACTTTCTGAGTCTTCTTTTAGAATCACATCTTTTGGTTCATTTTGTCCTAGCCTAATTCTTCCTAAGACTTGCCCAGCTTCTCCATCATAAAATGGGGTAAGCTTTTGACCTGTATTAATATACATTTCGTAATTTGTACTATTACACTTAATTACTAGTCTTGGTAAAGTTTCACCATCTTTACTTTTTAAAGTCTTAATACTGTCAATGTATCCAAAGTAACTTACCGAATTGTCTAAAGGAGAATCAGATATTTCAACTGTCCAGTTTCCATAACGAGGAGGTAAAGTCGTAGTAGTGGTTGTCGAAGTAGTAGTAGTTGTTGTAGTAGTTGTTGTTGTAGTGGTGATTTCTTCTATAGCTTGATTTATTCTTTTATCAGCTTCTGTTTGTGCAGAGCTACAAGATATTAAAAAAACCAAGCTAATAGAAATAAATTTATTCAAAAATTTTAGCTTCTAATTATTCTTCAAAATTTGGTTTAACAGTACCTGCATATGCATACACTGAATTTACGAAATCTTCGCTACCTTCTGGATTGAATCCGTTTTGTAACATTTCTTTTAAATGGGTTTTATTGTATATAAAGCTAAAAACTAAAGCCCCAATGTTAAAAGTAATTATATTAACAATCAACATAATAAAAAACCATTTCCAATCAGATCTAAACAAAGCAACGATTGGACCAAAAAAAAGAACAGTCCAACTGAACCCCATAAACCCTTGTCTAGCTTGTTTTGTATTTTTGTTAATTAAATTAACTGGTTGTGCCATTTTATCTTCCTTTCATTTATTTTCTTATTTCTGAAATATTTAAACTATTGAACAACATCCATACTATTTCTATTAATAGGTATTAAACGAATGTACCCTGCAGTTTCAGAAAACTCTGTTAATGTGTAATCAGAATCACTTGATGAGTTAGCTAACACGCTAAACCAATTGATTGTTGATTTAGGTAAAAATTTAAGAAATCTCCACTCTGTATTTTGTCTGTCGAGGAGGTCTATATCCGTTGAACTAATCATCTGCATAGTCAAATCGTTTTTATTAGAATCAATAATTTTTTCTAAAGGCTCTTTTATTATTGAATCATTTTTCCAAATTTCAGACTTTAACTCTTCTTTTTTTTCATTAATTGACTTGTTCGTTGAGTCTTCAATTTCTAGTATGCCTTTTGTTTTAATGATTGCTATATAACTTGACAAATCATTTTGGAATTCTTGAAATACTAGATCTTTAAAATTTTCTGGATTCCTTCCAAATAATTTGGAGATATTTTTATTAGATGCTCTAGTTAACATTTCTATAATTTCACTTCTAGAAATATTTACAACTCTATCAAACATTCCCATACTTTGTCCTTGAGCTATTGGAGTAACTTTTTGAACATATTTTGGATTTACTATTTCACCTGATTGACCATTGTCATCATTAGTTTCAGTTTCTAGTTTCATAAAACTGTCTTCTGAGTTTTCTACATAATCCTGAATTTCAACAATTAAATTTTTATACAATAACATTTGATTAGAAAGTGTGTGTCGTAGCTGACCAAATTTAATATCATTTAAAACAATATCTTCAATGTTTTGTTTTAATTTCTTTGATACAGTCTCAAATTGTTTTAAACCTAAATTATTACCCCAGTTTTTTATCTGTGCATTTGTAATAAACATTAGTAATACGCTTAGTAAGGTTAGAAGTCCGTAGATAAGTAGAGGTATATACAAACTAACTACACCTAAAAATAATCTATTGACATTAATTAACTTTTGAGAATATTCTGAAAGAATTTGATTATAAGCTTCTATAACTCCTTGAAGTTCTTCATAGTTTATTTGGTTATTGTTATAATCAATTCTTGCTTGGTTTACTCTAGACTTTAACTCCATCATTGTTTCATAATTAAAATAAAACTCAGATGTAGCAGTAGGTAATGTAGCTCTACATCTATCAGCTAATATATTATTTTTATCTTGATCAACAATAAATTGAGTAACAAACTCAACACTACTAAATGAAGATAAGTCTATGCCTAATTCTTCTGCACATTTATTTCTTATAAGACTTACTTGAATTGTCGAAAATAATAATATTGCAACAGCTATAGACGCAATTATATAATTTCTAACTAGTAGTAATTTTGTCCAAGGCCCACCTAAAAGTGATTTAAGGATTTTAGGCATATGAGCTTCAATATCATTTAAATTTTTAAATATTTTTGCTTCTTTTACTTCTTTAACTTTTTCAGTAATTTCTTTGTTATTCTTAGGTTTTAATACATCAATTTCAGTGTCTATATTTGACATAAGAGCTTCAAAAGAATATCCATTTTTTAAATTTTGTATAATTTCATTCCAGACAGTTTCAATAATCAAATCTTGCTGATTTTCAAACTCAGATGATTTTGCAGTTATATTAATTCCAACTTCCATTAGCTTATTAATATCCTCATTAGAAAGTCCAGATAACGCCTCTACGCTAGATAATTTATCTGAAAGCTCATCAATTTTTTTACTTAAATTTTTCTCAATATCAGACATTTCTTCTTTATAGTCTTTAATTGAAAACTTGACACGTTTCAGCATATTTTTGTATCCTGGTGAAGATTTGTCCTTAATAATGCCAAAAAGGTAAAGTAGTTTTCGTTGTGTAGTTAGTATTTCATTTATATTGTTTGCTAAAAGTCCCTGGTTCTCAATAAAATCTGAACCCTGAAGGTCACTCCCTATTACGGTTTCTGAAGGGTTGTGGAAAATAATTGCAGGCAAATTAGCTGGATTAATGTTTCCAGTTATTGAGTTAATTGCTTTGAAAAATACATCAAAATTATCTTTTTCATCACCAAACCCAACTCTTAGTTTTTTATATCCAGGTATATAAACTTTTTGTGAACTAGTTTTTTCAATACTATCTTGAAAAACTTCAGGTATTTTTAATATTTCAATGAATTCATCCAGAGCTAAATTACCTTCTGGGTCTTTTTCCCATCTACCTATAGCTCTAGGTACCGCCTGTCCATCTATTTCTAATCCTCGAGAATCAGGTATCCAAAATATCCTTAGATTGTCTTTCTGCAGTTCTTGAGATAAATGTATTACAGGTCTGTTATTTTTCGGACTTTCATCAACAAAAACGGTAATGAACTTTAAAGGATACGGAGTTTCCTGAAATTTATTCAAAAGTTTCCAGAAATCTGGTTTACGTTTTAAGAACAGACCATTCATTTTAAAAATCATATAAAATGGTGAAACAGCTCCAGATAAGTCTTCAGATTCGTTACTTAATAATATTTCATCAACTGTATTTGTATTTAATTTATCATTGTCGTCTCTGTTGGTTAAATCGAAATAGATTGTTGAATACGACATTAACTACTATGAAACTCAACTAAAGACCCTATTGAATTAAAGCCGGTAACATTTTCACCTTCGCTAACCTTAACGTCTACTACCGGTGCTTTTAATATATATCCAACTTTTTCCTTCCAAAAATTTAATGCATCATTGTAATTATTTTTAACTCCACTAGGTAAATCTGGTTTTTCTAATTTTTTTGTTAATGATTTGATTTCTCTATCGCGTAACTCATTTATCATTAATAAAAAAGTTTTTTCTGGTTTAGGTGGTCTACCTTGAGTAAACCATTCTGGTACTTCTTGATCTTCTATAGAACCAATAAAAAATCTAAACAATGTAATCGATGAATTATCAGCATCAAATTGAAAATCTAATAAAGAGTCAGAGAAAGAAGGTATTGCTGTATCTGTTAGATTTTCTATCATATTTATTTTCATCTCTTCAGCACTATCTGAGTGTTTGTAAACAAAAGATTTTATTTTTGAAAAATCATCAATGTTTTTGACCGGACCATCTGAAGTGTGAAATTTACCTTGACCTGTATAGAGACTTAAAAATAGTCTTACTAATGATCTTCTTTCATCTATTTCATTACCTATAATTCTTGCACTTGTTTTTCCTAGCCTTCTTCGCCATGGTAATTTATCTACTCCAGCACCTCGCATTTCACTTTTATATGCAAGCTTCATTGATTCAAAAGAACCATCATTACCTAAAATTCCGTGTGACATAATTACATAAGCGAGAACAATCGAATTACCTTGCGAAACTGACCATTCCCAACTCAAACCTTTTACGGCACCTAGAGCACCACCGTTAACTAACTGTTTTTTAATCCACTGTTCTATTTCATCATCTCTAACATCAGCTGGATACGTAACTCTAACAACTGGCGTGGCTTCCTCCGAGCTTTCATATTTTGTATTGTTTGGTAATCCTCCAGGACCTACTAATCCACCAAGTTGCAGTTTCAATTCATCAATTGAGGACTTCATTATTTCATCTGCATTATCAATATTTTTTACACTAAAGAGGATGGTCTTTAAATTTGGTACAAGCGGTTTAGGTTCTTGAGTGTCGTTAAAATATTTTCTAACTCCATTATTAAGCATTTGAGCAATTGGACCTTCGACAGTGTCAACTAGCTTTAATCCAAATTTATTTAATTCATTTGAAGTTGATGTCCAAATATCATTCCATGTATTAGAAGAAGAATTAATAATTTTTGTGAGTTTATCAATGTCATTTAGACCAAGTAAAGCCGGTTCTTTTTCAAATTCAGATTTGAGTAAGTTAAAGATAGTTGTTAAATCTCCGACTTGTGGTAAAAATTCTTTTACAAGCTCACCTTGTTTATCGAGTTTTACTTTTGCCTGGGTTAAATATTGTGCTTGTTCAGTATTCCAATCCGAAATAGATTTTCGTATTGAGTTAACATTATTTATCCATGAACTTAAGACATTAGTTTGATACAGTGCATCATTCAACAAAGCTTTTGCCCAAATATAAGGTATATAGTTATTCTTAATATCGTTTTCAAATGCTGTGTACCAATTATCAAAGTTTTTTCTACTCAAAGTTGCCGGAACTTTAAATCTATCTTTTGGAACGGGTGTGTTTGTAAACGAATTTAATGTCGATAATACAGAATTGCTTTGATCTGTAGGAGTGCCAACTAGGCTTCTTAATATCTGAAATACATCCAGAGAATTATCTTTTTGGGTTACATCATTGATAATTTTGCTGACTGATGTTGATGAAAGTCTAGTTGAAACCTCCGTTTTTACTTTTGTTTCTAATTCTGTCATTAGATTTTGATAAGTTATTATTACTTTTCTTGCCAACTCTCTAGCATCTTTACTAGAACTAGGTTTCTTTGGTCTGTTTGGAAATTTAACCCCTTCAGGAAGTATGTTTTCTTTAATTGCAAAATCTAATTTGGAAGTTTGAAGTATTGAATTTACTACTGCTTGTCTGTCTTCATTTTTATATAATGAGTCATTTGATGCAGTATTTATTGAATCAGCAACAAAATAAGAAGTAATCAAATTACTAATATTTTCTACAGGTATTGACAATCTTGCTCCAACTGCTGGAACTAAAGGTTTCAGTCCAGGTCCTGAGGAATCTGGTCTTGTAAGTTCAGTACGGTTAATTAAATCTGAAAAAAATGTTAGCGGATCTTGAGTAGATGCATTTTCGTTATCTAAATCTCCTCCGATATTTGAAAGACAAAATGCAGCAATAGACTTATACATATCATTTAAAGTTGAATTTGGACCTTTTGAAAATAAAAATGCATTTGAAACAACTCTTTTTTTATCTTGTAGGCCACCAATTCTTACTTTCAAACCTCCTGGATAGGTTTGAATAATGTTTTTTTCAACTTCTTCTCGAGGAGAACCTTGTTGATCTATCAATTGTGATAAATCCGAGATTGCAAATCCTGCATTGAGTTTTGAAAGCCTCACTGCACCATCTAATTGAGCGTCTTCAAATGCTTTTGGCATAAGTACTAAAGGAAATATATAAGTAGTTAAGGTAGGAAGTTCTCTTCTAATTTTTTCTTCAAGTAGGTGTAAAATGTCATAATATATTCCAGTACCAGTACCTCCAGCTACTGAAAAAGCAACATAAACATATAAATCTTGCGACACTCCGCTGTCTGGACCAAGAGTTGTCAAAGAACCACTATCTTGAGAAATACTATCAATTGCTTTATCAAAATTGGTTAAAAATGATTCAGCATTTGGTTGTAAAGCGTTGAACAGTGCTGCTCTACCAACTAATGGATACTGACCTGCGCCAGCAGAGATTGGAGCAACATTTGGTTCGTTGTCAGATTTTGGTAACCAATTTTTTACGTCTTCAGGCATTTGTGCTCTTAAGCCTTGTGCGATAGCGTTATATGCTTTATTAACTGATAAATCTGAAATCTGTGTTGTTGTGTTGAAGTAAATATCATCATTTTTAGACTGGAATGCATTTCTATGTTTTGCAATAGAAGAAGCATCTGTGTCAATTAAAATAGTCTGTATAAATTTAGGAAGCTCAAATGGTCGTAATCCCAGTTGAGGATACTTTCTAATTAAAAATGATCCATCAGGACCACACATCTCTTTTCTTACCATACTCTCTAACTCTATGGTTGCGTTTATACCTGTTCCGCCAAGACCTACAAAGAGTAATCGCTGATTTATTTCTAAAGCCATTAAATTTTCCTATTTAAAAATAGCAAATAAACACTGAAAAAAAACTTTAATTATTTCTAGTTGAATATTGTAAAGTTGAATATTGTTATATATCACTTATCGTATTGTTAGAGATTCTTTTAAAAAAATTTATTATGGATAAAAGAAAAACAGTAGGGACAGAAAAATTTAATCTAGTTCACAGAGAGTTGATTTCTAAATCAAAGCAAATTCTTGCTTCTTCTAGTTTTTTGGATTTGACTTTTCAAAATTTATCTAAATCTTCTAATTATTCTAAAACAACAATTTACTACCACTTTAATAGTGATATTAATTTGCTATATCACGATGTTCTAAAATCTTTTCGTATAGAGATATCTAAAAATATTGAAGAGATGAACATAAAAGACCCAAAACAATATATTTTTTCAATCTATGAAAATATTTTTGATTATATAGAATTTAACCCAAATTTATATAAAAATTTATTTTTAATTGCGGTATTGCTGACAGGAACAAATTATATAGGGCAGGATCAAGTAACTCCACTTTTAGAAAAATTGACTATAGCATTTAATAAAAAGCTCAACTTCAAAGAACATTGGTCTAGATTTTCTGCAGTTAGCATACAATATGCAACTACTGATGATACGGAAATTAAACAAAAAATAAAGGCAGAGTTTTTTAAAAAATTAAATTCTATATTAACTTAAAAATTTAATGTAATTTTTTTAAGTTGAATTTTATCAAGTTGAGTAATAGAACTTAAAAACTACTCTTTTTATTATGTTTAAATCAAAAAAAATTATGATTCTATTGTTTTTATTTTTATTTTTGAGTACTTATTTTATTAATTCTAATTTGCAGGTTAACGCAGAGGAAAACGAACTAATACACCTTGTAGTTCTAGCAGATATCAGTGGGAGTTTAAATACTCCAGATACAGAAGCTTTACAACAATTAATCATTAGAATTCCTAGATTTTTAGACAATGAAAAGTTAAACCAAAGTAAACTTACTGTCGTTGCTTTTGCAAGTGAAGCAACTCAAATTTGTGATACCGATACTATTGCTCAATTCCAACAAAATAATTCTTACTTTGAAACGTGTTTACAACAAATACAAGCAACTAAAAAAAACAATCCAAATATTGCAAAAAGAGCTCAAAATGTTGGTTTGCATACAAATCAAATAAAGGCCTTTGAAAAAGGGTTGGAAATTACTTCATCTGATCCTGAGAACTATATTCCAGTCTTTTTATTACTCACCGATGGAAATTTAGATCCAGTTGGTACTGGTTTTAATTCTAAAGAAACGATAGAGGAATTTGATAGAGGGTTTGAAGAAGTTAGGCCAGAAATGAAAAATCAAAGTGTTCAACTTTTTATTTTTGGTTTTGGTGATGCTAAATTAGAAGATTTAACAAAATGGGCAGAATTTAGTTCTCCTAGACGTTCCTGCCAAGAAGAAGCACCGGAAAGAATTTATCCTTCAACAGGAGATATTTTTAAATTATTAATTGATATTAATACTGCAATGAACCAAGTTACATGCGGTGAAGCTACAGAACTAATCACTTTAGAACCTGGTGAACCAAAAGAGTTTTATGTTAGTGACCTTGTAGAAGAACTGAACATAAAGATTGACTTAAAAGGTTCTTCTGGTTTGGACGCTATTGTGCTCCAACCTGATGGAAGCGAATTAGGTATAGAAAGTGAAGTTTCTGATCAAGGTGAATGTATTGACGATTTCATAACCTGTTATGAAATCACAAATCCAGTAAGCGGAACTTGGACGTTATCATCTTCAATTTATACAACTAACGCAGTTACTACAACAATAATTGTTGCAGATATCTCATTTGTTGGAACATATAAGATAACTACAGATTGTGAAATAACAACATTAAGAGACGGTTTTGAAAGTTGCTCATTTACCTTGTCTCCCTCAAGGGCTGGTTCTCAAGATTTAATTAGAGCTATTGATTCTGTCTCCTTTGATTTTATTATTGATGATTTTGGAATTCAGGAAAGAGGGAGTTTTTATAAAGATAGCCTTTCTTTACAAATTTTTAGAAATTTATTAATTGGAAGCGGAGATGTTTCAATCAACATTAATCCAATATATAGTGAGTTGAAATATTCTGACGGGTTTAAATGGTTACAATTCATACAAATTGATAACCCTACCTATTCACTTAACCCATTAATAGTTGATGATAAAGATACCGAAGAAGTTGAAAATCCTGATTTAGTTATTGATGAAGAGGAAACAAGTTTCCCTTGGGTTTTAGTGATTGTCATTTTATTAATTTTGCTAACACTCTTTTACTTAGCTAATAAGAAAAAAGAGCTACCATCAGGAACTATTTTTTATGGTTCTAAAAATGCTCAAAACCGTGCTAACTTAACATTCTACGGAGGAACAATTAAAGAATATTTTGATTTATCTTTGGGTGAATCTACAATCGAAGTTTCAGAAGGAGATAAAACCGCAGTAAACCTTCTCACTTTAGAATCTGTTGAAAGGAGAGGTTTACGTTTCTGGGATTCAAGTAATAGTAAGTCTTACAAAATGACTTACGAAGATTTGATTGAAAGCTCTATAGAAAGTGTAGAAATATTAATTAACGAAAAATTTATTGTTAGCTTTGTTCCAGATCAAATTGAAGATGATTTTGATGGCTTTGAAGTTGAAGAAGATGGTTTTGAAGAATTTAGTTTTGAATAAATTTTAAATATGAATTTCGAAAAAAAAAGAATCTTCTTATGGGTACAAATACTACTATTGATGTTTCTAGCTTCTTGCAATTCGAATGAGAGTTCTAAAGAAGTTAGCTCATTAAAATTAAATGAATGCATTGAATTTGTTTTAAGTCCTACAGACTATAAAAAATTTCTTGATGATGAACTAAGTTTAGAACCGTATCAAGACATTATTGAAAATTGTGTTAACTCAGATATAGATAAAAGTTTGGTTAGTAGTGAACCTCTAGAAAGTAACGAACTTTCTAATGAAACAACATCAACATCAACATCAACAACTTTAGTAAAACAAAAAATAAATGGATTTAGCGAAGAAGCACTCAATGCTTCTGAAAAATGGCCAATGGTTTATTTCTTTAATTCTTTAACTGATTCTTCAGAAGCATTTAAAGTAGCAAAAACTTCAACAACTCTTGAAGCTTCAAGAGTAGATCAATTAAAACTAGTTTTTAGTAATTGTAATTCAAATATTGTTGTTTTAGAAAATACTAGTTTAATTCAAACAGAGAAAGTTACATTTATAAATGAAAATTGTCCAAATGGTACATCTATTAATTCTTTTAAATATTTACAAATTAGCAACTTAAATTATGAGATTAGGTTGTTTAAAGAAGGGCAGTACGAAAATATTAGTACAGGAGAAAAGGGTTGTTGTCATACTTTAAATCTAAAAGATTTAGTCAATCAACATACTTCTATAATTAATACTTTTTTTGCTACAACAACTACCACTACGACTACGATACCTTATCCTCCTACTGCTGAAATTGAAAGTTGTATTGAAACTACTGAAAACAATGTTACTATTAGCTTTCCATTCGTAGTCAATGCACCGTCTTCTAAGGTAACTTCTATTAGGGTAAAAACCTTTTTAAACGGTTCATTAAACACTGAGGAGTTTTTCGAAAACAATCCTAATATTGAGTTAACACCCAAAAATTCTTCAAGTAGGTATGTTTACGATTTTGTAATTCCAAATAAAGCTGATTTAGAATCTGGTTTGTTTGAAGTATATGTTTTAAACGAACGAGGGCAAGATATTACTGTACAGTGTGGTTTTAATGTCTTTGTGCCAGACAGGTCTCCTCCAGGTCCTTTTGGAACCGTGTTACTAACTCCAAGAGAAATGGATTTAAGAGATGGCTATTTTTGGGCAACGTTTGAAGCTACTACACAACTTAAAAATGCCGATAAAATTAAAAGGTACTCCTATAAACTTATTTCCAATGAATTTAATGAATTATTATTTACCTGTGAAATAACCTATCCCAATGGAAAAAATCTAGCCGCTAATGCTGAACTCTCTTGTTATAAAAGCTCTATGAGGTTAAATGAATCTGATATTCCTTCATATGTAGAATACTCCTTAAGAGGCGATGAAGGGCTTAGTAATAATAATGTTGGCTGGTATAGATTAGAACTAGAAGTTGAAGATATGGCTGGAAATATCGGTCGTTATACATCTTGCAAAGCATTACGAGTTTATAGATTTTGGTCAAGTTTTCCTAGCTCTACTATGACAAGCTTAAATCAAGATTATGGAAGTTGTGGGTAGGTTAAATAATGGGGATTGATGATTTTTTTAAAGAAGAAGATGACTTTTTAGATTTTGAAAGTGACATTGGTTTTGAAGAGTTCAATAATTCTAAAGATTTTTTTTCAGCTTTTTACAAATTAAGAGACAGCTTAACTATCAAGCATGCATATTTTTTAATAGCAATAGTTTTTATTGGTATTATTGGATATTTTATTAATTATAGATTTAATTTAAATAACCCAACTGAAACAGCAATTATATCTGTAACTACTACAACTACTTCAACAACAACTACTACTCCAACTTCAACTACTGCTCCTACTACTACTGCTCCTACTACTACTGCTCCTACTACTACTAATCCAACAAACTTGGGTAATTCAAACGAACCATTAACATCGACAGTTATGGTACTTTTGCCTGATTGTGGATATGTTGGCTCAGGTACAGTTATATCAAAATTAGGATTCATATTAACTAACCAACATGTTGTATCAGATGATAATTTTGGCTGTAATAATAATATTATTATTGCTATATCAGCTTCCGGTGATAAGGACCCCATACCTAAATATTTTGCAAAAATAGTTAAAGAAAGCGAGTTTTTAGATATTGCAATATTAGAAATAACTGCATCATATGATGGAACATCATTACCAAGAGCATTTAAGAATATCTGTTTTGGAAGTTCAGATGATGTAGAGCTTGGAGATGAATTACTTATATGGGGATATCCAGATTTAAGATGGACTAGTTATGACTCTCTTGGAAGGATCGATGTAAGCCAAGGATTTGTTTCAGGGTTTGATGCTGAATCGAATGTTTCTGAAAAAGCTTGGTTTTCTCTGTCCTCAACTATTTCATCAGGTAACTCTGGAGGTGGTGCTTATAATAGTGCTGGTGAATTAGTTGGAGTAACAACTGCTGTAACATTTGGAAATTTTAGTTCTAGAGGTTTGATCAGACCTATAAACGTAGTCTTAGATTATTTTGATTCATTTTATTTTGATTCATGTAGATAAACTAGTTAATTAAATATTAAATTATTATAATTTTTCTTACCCAGCTTTTATCGAATAGTAACAAAATTTGAAATAAAAATATTTTTTAAATTTTATTTGTTTAAAATTTCTTGAATTTTTTGATTAAGTTCTTGGAAATCCATACTGTGACAACAATAAACCAAAGTATTTTCTTTAGTTGTGTTGTAATAACCAGAAAAATATTCTCCAGTATCTAGTAAATATAAATAATTTGTTTCAGATGTTTTTCCTTCTTGCAGTTGCATAACTCTCATATACGAAACAATAGTTTCATTTGAGCAATTAATATCTTTGTTCATTTCTTCTAAAATATTAATGGCAAGAGTCCCAAGACTTTTTCCAGTTCTACTATATTTGAACTCACTATACACTTCGCAGTCATTTTCAAAATAAATTATTAGACTTCTTGCTTCATTCCAGTATCCCTTAAGTTGTAAATATTCTCTTTCATTAACACTGGTATTTCTAAACTCTGTAAAATATAAAAAGAAACTATTTAAATCTATATTTTGTTCATAATCTATTTTTTGAAATTTTATTTCTTTTAATGTTGTTGTTGTTGCTTCTTGCAATGTGGTAGTAGATGCATTTATTTGTGTTGTAGTGTCAGGCCTTTGGTTTTCAATCTTTGCTTGTGATATTGCCGCATCTATTCTTGCTTGAATTTCATCTTCGTTTGGACTACAAAAAATGAAAATAATTATTAAAAACAAATAATACTTTTTCATGGACCCCCTGGTAAAGATTCACAAGGCTCTTGATCTCCATCGCGATCAAGTCCAGCAACATCACCATAATATGGGAAGTAAGAATCAAACCAAGTCTTAGCTTCTTGGTAAGTTTCAAAATCTGAACAGTTCTTACTGTCTCCGGGGTTATCAGGAATTGTAGTTGTAGTACTTGGAATTGTTGTAGTTGTAGTGGTTGAAGTAGAAGTCGTAGTTGAAGTACTTGTTGTTGAAGTAGTAGTAGTTGTTGGAACTGTAACTAGTGGTTCTGGAATAGCATCTTGATAACTGTACCCTAAAGGACAGGTAGCAATCATTAAAACAAGTGCATCCCACTCACTTTGAGTTGCAGTTAATCCCCAAGTGTCTTTTATTCGTATCCAATCATATGCATACTCACACCAGTAATCTTTATTAGTTGGTTTCCAATTTTCAGGTCCACTTGCACTTTTAGATCTATTCGCACCAGATTGAACTGCAACTAAATGGTCTGAATCATCTAAATAGTTAGCATACTCTTTCTTTTTTGAAAGACTCCAGGCGTAGCCACCAGAATCGTGAGCATTTTTAAGTGGTACAAAGTGATCTACGTCTAACTCTGAAGCAGAGTAATAATAGGTTGCAGTATATACCCCATACCATTTACCAGTATCTACATAACAATTTGAAGAGGTGGTAAAGGTAACTGCTTCAAATGTCTCATCTTGTAGAACTTCGTGTCTAATATTTTGACAATCGCCATCATCATCAGACCAATGACTCCAGTCATCTCTGTCATAAGTTGCAATGCTACTGCTGACCTCTCTGATTGCAAGCTGTGGATAACTTGTATTGGATGCCGTTGTGGTAGTTGTAATGGTTGTTGTAGTTGTTGTGTCTTGTACTGTTGTAGTTGTTGTGTCTTGTACTGTTGTAGTTGTTGTGTCTTGTACTGTTGTAGTTGTTGTGTCTTGTACTGTTGTAGTTGTTGTGGTAGACTCTTGGACTTCTTCAATTGCCTTTAATGTTGTCTCGGTAACTATTTGTGCTTCTTCTTTTTGACTTGTATTTTGTGTGCAACTAGATATTAGGAAAAATATGCATATTAAATTTAAATTTTTCCATTTCATAAATTTTAAATTAAATATTGCCACTCCTCATTATTCAAATTATATTTTTCCATGTTACCCCTCCTCAACATAACAAGTGTTTGAGTATTCTTGTCCAGTACTATCAGTAAATTTTGCAGAGATAGAGTTGATATATGAGTCTACTTGACCACTATCAATAGCTTCAACTGAATCATATCCAGTGACGCTAGAGATGTACAAATAAAA
>Ga0129342_1000657_pt1 | contig 15133 bp, 15 predicted proteins | sample CPBDNA_5_FD_94426 | JGI IMG/M metagenome (GOLD analysis project Ga0129342, IMG submission 94426) | Freshwater to marine salinity gradient microbial communities from Chesapeake Bay, USA - CPBay_Sum_15_0.2_DNA | ecosystem: Environmental > Aquatic > Marine > Coastal | place: USA: Chesapeake Bay...
ACCACTGGACTTGTAACCGCTGATTTTACTTCGTGGTCTCCTTTTGTAACCATGTTGTTTTTTGGCTTGATGTTTCTGGGAGGTTCAACAGGGTCAACAGCTGGTGGGGTAAAAGTAATGCGCCATTTAATTCTCATCAAAAATGGTTTATTGGAGTTTAAACGTGCATTGCACCCTAATGCTATTCTTATGGTGCGTCTTAACAAGTTAACTATTGAACAATCTATCGTATATCATGTGTTGGCATTTTTTATACTCTACATGATACTGTTTATTATTGGGGCTGGAGTCTTTAGTGTATTAGGGTTGGATTTCACTACCTCAATAGGCGTTTCTGCAACAAGTTTGGGCAATATCGGGCCTGGATTAGGTGCGCTAGACCCTACAAATACGTTTGCTGCCTTGCCTATTTTAGGCAAATGGTGGAGTGCGTTGCTTATGCTTTTGGGTAGGCTAGAACTCTTCACCGTTCTTATTTTGTTGACGCCCTACTACTGGCGCAAGCACTAACTCAAAGCTTCCTTAATTCTTCGAATTGCCTCTTCGATTTCTTCTAAAGATGCTGCATATGAAATACGGATATTATTTGGACTGCCAAAAGCGTCGCCAGTAACGGTGGCTACGTTCGCTTCTTCCAATAAATACATGGCAAAATCAGATGCATTTTCTATTTTCTTTCCCTTTAATTTTTTTCCAAAAAATGACGAAACATCTGGGAACACATAAAAAGCACCTTTGGGGATATTCACGGTAAATCCATCAATATCTTGCAACAAATCTATAATACGCTTTCTGCGGAAATCAAACTCATCCACCATGTACTTGATTTTACTCACTGGCGCTAAAACCGCTTTGATCGCAGCACGTTGCGCAATACAGTTTGTTCCGCTGGTTACTTGTCCTTGCATCTTTGTACAAGCTTTCGCAATCCATTCTGGACCACCCAAATACCCAATACGCCAACCTGTCATCGCAAAGGCCTTTGCAAGCCCATTTACAGTTACCGTACGCGCATACATACTTGGAATGGCAGCAAAACTAAACGGCGTTACGCCGTCATAGTTGATGTGCTCATAAATTTCATCGGACATCACGTAAATATTCGGATGCTTTTCCAAAACTGCAGCTAACGCTTCGTACTCCCCTTTTGAATAAACAGATCCACTTGGATTGTTGGGTGAATTAAGCATTACCAGTTTTGTTTTGGGCGTAATGGCAGCTTCTAGTTGTTCGGGTGTGATTTTAAAATCGGTTTCAATACCAGAGCGAATTTCAATCGGATTTCCTTCGGCGAGAATCACCATTGCTGAGTAACTTACCCAGTAGGGCGCCACAAGTAGTACATCGTCTCCAGGATTGACAAGTACTTGAACTACGTTTGCGATAGATTGTTTTGCACCTGTAGAAACGACAATCTGGCTAGGGGTGTATTCCAATCCATTATCGCGCTTAAATTTGGTGCAAATAGCCTCCTTGAGTTCTGCATAACCATCAACAGGTGTATAAGAATTGTAATCTGCTTCAATAGCTTCAATGGCAGCTTCTTTGATAAACGCAGGTGTATTAAAATCCGGCTCTCCGAGGCTAAGCCCAATAATATCTTTGCCTTCGTTTTTTAATTCTCGTGCCTTTGCAGCCATAGCTAAGGTAGCTGATACTGGCAAACTTTTTATACGTTCCGATAATGGTTGACTCATCAATTTAAATTTTGTCAAATATACTCCCTTGACTAAAACGAAAACAAATTTTTAATCAACAGCTTCCGTATTTTTGTGCAATACGTTATGATAACATCTATTATTAATCAATTTCCCAATCTAAGTCCGCTGCAAAAAGAGCAATTCGAAGCGTTATATCCATTATATAATACTTGGAATCAACGAATCAATGTGATTTCACGCACCGATATGGAGCATTTTTACACGCGTCATGTATTGCATTCGCTTGGCATTGCAAAAATTCATACGTTTATATCAAATGCAAAAATTTTAGATGTGGGTACTGGTGGTGGATTTCCTGGAATACCGTTGGCGATACTGTTTCCACAGGCACAATTTACTCTGGTAGACTCCATTGGAAAAAAGATAAAAGTTGTTAAGGCAGTGGCGGATACACTTGAATTACAAAACGTCAGCGCATTTCATCAACGCGCTGAAGATGTTGAGGGCATTTTCGATTTTGTAGTTAGCAGGGCGGTCACGCGCATGGAGCGATTTGTTCCTTGGGTACAAGACAAAATCAGTACAAACCACAAGCACGTACGTGCCAATGGGATTTTGTACTTAAAGGGCGGCGATTTGGAAGAGGAACTTGCGCCCTTTCCAAAGGCTGAAGTGTTTCATTTACAGCAATTTTTTACGGAATCCTTTTTTGAAACAAAAAAAGTGGTGTATTTACCTCTTTAGTCCATACACGGATAGCGGTAGTCAGTTGCGGGCACAAGGGTTTCTTTAATCAATCGTGGCGATACCCAACGCAGCAGGTTTAATGCCGAACCCGCCTTGTCGTTTGTTCCTGAGGCACGGCTTCCACCAAAAGGTTGTTGTCCTACAACAGCACCACTTGGTTTATCATTGATGTAAAAATTACCAGCTGCGTGTCGTAGTTTTTTTGACGCATCTTCAATGAACCTGCGGTCTTGCGCAATTATAGCACCTGTAAGTCCATACTCCGAAGTTGTGTTTACCAACTCTAGCGTGGCTTCCCAATCCGAATCATCATACACATAAACCGTGACCACGGGTCCAAAAAGCTCCGTTTCCATGGTGGTGTAGTGCGGATTTGTGGTTTTTAGCAGCGTGGGATGCACAAAATAACCGGTGCTTTTGTCGTAAGTTCCACCTGTCAAAACTTCTACGTCTTTATCTTTTTTGGCTTGCTCAATGTAGTGCGCCAATTTATCGAATGAGCCTTCATGAATAACAGCCGTAATAAAATTATTCATGTCTTCTGGCGAGCCAATAGTGAAACTTTTTATGTTTTCAACAACGCCATCAAGAATTTCATCAGCAATAGATTTAGGTAAATAAATCCGCGATGCGGCTGAGCATTTTTGTCCTTGAAATTCATAGCCACCGCGTGTAATGGCGGTAATTACTGTTGGAACATCGGCGGTGTGGTGTGCGAAAATAAAATCCTTACCTCCTGTTTCACCAACTATTCTAGGGTAGTTTTGATAGGAAGATAAGTTGTTTCCAATTTGCGTCCAGAGGTTTTTGAATACTTCTGTAGAGCCCGTAAAATGCAATCCGGCAAATTTTGGATGTTCCAATACGACATCTGAAATCATGACAGGGTCTCCCGACACGAGATTAATCACGCCCACAGGAACACCAGCTTCCTCAAAAATATCCATAATTACTTTAGCGGAAAACATTTGATGGTCACTCGGCTTCCAAACAATTACGTTGCCCATTAGTGCAGGAGCAGCACATATATTTCCTGCAATGGCAGTAAAATTAAACGGTGTAACAGCATAAACAAATCCTTCTAATGCACGGTACTCCAACCTGTTAACGACTCCTGGACCTTGAATAGGTTGCTGGGCATAAATGTCTGCGGCAAATGCAACGCCAAAGCGCAAAAAGTCTGCGAATTCGCAAGCGGCATCAATTTCAGCTTGGAAAATATTTTTCGATTGCGCCAACATGGTGGACGCATTAATTTTAGCGCGATATGGTCCAGCAATAAGATCGGCAGCTTTTAAAAAAACAGATGCCCTATGTTCAAATGACATATTTTCCCAATCACTTTTTGCGTTGAGTGCGGCCGTAATGGCTTTCTCAACATGAGATTTATCTGCCAAACTATACGTTCCTAGCGAGTGTTTGTGGTCGTGTGGAGGCGCCATGTTGGCGCGCACTTTTGTAACTACTTTTTCAGCGCCAATATAAAGCGGAACATTCACAGGATTGTTATACATTTCTTTGTAAGTGGCAAGCACTTCTTCACGTTCTGGACTTCCTTTACGATAATCAAGTACAGGCTCATTTACGGGTTTTGGCACCGAAAAAAAACTATTTGACATGATGATTGGTTTTAGGGTTAGTTAAGCGCAAAGGGCGGACTTAACTCAAATTTGGGAATATAGACTCTAAATTTTTTAGTGGTAGCAAGGTTTATCATGTTGTAGTGCCCTTGCATAGCTCCAAGTGGAGAAGATAGCAAGCAACCCGATTCATAAGTATATACTTGCCCAGGTTTAATAACAGGCTTTTTTCCTACAACACCTTCGCCATCAACAATGGAAGTTGCTTTAAGCGCATCAAAAATTTTCCAATGCCTAGACTGCAATTGGACAATATCTTTACCTTGATTTGAAATAGAAATACGGTAACCAAAAGAAAAGTGCAAGCGGTAGTTTTTGAAGTAGGTGCCTTCAAAAAACGATACTACTGATATGCGTATTCCTTGTGTTACTTGTTGAATCATTGCCATAAAGGTAGTGATTTTTGTCAATTCGAGTGAATTTAGTGCCGAGAATAAAAATATTAAACAAAACCAATTCTCAATACCGTTTTTTGCGCCTAAAAGTCACCTGATTTCAAGTCAGTTTTAAAGTCCAATATCTTTTGCATTTGCGCTTCCAACAGCGATGAGTTCATCGCAGCGGGCGCCTAGTGGACGATAATACACAAACGCCCAATAGGTGTTTTCCGTTGGCCAATAACTTCCCGAAATAAGGTTGTCGTAGGATGCTCCTTCAAAATCTTTGCTGACAAATTTGTAGTTGTAGATACCTTGTTTTAGTAAAAGTTCCGCTTCAAAGCGTTCGGTTTCTGGATTGTATTTTAGTTTGTTTTCCTCGCTTTTGATGTGTTGATTAAAATCACCCACTACAAAATGTTTTGCATCAAACAAGAAGTCTTCTGCAAAAAGCGAAAATATTACATTGCTGTAATCCGACTCGGTATGCGGATTTTCTCCTTGAAATGTATTAATGCGGAAATCACCATTGATATCTGGCGCATAGGTGTATGGCCGTCCTGCCCGAACCCATTGCGGTGCCAAAACAGATATAAACAAACTGTCGCGAAGCACGTAAGCTACATTTCCACCACCACCTCGAATGTCTTGTGTTTCAAAAAAATGATACTCATTACCACCGGCGAAAAGGGTTTCGGGTTTGTAGGTAAACTCCAATTTGTTTCCCAATGTGTAGGTTGCACTTCCTGCTGAACGCCACGTTTGCCATTGCTGATTTTGCACTACAAAAACTTTCAATTGCTCTTCGGGAATACGGAGATTTAGTCCGTCGGTAATTAAACTCAAATGCACACTTTGGTGTGTTTGAATTTCATTTATATGTTGCGCTCGTTTCACGCGCAACCCTATGGCTGTGGTTTCGTCAACCACTACAAAGCGTTTTTGAAGAACAAGATTTCGCGCATCATCCCAAATTTTTAAGATATAATTTCCACTTTTTTTAAGTCGTGTTTGCGCGTTTGGGAGCTTTAATTTGTAGTGAATATAAGATTGCAATGTACCCACCGAATACGAAATATCTTGAATTCGTATGTCGTCATAGCCGTCCATAAAATCGGCTCGAAACAAGTCGCTTTTCTTCCAATTGGCATTGGCACGTTCCACCGTGTAAAAGTATGTGCTATCGTCTGCGTTTAAATCGTCAAACCGTAACGTAATAGATTCATTTAATTGCATTATGGGCAGCGATGTGGTTTCTTCGTTGACATAAAAAAGAACGCTTTTTATATGCTCTGGTGGCGAAAATTCGGATAAAAACTGTCCAAAAGCACTTGTAGAAAGTAGTAAAAGAAACAGATTTTGTTTAAGAACTGAATTCAAATTGGCTTGGTTTAGAGTTGTTTTTTCAGATAGGAAAATGCGATTGTCAAAAAGCATCAACTCTTCAAAGTTAAACAAACTATTTATTCGTTGATAAATTTATGTATTTACGTTTGATAATCCTTTACTTTTAACGGTTTGTATCTTACATTTGCACTGCAAAAAACAACCACACATGTCCGCTGACATAACCTTAAAAAAAGGCCTCTCAATTCCCTTGAATGGTGAAGCAACCAAAAAAACTATTGCGCCCAAAACTTCAAATACTTTTATACTTTATCCAGAAGACTTTCATGGCATTGTGCCAAAAATGCTTGTCAAAGAAGGAGAAAAAGTTTCACTTGGGCAACCCGTATATTTTTCTAAGGCAAATCCTGAAATCCAATTTGTATCTCCAGTAAGCGGTGCATTGTCAAAAATTGTTCGCGGTGCTAAACGTCGTATTTTGGAAATTCAGATTGAGTCTGATGGAAAAGATAAGGCTGTAAAACACAAAATAGCCCAGTTAGATAAACTTAGTGATGCAGATGTGAAAGCGCATTTGTTGGCTTCGGGCTGTTGGCCGTTTATTAAGCAACGCCCGTATGACGTTGTGGCAAATCCCAACAGCACGCCAAAAGGAATATTTATTTCTGGCTTTAATACTGCGCCACTTGCTGCGGATGTAGCTTTTGTGTTGGAAAGTCAAGAAGAAGATTTTCAAATCGGAATACATGCACTTGCCAAATTGGCACCTAAAGTGCACCTTTCTGTTTCGGCTGACGACACTTCCTTTTTATCTGATGTTAAGGGGGTAGAAATGCATCGTGTTAAAGGAATTCACCCTGCTGGAAATGTGGGTGTGCAGATTCATCATATTGACCCCATCAATGCGGGCGAAACAGCTTGGGTGGTAAACCCCGAAGATGTGGCACGCATTGGACGCTTTTTTGCTTCAGGAATTTTTGATCCCTCAAGAAAAGTTTCGGTTGTAGGACCTGTGGTCAAATCTCCAAAGTATTTCAGCACTCGCATCGGGGCTGCGGTTGAACCGCTTCTCAAGGAGGCAGGCATTTCTGCAAACGGAGAAGTCCGTATCATCAATGGAGATGTTCTTTCTGGAAAAGTAACTCATGCCGATGGCAGCATTGGGTTTTACAACAATACCCTATCTGTTCTTGCAGAAGGAAATCGCTATCGCATGTTTGGTTGGTTGCCTTTTGTGGGGAGTAAGATTTTTAGCATGTCACGAACATCGCTTTCGTGGTTGTTGCCAAATCGCAAATATGCACTTGACACCAACATGAACGGCGAAGAACGTGCTTTGGTAGTTACAGGCGAAATGGAACGCGTTTTGCCCATGGATATTTTTCCTATGCAGTTACTAAAAGAGTGTATGGCGCAAAACATTGAAAAGATGGAGGGACTTGGTATTTATGAAGTTGCCCCCGAAGATTTTGCTCTGGTAGATTATGCAAGTACCTCCAAAATAGAAGCGCAAGCTATTATCCGTGAGGCGCTAGATTTAATGTTTAAAGAAGTTGGTTAAATAGACACATATGAAACTACGTGAACGTATTGACGCAATAAAAAAACCTTTTGGAAAAGGTCAAAAATTTGAGCGTTTTGCCCCTGCAGTAAACGCCTTTGATACTTTTTTGTTTGTACCTAATCACACCACCCACAAAGGTGCTCACATCCGTGATGGTGTTGATTTAAAGCGCACCATGGTAACCGTAATCATTGCTTTGCTGCCTGCCTTTATTTACGGTGTTTATAACACAGGGTATCAGTATTTTATCCAATCTGGAATTGCCTTTACTTTTTGGGATGCGCTTTTGCATGGCGCACTTAAAATCATGCCTATGGTTGCAGTGTCCTACGGTGTTGGACTTGCCATTGAATTTGCCTTTGCCGTATATCGTGGTCACGAGGTGAATGAGGGCTACTTGGTTACAGGACTTTTGGTTCCAATGATAATGCCTGTAGATATTCCGCTTTGGATGGTTGGATTGTCTGTTGCTTTTGCGGTGCTTATCGCCAAAGAAGCTTTTGGTGGAACAGGAATGAACATACTCAATCCTGCCCTGACTGCTCGTGCTTTTGCCTTTTTTGCGTATCCAACCTATATGTCTGGAAACAAAGTCTGGGTTTCGGAAGCAAGTAACGTTGATGGCATTTCGGGTGAAACTATTTTGGGAAGCCTTGCTGCGGGTAATGATGTGAGCTATTCCATGGTTGATATGTTTATGGGAGCTATTCCAGGTTCAATTGCCGAAACTTCAACCCTTTGGGTGTTGGTAGGTGCTGCTATTTTGATTCTCACGGGTGTTGGAAGTTGGCGCATTATGGTAGGTGGTGTGCTTGGCGCAGCTGCAACCGCATTTTTATTTAACCTTTGGGGGGTAAATGCCCTGATGTCATTTGATTGGATAAACCATCTTATTGTTGGCGGATTTGCATTTGGTATTGTGTTTATGGCAACAGATCCCGTTTCTGCTGCTCAAACCACCAAAGGAAAATGGATTTACGGAATCCTTGTGGGGCTTTTCTGTATCCTTATTCGTGTATTTAATCCAGCATACCCAGAAGGGGTTATGCTAGCCATACTATTGATGAACGTTTTTGCTCCTACTATTGACCATTATGTGGTTGAAGGAAATATCAAACGTCGTAAAAAACGTCTTAATGCATCACTAACTCCTGCATCATGAACAGAGATTCGAACGGATATACTTTTGGTTTTGCTGCTGCCATGGTTTTGGTAGTAGCCTCAGTGCTTGCTTTTACAGCAAGTTCACTCAAAGACCTACAAGCGGAAAATGTCCGCAAAGAAAAAATGCAAAACATCCTTTCTACTATCGGTATTGAAACCGATAGAGAAGGAGCAGAGAAGTTGTTCAATACCTACATCGTAGAACAATTAGCCTTGCGAAACGATGGCTCGGTAGATGAGGCCGTTGATGCTTTTTCGGATATCAAATTGGCTCTTGAGATTAAGAAAGACGCCAACGACCAACGCTTCCCATTGTATGTGGCAAATGTCGATGCGGCTACATATTACATCATTCCACTTCGTGGTGCTGGACTATGGAATGCCATTTGGGGTTACATTGCACTAAATGAAGATAAAAATTCTATCAAAGGAGTGGTATTTGACCACCAAGGCGAAACAGCAGGACTGGGAGCTGAAATTACCCAGCAATGGTTTATGAATCGCTTTATAGATGAAAAGATTTTTAACACGTCGGGAGAATTGGTAGGAATTAGCGTTTCCAAAACCAATAACGATCCCAACGATACAGATAAAGACGACCACGAGGTTGATGCCATTTCGGGTGCAACCATTACGGGCGATGGCGTTTCTGACATGATTATAGAGCGCTTACAACACTATTTGCCATACCTTAAAGCTAACGATTTAGCATACAACAACTAACTATGTCACAACCAAAATCAAACAAAAAACCCGCTATTTTCTTTGTTGTCAAAGAGCGTGAGCCGCTTTTTTCAAAGAAGAACCGTGCGTTACTTAAAGACCCATTAGACGATAATAATCCGATTACCGTACAAGTATTAGGTATTTGTTCTGCCTTAGCCATCACGGTGCAACTTAAGCCTGCTGTGGTAATGACTCTTTCGGTAATTGCTGTAATGGCTGCCAGTAATGTTATCGTTTCCATTTTGAGAAATGCTATTCCTAACCGAATCCGAATTATTGTGCAATTGGTGGTAGTGGCTTCTATGGTAATTCTTGTAGATCAGGTATTACGTGCCTATGCATACGACGTTAGTAAGCAGCTATCTATTTTTATTGGATTGATTATTACCAACTGTATTGTAATGGGACGCCTTGAGGCATTTGCGCTTGGGAATGGCGTTTGGAAATCGTTTTTAGACGGAGTGGGTAACGCTGCTGGATATGGCTTTATGCTTATTGCTGTTGCCTTTTTCCGTGAACTTTTAGGTTCTGGAAAACTATATGGATATCAGGTAATCCCTGATGCGCTGTACGAAATGGGTTACGAAAACAACGGTTTGATGTTGCTTTCGCCTATGGCACTTATTACCCTTGGTCTTATTATTTGGGCACAACGTGCACGAAATCGTAAACTCATCGAAAAAAATTAAGCCATGGACTACATCAATCTTTTCGTAAAAAGTATTTTTATTGAGAACATGATTTTCGCCTATTTCTTGGGCATGTGTTCTTATTTGGCGGTATCCAAAACAGTAAAAACAGCTGTTGGATTAGGCTTTGCCGTAATCTTTGTTTTGTCCATTACCGTTCCTATCAACTATTTGTTAGACAACTACTTACTTAAGCCTGGCGCGATGGCTTGGTTGGGAGAAGAGTATGCGGCATTAGATCTTAGCTTTTTGAGCTTTATCATGTTTATTGCCGTAATTGCCTCTATGGTACAATTGGTAGAAATGATTGTGGAGAAATTTGCTCCTGCGCTTTACGGCGCTTTGGGAATTTTCTTACCGCTGATTGCTGTAAACTGTGCCATTTTGGGTGGTTCGTTGTTTATGCAGCAAAAGAGTTTTGCCTCAATTGGCGAGTCTGCCGTTTACGGTTTTGGCTCTGGAATTGGTTGGTTGTTGGCTATTTTGGCGATTGCTGCCATACGTGAAAAAATCGCCTATTCAAATGTTCCTGCGCCTTTGCGTGGGTTAGGTATCACCTTTATCATTACAGGATTGATGGCAATTGGATTTATGAGTTTTATGGGAATCAAATTATAATAACCCTATGGATATTACAGTAATTGTTGCAAGTATCGTTGTTTTTTTAGCCATAACGTTTTTGTTGGTGGGGATGTTATTGGGCGTAAAGGCACGCTTGATGCCTTCAGGACCTGTAAAACTTTTTATTAACGGCGAAAAAGACGTAGAGGTTTCATCTGGTAGCACCTTGCTTTCTACCCTTGGAGACAACAAAATATTTTTACCATCTGCCTGTGGTGGTGGTGGTACTTGTATTCAATGTAAGTGTATCGTTAAAGAAGGAGGAGGTGAAATTCTCCCCACAGAAGCACCGCACTTTTCTAGAAAAGAGATTGCAGAAGGTTGGCGTTTAGGCTGCCAAGTCAAGGTAAAACAAGATATGGTTATTGAGGTGCCAGAAGAGGTGTTTGGCATCAAAAAGTTTGAAGCTAAAGTTGTTCGCAACTGGAACGTGGCTTCCTTTATCAAGGAGTTTGTGGTAGAAATTCCAGAAGAAATGCACTATGAAGCTGGTGGTTATATCCAAATTGAAGTGCCCGCTTGTGAGGTAGATTACAAAGACATTGATATTTCTGCACACCCAGAGGAGCACCCTGAAGACATAAACAAATTCCAATTGGAGTGGGATAAGTTTAAATTGTGGGATTTAAAGATGAAGAACCCTGAGCTTGTAGAGCGTGCCTATTCCATGGCTTCTTTTCCTGCCGAAGGCAAAGAAATCATGCTTAATGTGCGTATTGCAACACCTCCATTTGACCGTGCCAAAAATGGTTGGGCAGAAGTAAACCCTGGTGTGGCATCGTCTTATATTTTCTCGCTAAAAGCTGGAGATCCAGTAACCATCTCAGGGCCTTACGGCGAGTTCTTTATCAACCACTCCGAAGCCGAAATGCTTTACGTGGGTGGTGGTGCAGGTATGGCACCTATGCGCTCGCATTTATATCATTTGTTCCGCACCCTAAAAACGGGACGTAAAGTAACCTTTTGGTATGGTGGACGTTCTAAGCGTGAGTTGTTCTACACGGAGCATTTCCGTGCGTTAGAGCGTGACTTCCCGAATTTCAAATTCTATATTGCGCTTTCTGAGCCTTTGGAAGAAGACAATTGGAAAGTTAAAGATGGGCTTGATGGCGAAGGAGATGGTTTTATAGGATTTGTACACCAAGTAGTTATTGACAACTACCTTAACGATCACGAATCACCCGAAGATATTGAAGTGTATTTCTGCGGTCCACCGCTGATGAACCAAGCTGTTGAAAAAATGGCAGAGGACTTTGGGGTGCCCGACGAAAATGTTCGTTTCGACGACTTTGGCGGATAATACAAAAGAGGCTTCGGCCTCTTTTTTTGTAAATTTATACCATGAATTCTTTAACCGATGACGAACTACATCAACTTGCCATGACTACCGTTGGCGAATCTTTAGAAGCCGATGGATATGAATTTTTGGCGGTAAATAGTGCCCCAAAAAAAGACCCGCAATTTGTGTGTACAAAAGATAAAACCCTTCACTTTGTGGTGGTGCGTCATGTGTGTTATCCCGACAATCCTAAAAATTACGACGCTAAATTAATGGATGAAGTAAAAGAGCATGCCACAAAATTTAAAGCAAAGACCTATTTTGCGGGTGTTGGCTTTGCTCATGCTAAAGATTATAACAAACCTCTTGACAAAGATGAACCCTATGCCATCAATTTTTCGGGACTTCAAGAAATTTAGATTTATTGCTGTTGCTGCCATTTTTGTGGCTTGTCAGCCTGATAAAACCCTTCAGCGTGCACAAGGAGAAGCCCTTGGCACTACATATTCGATATTATATGCAGATGTTAGGGCAAACGAAACTGTTCTAGACTCCATTGATGCGGTTTTTTTACGCATGAATCAGTCCATGTCGACCTATTGGCCAAACTCCATTATTTCAAAAATAAATAGGGGAGAAGCCATACAAACAGATGCTGATTTCAAAACCGTTTTTCAAACTGCCCAACAGCTTTGGCAAGAGACTGATGGCTATTTTGACCCCACGGTGGGCGCATTGGTAAATGCATACGGCTTTGGACCTGCACAGCCACTTGCATTAATTGATGATAAAGCGATGGATAGCTTGTTAAATATCACAGGATTTCACCGCGTTTCTTTATTGGAAAATGGAACGGTTGGTAAGGAAAATAAAAACATTTATGTTGATTTTAATGCCATTGCCAAAGGCTATGCTGTTGATGCGCTTGCCAAAATGCTTAAGTCTTTGGGATATCAAAATTATTTGGTAGAAGTGGGAGGCGAGCTATTTGCTAATGGAATACATCCAGAAAAAAAACAGCCGTGGCGTGTAGCCATTGACCACCCTAATCAGAAAGAAACACGCAGGTTTATTGCCACCCTTCCATTAGAAAACCAAGGGCTAGCTTCATCTGGGAATTACCGAAAATTCCGCACCGATGAGAATGGGAATAAGTTTGTTCACACCGTCAATCCAAAAACGGGAAAATCGATCAAAAGCAACATTCTAAGCACGTCTGTTTTGGCACCCAATACCATGCTTGCCGATGCCTATGCCACAGCACTTATGGCAATGCCCTTCGAAAAGGGAAAAACGTTAATGGAATCTTTAGTTGAAGTGGAGGCCCTATGGGTGTTGGCAGCAAAAGATTCGGTGCGTGTGGTGGCTACAAAAGGCTTTGTTTTTGAGCGTCAATAGGGCGAAGGCACAACGGAATATATTCGTTTTCTACCACTCCAAAGCGTTTGCGTTCATCTGCGGTTAGGGATTTTCCAAACTGCAATTCATCTACTTCAAAACCAATTTTGCGGAGTTTATCAAAATAGTCTAACCCGTAAACCCGTACGTGATCGTATTGTCCAAAAATTTTAGTGCGTTCCGCTTTGTCGGTGATGCTATTGTCTTCAAAAGTGGTGTTGCGTTTTGGGTCAAGAGGAACTTGTAGTAATGCCTTCCCACCAGGTTTTAGCACTCGAAACAATTCCTGCATAGCCTTTTGGTCGTTTGGAATATGTTCTAGAACATGATTGCATAAAATCCAATCAAACGAAGCATCTTCGAAGGGTAAATTGCAAATATCCGCTTTGATATCGGCGAGTGGCGATTCCAAATCACAGCTGATATAATCTAAATGCGGTAGCTTTTTTAATCTGGAAATAAAGGCTTTTTCGGGTGCCATATGCAGTACCTTAGCGGGAGATTCAAAAAAATCGGTTTCGTTTTTAAGATACAACCAAATCAGGCGATGACGCTCCAATGAAAGCGTTCCGGGGCTAAGGACATTTGGACGAATTTTAACGTATCCATAGGGTAAAAACTTTCGATAGGATTTGTCATTAATAGGATCGGTAAAGTTGTTTCCCCGATACCACACATCAAGAATGGGCGACAACACATTTGCCAACCGTTGTAATACAGTTCTAGGGAAAAGTCCGAGGAGTAGCCTTGCAAAAGCTTTCATATGCTTAACGGAACGGCTCTAAACGCATCTTCTTCGTTGGAAGAGATGCCCAATGCATCGTAAATATATTTGAACGTAGAAAGTAACTCAGGCTTTCCATCTACAATGGCAACATTGTGCTCAAAATGTGCACTCGGTGCACCGTCTGCAGTGAGTATTGTCCAGCCGTCTTTTAGTTGCTTTATTCGGTGTGTTCCTTGGTTAATCATGGGCTCAATAGCAACAACCATACCTTCCAAAAAACTTTTCCCCCTGCCACGCTTGCCGTAATTGGGCATTTCGGGTTTTTCGTGCATGCTAGTTCCCAATCCGTGCCCGACCAACTCGCGCACCACACCATAGCCAAATTGCTCTACATACTGTTGAATGGCAAAGCCTACATCACCCACTCGGTTTCCTACTCGAAAGGCTTCAATGCCTTTGTATAGCGATGCTTTTGTTCGGTCAAGAAGTTTTTTGGTTTCCACATCAATTTCACCTACTTCAAAAGTATAGGCGTGGTCGCCGTAATAGCCGTTTTGGAGTACGCCACAGTCAATGGAAAGTATATCGCCTTCTTGCAGGGGTGTGTTGTTTGGAATGCCATGAACTACTTGCTCGTTCGGACTTATACACAGCGTATTGGGAAAATCATAAAGCCCCAAAAATCCAGGAATAGCACCATGGTCTCGAATAAAAGTTTCTGCTTTTTTGTCGAGTTCTAGTGTAGTCATACCTGGCTTGATTTCACTCGCCAACATCCCTAAGGTTTTGGATACCAGCAGTGCGCTTTTACGAATCAACTCAATTTCTCCGGCTGTTTTTTGTAACGACATCAATCTTGATAAATGTGTTTATATACTGCTCCACTAAGAATGGCGCGCATATCATCTTCTAAAAAATCAACTGGCGACTCCACAATGCGATTGATTTCCTCGCCGTTTTTGTAGAAAATAAAGGTCGGTACATAAGTGATATTATGTTTAGCAGCACTTCCCGAAGGTGTTTTCTTTTCCTTGTCTACAGCAATAATGGATACTTCCCCGTTAAAATCAATCGTATCTAAAATTCGAAAAAAGGCAGGAACTTGCATTTGACTATCTGAACACCATGTGCCCATAAATATCCTGATTTCAACCCCTTGCAACAAACCTTTAAGTTGCTCTGTTGTTTTGGCA
>Ga0129342_1000658_pt1 | contig 15124 bp, 2 predicted proteins | sample CPBDNA_5_FD_94426 | JGI IMG/M metagenome (GOLD analysis project Ga0129342, IMG submission 94426) | Freshwater to marine salinity gradient microbial communities from Chesapeake Bay, USA - CPBay_Sum_15_0.2_DNA | ecosystem: Environmental > Aquatic > Marine > Coastal | place: USA: Chesapeake Bay...
GCGTATAATTCGTACATCACGAATTATAATGCGAACATGGTCGCCAATGAGGCGTTCATCGATAGTGCTACTTTGCGCGAAAATGTCGTTGCTTTAGCTAGAAATATTGGATATGTACCTTCATCTAGAAGATCATCGACGGCAAATATCTCATTTTCTGTAGATTTGGGTGGTGGTACTACAAAATCTACAGTAACACTCAAAGCCGGACTGATCGCTTTGGGTAATTTTGCAAATACCAACTACACATTTACAATTCCTGATGATGTAACGTCTCCTGTTGTTGATGGAATCGCATTTTTTACGATTGACATCAAACAAGGTACTTACTTAACTAAAGAATTTTTGGTTGATACTTCTCAAACTAACCAGAGATTCATTCTTCCAAATCCATATGTTGATACTTCAACAATTCGCGTGAAAGTAAAGGATACATCTTCCTCCTCTACACAAAAAGTTTATAGTCAAGTTGATAATATTGTTGGAATTAAGACAACATCTGAAATTTACCTTCTCCAAGAAGTTCAGGATGAAAGATATGAACTTCTTTTTGGTGATGGGGTTATTGGTAAGAAACTCTCCTCAGGCAACGTTGTAAACGTCTCCTACGTCGTTTGTGACGGTGCTAATGGTAATGGTGTCGCCAACTTCTCTTTTGCTGGAAAACTGGTTAACAATGATGGTGGACTAGTTACCACTGGAATATCCGATATCATTACTAATCGGGCTTCAAGGAACGGTGCAGAAATTGAAAACATCAGTACAATCAAAAATCTTGCTCCAAGAGTCTATGCTTCACAGTATCGTGCAGTAACGGCTAATGACTATGAAGCGATTATTCCAACAATTTATTCAAATGCAGAGACTGTAACTGCATATGGTGGTGAAGACGCAAGTCCACCTCAGTTTGGAAAGGTCTTTATCTCAATCAAACCCAAAAATGGTCAGTTTATCTCCGATTTTGATAAGAGAGATCTTTTACAAAAGCTCAAAAACTACTCTATTGCTGGAATTAGACCAGAATTCATCGATCTGAAGTATCTGTTTGTTGAATTAAATTCAACTGTCTATTATAACACCAATATGGTTGGTAGTGCTTCCGATTTGAGAACGAAAGTTACCAATTCACTCAACACATATGCTTCTTCATCAGATCTTAACAAATTTGGTGGAAGATTTAAGTACAGTAAAGCCCAAAAAATCATTGATGAGACTGATACCTCAATTACATCTAACATTACGAAGATAATCATTCGTAGAGATCTTGAAGCCGACACTGCCAACTTTGCACAGTATGAATTGTGTTATGGAAATAAGTTCCACAACCGTAGAGAAGGTTTCAATATCAAGTCCACAGGATTTACTGTTGATGGTATTAGAGGAACTCTCTATTTTGGTGATGCATACACAAATGAGACCACTGGTCGTCTCTTTATTTTCCGTTTGACATCAACAGGTGAACCAGAAGTTATTGTAAAGAACGCAGGCACGGTCAAATATGATGTTGGTGAAATCCTTATAGATACAATAAGGATTTTATCCACTGTAAAGGACAACAACGTTATTCAAATTCAAGCCATTCCTGATTCTAACGATATCATTGGTTTGAAAGATCTGTATGTTCAACTTTCTGTTGCTAACAGCACAATTAGCACGGTTCAAGATGTAATTTCCACAGGTGCAAACACATCAGGCACAACGTTTGTCTCAACTTCTAGCTTCTCAAACGGAAAATATATTAGACAGTAATGATCGACACCGCTTCCAAGAAAGTCCAGATCAATCAGATCGTAAAAAGTCAATTACCTTCATTTGTGTCGGAAGAAAATCCGCTTTTTGTGGATTTTTTAAGACAAAGTTATATTGCGCAAGAATTTCAAGGCGGCCCAATTGATATCATTTCAAATCTGAATGATTATCAAAAAGTAGAGACATTCAGTGGAAATGACAACCTGATTGGGTTCACAACATGCACTAATGCTGTTACATCTTTTGACACAACCATTAATGTAACCTCCACAACTGGTTGGCCGGAGAAATATGGTCTTTTAAAGATCAATGATGAGATCATTACTTATACAGGAAAAACTGAAACAACATTTACTGGTTGTGTTCGTGGATTTAGTGGTGTAGAGAGTCTTCACAAGTCAAATCAACCAGAAAGTTTGGTATTTTCCCAAACTGAAGCGGATAGTCATATTTCATCAACTAGAGTTTTAAACTTAAGTAATCTTTTCTTACAAGAATTTTGGAAAAAGACAAAAACTCAGTTTTTGCCTGGATTTGAAGATAGAACTCTTAGTAACGCTGTTGATAAAGCGAACTTTTTACGTCAAGCAAAAGATTTTTACTCTTCTAAGGGTACTGATGAAGCTGTAAAGATTTTATTCAATGTTCTTTACAATAAAAGAGCTGAGGTTATCAAACCAATTGAATATCTGATTGCACCATCAGATGCTGATTATGTTGTAACGTTTGATATGGTAGTGGAGTTGATCAGTGGCAATCCACTTAACGTCATTGGTCAGACTTTGTATCAAACCACAGATACAAACACTAGTGGGTCTATTTTTAACGTTCAAAGTTTTCCAAAAAACAATAGACCATACTACCTCATTAGTTTAAGTAGAAATTCTATCACTAATGACTTTACGGTAACTGGATCATCATCACTTACGAAAGCTGTATCCGTTGGTGCGACTGTTCTGAGTGTTGATTCAACACTTGGATTTGAAAATAGTGGTTCAATTTTTGTTGGTGCAGGCCTAACTGTTGGCATTGCAACTTATACGAATAAATCCTCCACACAATTCTTTGGTGTAACAGGAATTACCTCAGCATACGCCGATGGTCAATTTGTAAGATCTTCTAACACCATTGTTTCTTACGAAAATGGTGATATTACCAAACCAGTATATTTCAGGCTTACATCTGTAGCTTCAAAAGCTAATATCGATGAAGTTGGATTCCTTGCTGAGGGAGATACTCTTACAGCCAAAAAATTAGGAAATGTTTCATCTTCCACAAACTATAGATTGAATTCTTGGATTCATAATATCAAAACAAAGAGTGAAGTTGCAAAAAATGCAGGAACCAATACATCAACAATTGATGTATTGAGCAATACGATTACAACATCTACTCCACACCTCTTATATCTTGAAGATTCCGTAACTTTATTGGATGTTAGCTCTGCTGTTCCCTCTAATGTCGAAGGAACAGTATCTCAGATTGTAGATAATAACCAATTTAAAATTACTATTATTTCTGGATCATTAAACACTTCCAGATCTTATGTTGTTAGAAAGAATTTAAGTCACGCTTCTAGCAATTCTGCATCTATTAAAGTTTCTGATTACGTTGCAAACGTACAGAACACTTATTCCAGTGTTGATGCAGAAAATGTATATGTAAGTTCTGGTTCTTTACCGTCTTACAGAATATACGCAACAAACAGAAGAAAAGTTTTTACCCCATCAGACATATCTGCAAATACAATTACCATTAACAGTCATGGGTTCTATAATGGTGATCTTGTAACTTATTCTCCAGTCTCTGTAGGAACAAGTGTTGTAACAGGACTTTCTACTGGATCCATTTATGCAGTAACTAGAATAAATTCAAATCAAATTAAATTATCTCCAAGTTCTTTTGATGCGGCTACAAAAAGATTCCTGACCATCAGTGGTGGTGGTGCATCACATGAGTTGGTTCCAAGCCAGCTCAAGAATAAGAACTTGATGCACCAAAACTTCTTGAGAGAGTTCCCAGTAACTCCATCACTCAAAGAAGAAGAGGTTCCTCTTAAGAATGAAAATGTTGGTATGTTTGTAAACGGTGTTGAAATCGTTTCAAACAGATCTGGTGATGAACTCTACTACGGTAGCGTTGATAATATTGATGTTGAAAATGGTGGATCTGGATTTGATGTTATAAATGCACCAAATATCAATATTTCTGATTCTGTTGGATCTGGAGCTACTGCATACGCAGTTATTGAGAATGGATCTTTTAAATCAATTGACGTAACCTATGGTGGTTATGATTTAAGAACTATTCCATCAATTACTATTACAGGTGGAAATGGATCTGGTGCAACAGCCTCAGCTAGACTCAGATCTGTAAAAAATGCAAAGACATTTAATGCTGATTCTGATGTTAATACAACTGATGATATCATTGGATTCTCCACAAGTCATCTTTTCTATAACGGTGAGTCTGTAGTATATGAAAAAGCTGTTGGATATGCTGCAGTTGGTGGATTGGTAGATAAATCAGTCTATTACATCAATAGAGTTAGTGATACTCAAGTAAAATTGATGAATACCTACAACGATGCCCTTGTAGGTCAAAACGCAATCAATCTGACAAGCAAGTCTGCGGGTGTTAGTTTATTAACCTCGACAACTTTTAGAAATGTTCTTGATAGAGTTTTAGTTGATACATCTGGTTCTGGATATTCGAACAGAAAAGTTGTTGTAAATCCAACAGTTTATCCACCATCGGATTATACAACATTAAATGATGCTAGAAGTGGTATTAACACCGCATCTGATTATATCTTCTTCAAATCCCATGGATTTGAGACTGGCGAACTTGTAGAGTATAGAACTACGGGAACGGCTATCAGTGGATTAACAACATCTCAAAATTACTACGTTGTCAAGATTGATTCTGATAAATTCAGAGTTACAAGCGCTGGTATTGGGACAACTTCCACAACATCTCAGTTTGAGAAGAAAGAATTCATAAATCTCAAGTCGGTCGGTGTAGGCACACATACATTTAAATATCCAGACATTTCGGTTTCTATTGATGCAGTCTCTGGAACTGCAAATACTTCACAATCGTTACCAAGAGTTAGATCACTCTGTACTGGAAGTATTGTTGATGTTCAACTGACCGCAACTGGATCTGGTTATGGTGTAACCGATACATTTAACGTACATAGAAGACCCAATGTCACTGTTTCCAATGGTACAGGTGCTCTAATTGACGTTGTTGTATCAAATGGTGAAATTGCACAAGCTTTTGTAAAAATTGCAGGAACTGGTTATATTTCTCCACCAACATTGAACGTTGTTGGTGATGGAAAGTATGCAAAACTGATTGCAAATGTTTCTGGTGGAAAAATCACTAGTGTAACAATCGTAGATTCTGGAAAAGGTTATACTCAAAAGAATACTAGTGTAACAGTCACGCCCGTTGGTAGTGGAGCTAAATTTAGAGCCAGTGTAAAGAAATGGGAAGCCGACTTTGTAGAAAAATACAAATCAACCGCTAGTGAGAACGATGATGGATTTATTGTTCCAAGTCAAAACTTTGATTATGGTAATAAGTATGTACATGCATATTTGTCAAGAAAGTTAAGATTAATTCTTAATGATAATATTGAGAATGACTTTAGTGAGAAGACAACGTTAAGTCACTCGCCGATTGTTGGTTGGGCATACGATGGATCGCCAATTTATGGTCCATATGGATATGATAGACCAACTGGAGGTGTTGTAAGAAGACTAACTCCTGGATACACCCTGAATACAAAGGCTAATAGACCTTCAACTGCAATATATCCTCTTGGGTTCTTTACTAACGATTGGGATTACACTGCAAATGGAGATCTTGATCAATACAATGGACGATTCTGTAAAACTCCCGAATTCCCAGATGGAGTTTATGCATATTTCTGCACTATTAAGTCTAGTGACAGTGCCACCGCACCTTTTACGAATAGTAGGGAACCATTATTCCCATATATCCTAAATGGATACAAATTTGATGTCAATGCGTTCAACCAAAACCCAACTTCGATTCAGAACTTACCAATTCTGAATAGTGGTGATGTTGTCAGGAACACTTATCCATACAAATTTGGATTTGGTAATTCAAGTTATGATTATCTCGTAACAAACAATATTGAAGACACTAAGGTAGATGTTAGATCTATCATTAGAACTGGAATCAGCACTGTAACTGTTATTATTCCTGGTAATGAGTATAAAGTTGGAGATAACTTAGTATTCAATAATTCAAATTCTGGTGGTGGTGGTGCCTCAGCTGAAGTAAAAACAATCGTCGGTAAAGGCATCAGTACACTCACATATTCTGAAAGTGAAGTTACAAATATTTCATTCTCGATAGAAAATCAAGTTGTTACTGGTATTGCAACCAGCGCACACAATTTGTCAAACAACGATAAAGTTGTTATTAGTGGAATTGCGGACGGTGAACTTAAATTTGTTGAAGGCGTAAGAACTGTCTCTGTTTCTTCCGTAACTTCTAGAATTGATGTTGGAATTGGAACTAGTGGTGCAACTGGTATCGTTACTACTATTACCTTAGCAAATTCTGGTTCTGTGCCAGAAATTTACATTAATGATATCGTTGGCATTGGAACGGAGAAACTGACTGTTCTTTCTATTGATGCAAATACCAACAAATATAGAGTTCGTCGTCAAGCGGGAATTATTACATCTCATGCTGCTGGAGAGAATCTGTTTGTTGATCAAAGTAGATTTAAATTTATCGTTGGTGTAAAAACAGATTTAACAACCAATATTAATAGAACAATTGTGTTTAACCCACAAAATTCTATTGGTATTGGAACCACGGTGGTTATTCAATCTGTAGCTGGTGTTGGAACGACAACTGCGATCAGAGTTAAGGCGTTCGACGGAACGATTCTCAGCAACCATAAACTGCCTCCAAGTGGTTCAACTGCGGACAGTTCAATCACCATTGTAAATCATGGTCTTACTTCTGGAGATGAACTTTCCTACAGCCCTGGACCAACAGGAGTTGCTCTTACCGTTTCCAATAACTTAGATTTAAGTAATCCATTTAATTTGGTTGATGGTCAAACAGTTTATGCGGTAAAACAGAGTAATAACCTCATTGGCATTACCACAACTCAAACTGGCATTGGAACAACCTCCACGTCTCTTTATTTCTTACCTGTTCAGGAAAATAATGGAGTGGAACAGTCATTCACCACAAAGAACAAAGAATATGTCGGCTCTTTGAAAAAGTATAATGTATCTGTAAGAACATCTTCGGATCACACTCTGAATACTGGAGATAGAATTACAATTCACTTACATCCTAATACTACTGCATCAAGAGCTATTGAGTTTGATACTGTTTCTAGAAAAACAATTTTAGATCCAACATATTTCTCTACCTCAGCTGTTGGTGTTGGAACCACACTATCTAAGATCACTATTACAGATCATGGATATGCAAGTGGTGATAAAATTCTGTTTATCTCTTCCGACCCGATTGCACCACTGATCAACAGAGGTGAATATTTCGTACAGAGACTAAACGACAATGCATTTAGGTTGTCAACAAATTATGTTGATTCGACAAAGTTTGGTGGACAGTACATTACATTTACGTCTACAGGATCTGGTGTCCATAAGATTGCAAAAATCAACCCTCATGTTACCGCAGTAAGGGGACAAACTGTTGGATTTGCGGTTTCTGATAACAGTAATCAGGATCTGAGACTTGAATTTTTTGAAGATGAGAATTTTGAAAACAGATATGAAGGTTTTGGAATTAGTACGGAAGTAACTAGATCTGGAACACCTGGCACTCCTGGAGCTATTGTAAATCTGAAACTTTCTGAAAATGTTCCATCACCACTCTTCTACAGATTAACACCAAGAAATCTTAATGTCATCAGTGTCAATAAGAGAGACGTTTCTCCAGATACTAATGTACAGAATGGTTCTAAGATCATCATTGAAAACAGCGTCTATTCTGGAACACACAGTATTAGTACAACGACTTCTACTGAGTTTACATATCAGGTATCTAAAGAACCAGAACGCGCCTCATATACACCAGCTTCTGGAATCACAACCTTTAGATATGTCACCGACTCTTCCGTTGGTAAAGGCGGTATTAATGAAGTCAAAGTTACATTTGGTGGAATAAACTACCTGAGAAATCCTGGAATTAGTACAGTTTCTACACAATCTGGTCGTAATGCTATTCTCTCAATCTATGCTGACTCTGTTGGAAGACCAGGTGCAAGAGAAATTATTAAACCTGGATTTGACTATCCATCCGACAAGTCTCTAAAACCAAGTGTTGATACTCCAACTGTTGTAACCGTAACTAACAACTATGTTCTTTCTCAGGTTGGTGTCGTAACAGCTGGTAAAAACTATCTTGTCGCTCCAGAACTGATTATTCCATCTGCCCCAGAAGTAACATTAGAAGCGACCCTTGAAGGAACCTCAGTTGGTTCTGTTAATGTTGTGACCGTTGGTCGTGGATTTAATCAGGTTCCAAATCCACCAAGAATTGTATCTATTAGAAATACTAATGGAATTGGTATTGCATCCGCAAGTTCAAGTGGCACAACCAACTTCTTGACTCTTAATCAGCCAACTAATGGATGGAGATCTGATGGTTTAGACTTCCCATTCAAAGTTGGAGATAGAATTTTCGTTGAAGGTATTGGTCTCACAACTTCTCTGTCTTCTACTGGTGGATATAATTCTGAAGATTATGATTATACATTCTTTACCGTTGCCACTAGAAACCCATCAGCTTCACAAATAACATATTCGATTGCTGGTCTTGGAACATTTGGTGGAATATTTGATGCTGACAACAGCGTTGGTAGAGTTATTAAAGAAAGTGATCTTCCAACCTTTACTGGAAAATTAACCCCAGAACCATTCTTCCTTGGTGAAGAAGTTACATACGGTGCAAATGGAAGAGCTTTTGTTCTTAATAACCAAGGATATGATCCAGTAACTAATACTATTAGACTGAGATCAACTTCTGCAAGTGTTAGGAATGGGGACGTTATTAAAGGAACTCTTTCTGGTGCAGAGGGAACAGTTGCAAATGTTGAAACTAGTAGTGTTTTCTTTGAAACTGATTATAGTGTTGAAAGACCAAAAGGATGGCAAAGAGACACTGGTAAGTTGAATGATGACTTCCAGAAACTTGAGGATAACGATTACTACCAAAACTTCTCCTACTCAATTAAGAGTGAAGTTCAAGAATCTGTCTGGAGTGACGCTGTAGACAGTATCATTCACCCATCTGGATATAAAAACTTCTCCGATCTCGTAGTTGTTTCTAACTCCACGGCTGGTTTTGGTAGAAGTAGAGACTTAAGACTTTCTGAGTCAACACCACCTGGAGCTGCAACTCTTAGTGTTAATATTGATAATATTAAGTCATTCTACAGAAGAGATGACTTTGACTACGCAAGTGAGGAAACGGTATCTAGTGGATTGTCTAAGTTCATCAACTTGCAAAATAAAAAAATCTCTACGTTCATTAATGTTGTATCTAACGTTGTAAACTTCATCGACGATATCTCTGGTCAGTTTACTGGAATTGGCACGACAACAAGCCCACAGGTTGTTGGACTGTCAACATTTAAGTTGACAAGTAATGATTTTACCCTTTTCAATAAGGTATTTGATGGATCAGATTCTAGTGTAGTTGCAGCTGGTACTTCTATTATTAGAATTAATAACCACAATTTCCAATCAGGTGAAAGAATTAAATATGATCCTGGAAATAGTGTATATGGCAACAATAGAATCGGTATTAGTACCACTAACAAAGTTCTGGGTGGTATTTCCACAGATTTCATGCCTGCAGAGGTTTATGCAATCAAGATTGATAATAATCAATTCTCTCTTGCTGGACTAAACACTGCAGTAACAAATAATGAGCCTTTCTTCTTCCGTTCCGTTGGATCTGGAACAAGTCATTCATTTGATACCATTAATCCTGATAATAGAGTTATCATTAGTATTGATAATATTGTACAATCACCACTCTTTAAGAAAAATATTGATATTTCTCTTAGCGAAGCCGTTGGTGTTGGATCAACAACGATTAAACTTGTTGGTATCACATCATTGACAACTAATGATCTTCTTAATATTGATAATGAACTTCTTCAAGTTGATGTTGTTGGATTTGGATCAACGAACGTAATAACGATTAATCGCGGCGTTCTTGGAAGTGTTGCAGCAGCTCACACTGTTGGTGCAGCCGTAACTGTTAGATCTGGTGACTTCCATATCGTTAAAGATGTTTTACACTTCATTAGTCCTCCATATGGACCAACTGGAGTTACAACACTTCAACCTGGAATTAGTACACAATCTTCATTCTCTGGACGTGTATTCAACAGAAAGAATCCAACTACAAACTTTGTGTTTGATGACATTTCTGATAAGTTTACTGGTATTGGCAAGACCTTCACACTTCTGCAAGATGATCAAAACGTAACTGGCATTGTTACTACTATTGCCAGTGATGGTGGTGGAAATGGTGAAGTCGTTAACAATGGAATCATTCTGATTAACAACATTGTTCAAAGACCACTGGTTGACTTCACAATGGATGAGAGGACATCTCCTGGTATCGGTGCATCCATCTTCTTTACTGGAACTAGTGAAACCAATCTCCCTAGAGGTGGAAAGGTTGGTGACGTAAAAGTTGGATTTGGATCTGGTTATCAAAATCTCGTTGCAGCTGCTGCAACTGCAATCATTAATGGTGCTGGTTCTATCGAATCCGTTGTTGTAACTGGTGGTGGATCTGGATACAGATCTTCAGATTCGGTTTCAATTCAAGTTCTCAATCCCCTTGGTATTGGATCAACCGCAGTTCTGTCTGGAACTGTTGGATCTGCGGGAACTGTTACTGGTATTACCACTGTTAGTGGTGGTTCTGGATACGCATCTACTAATCCACCAGTTATCATTGTTGGGATCCCAACTGCATATGAAAAGGTTGCATTTACTGGTGGACAAGGAAGTGGATTTGAGGCTACAGTTGTTGTTGGAACTGGTGGAAGTGTAATTGACTTTAATATTACTGAACCTGGTCTTGGATATGCAAATGGTGACGTATTAACGGTCACAGGAATTCCAACAGATCCTACTGTTGGTGCTGCATTCAGTGCATTTACATTTACTGTTGACAGTAGAATTGATGATAAGTTCTCTGGATTCAGCTTTGGTCAACTGTTACCACTTGACAGTTTTGCGGATCAGTTTGATGGAAATCAGAAAGTCTTTACTCTTACACAAACTGTAATTACAAAAAATATCATCAACATTGATAGTGATGATACTTCGATTGATGTTGCAAACAATCTTCTTGTATTCCTTAATGATGTTCTGCAACAACCTGGTCAAAATTATGTTTTCCCTGGTGGTACACAAATCGAATTCACTGAAGCTCCAAAAGCAGGTAGTAAACTACAGATTCTCTTCTACAGAGGATCAAATGCAGATGTTAACTCTGGTAGTCCATTCCCAACTGTAAAAGTTGGAGATAAGTTGAGACTTGAAAGACAAGGTAATTTTGTTCAACAACTTGATAGAAGAGTTACCAACATCACTGGTGTCCGTCAGGCTCAGACCAATTTATATGGTGGTAAGGGTATTAGTCAGTCACCATCTTTCCTGAGAATGGTTTCATGGGAGAAACAAACAAGTGACTTGATTCTCGACAATCAACCTCTGTCGAAAGCTAGAGATTCACTGATTGGTAAGGTACAACCAACCACAAGAATTATTCAAAATGTTGGTGTCAATTCAGATGTAATTTTTGTTGAGAATGCATTCCCACTCTTTAGTGCATATGATAATAGATCTGATAGAAATAGTGTTCTTGGTGGATCAATAAGAATCCTGCAAGAAAACAATGTTGATCGTGCAGATGCTTCTGCAACCGTATCAGCTGGAGGAACTGTTTCCATCTCTGGAATCACAGATCCTGGTGCAGGTTACAATAATATCCCAACGGTTTCATTCGCAACTACAGTTGCGCAAACCAAAGAAATTGGTAGAACTTGGACACAAACTCCTTCAAACACCGACGTTGAATATCAAGATGTAGACTACACTGACTTCGGTATGTTTGTTGCAGTTGGTAGTACATCTGGCATCAATACATCTACCGATGGTGTAACTTGGAACGATAGTGGAGTTAGTGGATTCGGAGACTTCAATGCGGTTGTTGGATTGACAACAAATATTATCGCTGTTGGTGCAGGTGGAACGATTGCTGTTAGTACCAATCGTGGTGGTTCTTACAATGCATCGACAATCTATAGAAGAACTCTTAGTGGATTCTTGAATACATTTACTGATATTACAATTCCACAAAACTTGAATTCTATTGCCAATAGCACAACAAAAGTTGTTGCAGTTGGAGCTGCTGGAACCATTCTTTACTCTCTCAATGGTCCATCAGGTCTGGGTACAGGATTTATTGTTGCAAATAAGTATACAACACAAGATCTTAATGGTGTTGGTAACAATGCAAATACGTTCATTGCAGTTGGTAATAACGGTGCAATTCTAAGATCGAATGATGGTGAAATTTGGAGTGGAGTTACAACTTCATTGGTAACAACAAGACTCAATGATGTTTATCATGCAGACAATAAGTGGATTGCAGTTGGTGCTGCAGGAACGATTATCAGATCTACTGATGATGGTTTTACATGGAGTGTTGTTTCTGCAGGTGCAACATTCGATCTTAATTCCGTTGTTTATCAGGACAACGTTTGGGTTGCAATTGGACAATCTGGAAACGTACTTAACTCTATTGAAACAAACACTTGGTATAAGAAATTTGTTGGAGTTGGCACAGATCACAATGGACTTGCATATGGAAACAATAGACTTGTAACAGTTGGACTTTCCTCTAACATTGCATATAGTCAGTTTGCAACTGTATCCGCAGCTGCAACTGCAACGGTTTCTGTTGCAGGAACAATTTCGGCAATTAACGTTAGTGATGGTGGATTTGGTTACGATCCAAATACATCTGTTGAGGTTCTGATTTCTGTTGAACCAGTAATTGTTGAGACCATTACAAGTGTTGATTGTGATGGTGATTTTGGAACCGTCATTGGAATTGGAACCAGTGCAACTGGTATTGGAACCGATTCCCCAATGGTCAAGTTTGAACTAGATTCTGACCCATTCCTCGATCAGGCTGGATTTGGTGATATTGCCAGAAGTGGTATTTCTGCTGGTTATTATTTCGTTGTTCATGGATCTGTAGTTGGTAATGGACTCACTTCCATCAACATTGATGCAAGTGTAATTGGCATAGGAACTAGTTTCATTGACAACGTTTACAGAGCCGATGAAGTTGTTACTTCAAGTTCTGGTATTGTAACCGTTTATTCAAACGTTGAATCTTTGGCAGGTCTTGGAACTACAAGTCTTTCGCCAAAACTTGGATACTACAGTTGGGGTAGATTCTATAACTTCAACAGAAGTGTTACTTCTCCACGATCCTTTACCATTAATAATCAGAATGGTTACACTGGACTTACGACAGCGCCAATTGTCTACAGATTAACACCAGTGAATGAGAGTTATAACGACTTTGATCAGACCTCATAAATAAAACAAAAAGTCTAATAAAATGCCCGCGATCATTTCAGACCAATTTAGAATATTAAATGCTGCGAATTTTGTCGCCGGTGTAGCGGACACGTCACAGTCCTATTACACTTTTATTGGATTGCCCAATTCTCAAGATGTTGGGGCTGGTTATGGTGCTACTGACTGGAACTCTAATACTCCAGCTCCTAAAGATGGATTTAGAGAATATAATGATGATTATGACACCATGATCGCGTTGAAAAAACTTGCGACTGGTGATGTGAAGAGAATGGTTAGAAAGTACAGCTGGAACGCTGGTACTATCTACGAGATGTATAAAGACAATTACACCAGATCTAACCTTTCTCCACAAACTTCATCGACAAATCTTTACGATGCGAAGTATTATGTTGTAAATAGTCAGTTCAAAGTATACGTTTGTATCAATAACGGACAAAATCCAGACAATCCACTTGGTAAACAATCTCTGGATGAACCAACTTTTACCGATTTAGAACCAAGAACTGCTGGTTCAAGTGGTGATGGTTATATCTGGAAGTATATGTATACTATTTCACCATCTGATATTGTAAAGTTTGATTCTATTGACTATATTCCAGTTCCATCTAATTGGGGAACTGGTGATACTTCAGACGTTAAAAACAATGCAGTTGATGGAAAAATTGAAACTGCACTCATTGTAAATTCTGGTGGTGGTTATCAACCAATTAATCAAACATTTAATAACATTCCTATTTTGGGTGATGGTACTGGTGGTAGAGCCAGTGTAACGGTTGATTCGCAAGGAAAAGTTTCCAGTGTATCCATTACTAATGGAGGAAGTGGATATACAAGAGGAACTATTCAATTCTACCCAGGAGCTCCTGGTGCAGAAACTGGAGGTCCTATTTCTGGTTTATCCGCTGTTGGTGTTGGAACAACTTCAGTTGCTCAATTTGAAGTAATCACACCTCCTCCTGGTGGTCATGGATATGATGTGTATAAAGAATTGGGTGCTTTTAGAGTTCTTCTCTATTCTCGTTATGAGAACGATGCTTCTAACCCAGACTTTATCACGGGTAATGACTTCGCAAGAGTCGGTGTGGTGAGAAATCCACAAACTCCATCTGGAAGTATCTTAGAACAGTCAAGAGCTAGTGCTCTTGTTGGATTGAAACTCAGATCATTAACGGGTGGGGACATTGCAGATACAACATATACAGTGGATACTCCAGTTTATCAAACTATTGGTATTGGATCTACCGCTGTTGGTTATGTTGCAAACTGGGATTCTTCTACAGGTGTATTGAAACTTTATAATCCAGTTGGACTTGGTTCAACAACTTATGGATTCAGAATGGTCGATTTCTCTGCACAAATTGGTGCAGGTGGTACTTATGTAATCAGTGGTCAAACGGGTGGATCAGCTCTTGGAATTGAGACCAGTTTTGGCACTTCTGGAAATCCAGGAACTGCAACTACTGTTGGATCCTCACTTGTTCAGTTGGGACAAAGTTTTGTACAAGGTGTTGCCCAACCAGAGGTTAAAAAATATTCTGGTGAGATCTTATACATAGATAACAGGGCAGCGATCCAACGCAGCGCCAGCCAGAAAGAAGACATTAAAATCGTATTAGAGTTCTAAGAAAATGCCCCAAGAGACAAACCTCAACGTTTCTCCTTATTATGATGATTTTAATGAAGATAAGAACTTTAACAGGGTA
>Ga0129342_1000659_pt1 | contig 15110 bp, 8 predicted proteins | sample CPBDNA_5_FD_94426 | JGI IMG/M metagenome (GOLD analysis project Ga0129342, IMG submission 94426) | Freshwater to marine salinity gradient microbial communities from Chesapeake Bay, USA - CPBay_Sum_15_0.2_DNA | ecosystem: Environmental > Aquatic > Marine > Coastal | place: USA: Chesapeake Bay...
ATTTATTTATAGGGCGTTTCTTAGGTACTCCCCTGTGAGGTGCTCTTCAATAGGTGTTCCATTAACACCTCTTGTACAATCTAAGAAACGATCACTGAGTTTGCTTGTGTAAGAAATTTGTTCTTTTCCTAGCAAAATGGTTCCAGAAGCAGGGAACCTGGATGTATCTCCATTAACATATACAACTGCACCAGTCGCAAGATAACCAACCCCACCCTCGGCAGGGAGATCGGCAACATCAAGTATTTGCATGTAGTAGTTGATTGTTGGATATGCAAGATTGAATCCTAACGCGGAAGGTATGGTTCCTTCTGCTGTAATCTCATATGCTTCTAATTCCTCAAGAGTAACTTTTGAAATTTGAATACCAGTATCGGATACCAGATTACCAGTATCTATAAAGGTAGTGTTCTGCCACTGCTCAAAAGTATTAAACAATGTTAGATTTTCAAGGTTTGAATTTGTAGCAAATCCAAACTCATGGAAGAATGTAGTAGCAATTTCTGTGGTTAAAAGTGGTTGAGATTGAATAGATCTATCAAGTTCAATGCTCTTGACAACATATGATGTTGGTTGTGCTGTGGGTGCTGGAATAGATCCAAATGATGTTGGTCCAAACCTCACAACTTCTAAATTGCTTGTCAATAGAGGAGATAGATTAATTTCCCTATCAATGATAAGAGTAACATCATAACCAGTTGGAACCAATACACTAGCACCAAAAGTGCTCTGAGACTCAATACCAGTCAAGAATTCAAATACTACACTTGCAGCAACTGGTGATTGTTGTTGAATCTGAGAACCAATTACAATACTGTGGAATGTATCAATCTTTCTTCCACGCTGTTTAATAATTTCATATTGACGTGCTGTAATAACCTTTGGAGCGGTTGTATACCCACTACCACCATCAGTAATTACAATATCAATAATCTGACCACGTGATACAACCACCTCAGCTCTCGCTCCACCACCATTTTGATCCACTGGGATGAAATGGAGAATTGGTGGAGTATCATATCCATAAGCAGTGGTTGGTTGGATGATACCCTCATCATAGAGAAGTTGGAGATCTTTCTTGTTCCACTCAACGGTTGTAACAGATCCATTCTCAATTCCGCAAGTTACGCTCAATCCAACTCCACGGATATTTCCATTATAATTTGTTGTTACAACAGATCCAAAGAAGTCATTTGAAACATCTTGTCCTGGATTATAATTTTTAGGATTGACGTATCTTGGTAATTCATTAATTGTTCTGAATTCATCCTCACCATCAATTTTAATGATATCACCAGCATTTAGATTGGCAAGAAGTCTTCTTCTCTCGTAGAAAGATATATCTGCTTGTTTTGTTCCATACAACCAATTTGCCGAATTTCTCTGCATACGATAATCAGAGTCATCATCACGCACAACAGAAACAGTATTTGTTGTTCCAGTTAATTCATACTCATCAACAAAATTAGGATCTCCTGAGAAGAAGACGCTTGAACCGTCAATATCTGGATTGTTTCCTGATAAAGTGACAATTAGAGTTTGTGAAGTAGTTGTATAGCTCTTAACATTACCAATGAACTTTTTAACTCCACCAATTTTCTGATATGCAACTTGGAATTTGTCGTATGAAGTATTATACCAGGATTTCCATCCAATAAAACTATTTACAGATCCAGCATCACAAGTTAGTTTAATTTCGTTATAGTATGTGTTTCTTTCAAAGTCATATAGAGTAACAGTTTGCTCTGCATCTCTACCATACAAAAGAATGATCTCAACATTATTATCGGCAAAGATATTTCTTGTAAATCTGATTGCTGGACCATTAATGCTGTAGGAATCACCTTCTCTCTGCAAAGTTCCATCAATAAAGACTAATGCAAATCTGCTATCATCAATATTTTGGACTTTCTTATCTTCAGAATTTAAAATTATAAATGGACCTTTGGAACCATCTAGAATACCTGACTTATCAATTTCGCAGCGATAATAGTTACCAACGCTATGAGCAAAGAACTTCTCAACTGCTAGTGGTTCTCCTACAGTTCTAACATTTTCATTTTGACCCCAAATTGGAGGGGTTGTAAATACTACTTTATTGGGAACTGAAGTTCTATCAATGGAATATGCAGAATCATGTTGTAAAACTCCACTAAGACCAATGAATAGATTTTCTCTTTCTTCTGTATCTACTGGTGTTCCATCCGTGTAATACAATTCAAAAATCTTATTCTCACCATCAATATAATCTGGTTTTGAGATAGTGGATGTTCCAGGACCAGTAGTCAGAGTTTCTCTGATATTTTCGTATAATGAGTCAAGAGCAGAAGCAACATCTTCACATTCTTTAAATGTATCATACTTGAGTTCTGCATCAACAATTAAGTTATAATTTGAATATGATCTTAAAGTTGTCCAATATCCAGTTGAATTTAAATTTTGTGGTACAATGTCAATTCTGTTTGGACCACCTTCCAGTGTATCTTCAACAATTTGAGCATACGCAAGAATAGCACTCTTAACTTCGGCACAGTATGGGGAAGTAGTATCAATACGAACTTGTGGATCAACTACAGGAGCAATCACCGTTGTTCCAGTAATTTGATTGAGCATCGCTTCAACCATCAATTCTGCTGCTTCATTGTAGGCATAAATTGATTCATTTAGTTGCCCAGCAATGTGGACTCTCTTGTTATTAACAAAATACGAATTAGCAAAACTTACTACCTTTTCATTCCCCCCAAATCGTAGGGAATACACCACAGCATTTACAAATGATCCAATGTCTCTAAAGCAAAGATCTTCAGTCTCAACCCACTCTTTAATTCCAGTATTTACTGAAATGGTTGGTTTTTGATTATTTTCAATAGCAGATGTTAAAATTCCAAATAATGAGACGATAGCAGAATTTACATTTGAACACTCTGGTACTCTGGTGATATTTGGATCTGTTACCGCACCTTGGTTAGCAACAGCAGTAATACAAAGATCCTTTGCATAATTGAAAGCGTATACAGATTCTGTTCTTTCGCCATCTAAAGCATCGTGTGAATCAAAATATGCATTTGTTACTGCTAAGGTTGCTGAATTTCCACCACGAGCAGTATCTTCAGCAATCGCGGCAATGATGATCTTTAGATCTCTTTCACACTTGCTTGTAGCAAAATTAGCACCGTAAACAGATGTCAACTCTGTTAGGGTTTGGGATACAATATTGGAAAGGTTTTTATAGATCAACCTTCTTGCATCTTTAAATCTATAAGATGCTTCTGGAATTCTTGGATATGTAAATCCAGGGAATTGCTCGTAGATTCTATGAGCTGCTTCTCTTTGAATATTTACTTTATTTGCTTCAATCAAATCTGCTGCATCAATATATGTTCCAGTATTTGATCCACTCATAATAAATGACATCACAGCATTTGCAGATGGCAGATTTCCAACTGCTGGTGTGACAGAATACGTAATTCCAGATCCAACTTGTAGATATACATTAGGAGCAATTTGTATAATAGAAGCAGATGTTGCTTCGTCAATTGTCACCGCAGTATCAACAGTAATTACATTCACCGATGATGCTGATAGTGGAAGAGAATTGTTGCTTACTCTAATTCTTCTTGAATCTAAAATTTCTTCAACAATTGTATTTGATGGGAATGCTTTTCCAGCACTAACTTTCATTCCAATAGCAATGTTATCGGTATCCGTTATTTCAATGATATCTGTTCCTGGAGTCCAGGATGATTGTCTCTCTACAATATCCCAGTTACGCATTGCCAATTTACAAAGGCGAACTGTATACTTAAATGCATCAAGAGTAGCTTGCAGTTCGCCATCAATATAATCTAAAACGCCACTGTTAAAGTAGATTTCTGCTGACAACACAGATTTTTCATTGCCTCCAAATCTCAAATCATGTGCAAGCGAATCTATAATGAATCCAATGTCTCTAGCACATTTAGAACTAAGATTTCCCCAAGATAAATTGGGATATTTATCTTTAACATATCCAAGTGCTTCTTCTTGAATAAATTCTCTATTAAACTCTAATTGATTTGCAGAATCTAACCATCTTCCATTTCTTTGGAAAATGTTTCTAACTTTTTTCAGATATTTTTGATTTAGTGTGTCTGTTTTAAATTGGAACCATCTTCCATAAAACTTAACGCCAGGAACAACCTGTCCATCTTTTGTTGATGGACCTAGAGGTGGTTCTGAGAAAGTAATTCTATTTTGGGAAACTGTATATGAAATCCCTGGTTCTTGAAGAACTCCATCCAATGTAATTGTAAGTGACTGTTCATTGTATGGAGTAACAGAATTACCATCAGAATCTACTAAATTGAAAGTAGTAGTTCCTTCAAGGTTGCCTTTGTTTGTGAACGCACCATCAAAATCTGCATTTAAATAAACTGGTTTTGCAAGAATCTCTGAATAATTTGCTGTGTCTAAAGCAACAGAACCAACTCCTCGTTCAATTTCTAGTGATTTCACAAGAGCGATACTTTGAGTAGTCTTTTTCTTCGTGCTTACTACAGTTATCTTATTGGTGTCTTCGTTCCATAGTTGTACAATACTAATATTTCTTGTAGTTGTATTGTCACTCATTGAAACATTAGAAGTTGTTTCAATCAAAACCTCTCCAAACAACTGGAATCCAGCTGGGTGGGTAGTCTTCTTAATTAAAGATCTCCAAGTTTCAATTGGTGTTCTTGATTTTACAAGGTATGAATAATCTTGATAATAATAAGAATCTGTTATCTTTTGATTCGCATCTCCAAGTTTTCCATAATCTGACTTATAATACCCCTGATTGTCATAATAACTTTTTACTTCTGGGGTAAATTCTGTATATGAAATTGAATTCAGAGTTGCTGTTTTATTTCTAGCCAATCCAATAATTGGTTGATTTTCTCTGAAAATACCAAATAACCTATCAACAATCAGTAGATTTGATCCAGATCTCCAGGAAGTTACTCTAGCTCTTGCAACTTCAATATTTCCAGATCTTTGTACAACAGTTTCACCGATTCGGAAAGCATCATAGTCAAAATCAGACACCTTCATTACATAGTTTGATCTAAATTGTGATGACAGAGTGTTGTCACTGTGATATGATCCGCCAACATTAGATACTCGGACATTTCTTGGTACACCAATATCATTACTGTTATAAAATGCTTTTACATCAGATTCAACGATTTTAATGTCTGGAGCAATTTCATACCCAGAACCAGCATCCGAAATTGTAATACCTGTAATTTTGCCAGCATCAACGACTGGTTTTAAAACAGCATTTCCAGAAATTACAATAACTGGTTTTGAATACTGTTTTCCAGAATATGTTAAATTTACACTTTCAATAGATCCATTGGAAATGGCACATGTAGCAACTGCTGCATATGATGGAGATGGAATAATACCAGTTACAATAGGAAGTTTTTTATAGTCTTTTCCGATATTTGTTACTGATAATGTATTAATTTCTCCAACCGAGAATGAGGATTCTGATGTATATGTAATTGATCCGCTACCATCATGTGTAGCAGTAAATGTTGTATCATATACAATTCTGTTCTCCGTTACATAAAGTGCTTTCTTTCTTCCCTGCAATGGGTCAGTTATTAGATTGAGATATGATTTTTCTGATGATACATTGCCATTCTTATCATAATAGAAGTATTTTGTAAATGGCAGATCTCTCTTTGTTGTATATTGATTGGAAGCAATTCTTGATCCAAATCCAAACTTTACATCAACAATAGATCCAGAAACTTTCTTTTCTGGTGTAATTAGATTAAAATTGATACTTGGGGAGATATCAAAGATAACACCATTCATTGAAGAGTGTGAGACATCAAAATTGTACTTGTAATACTTTTTGATATCAATAATTCTATTTCTTTCAAAGTTTACATTATCTTCCGAGAACTCAAAATACAATTCTGGCGAAGAAACAGAATCAACCTTAACAAGTCTTTGATCGGTACTTTGATCAAAGAATACTGATGCTAAGGTAATTTCAGAAATAGATGTTAAAGACTGACCATAGTTGTAGACAAAAACTGCTTTTTGTGTGCTTTGGTTATATGATAAAACAAATGGATCAGTTGCATTTGAACCAATTTGATATCCTTGAGGCAAATTGTATCCAGGTGCATATAAGAATGCTTCTGCGCCATTAAAATGATCAACTGCCTTGGTTCCTTTTTGTGCCCTCTGAACATTTAAAGTATTTCCAGATCTGGAAAGAACTTTTACAATTTCACTGCCAATTTGTAAATAATCATTTGCTGTAAATCCAATGGCACTGTCAAGATTTAAAACTGTGTTTTGAATAGAGAATCCAACATGATCAATTCTCAATGATACGCTTGGAGTTGATGTGTCTGTTTTTGAGAGAGCAGCACTTCCTACAGTGAGTAGATCAAATTTTTCGTAGTCAGAACCTTTGTCCGTAATTGTGACACTAGTAACAGATCCAGTAGATGAAACTACGATGGTTGCTACAGCACCAGAACCAGATCCTCCAGACAACGCAATTCCAGGATAAGAACCAGGAGTATAGTCGTTGCCGCCGTTTAGAATCTCAATTCTTCCAATACCAGTATCAGTAAGGGTTCTTTCACCAGCGGGAGTAGTAAGATAGACTTCTTGATAAATTCTTGATCTTACATAGTAAGTTGTTGTCGTTGTAGCATCATTTGGGTTAATGTCAACAGTAACATACTCGTTTGTTGCTACACCATGAGCATCTACAGTTGTTAATAAAGCAACATTATCTTTTAAATTGAAGATAATTAAATCATCGCTAAGTGAATTTACCGATGCGATTTTTGAACCAGTGGTGTTGATAAGATCTGAACTTGTCAAGAACAGAGTTGTTGAAACTGTAAAAGTGCCTGATAAAACTCTAACTTTTACAGTATTTTGATTTGACGTTGTTTCTAAAATCTCTCCAGTAGCAACAGCAGCACCAACACCATCAGATAAAGAAAGGGTTGCTCCTTTTGTATATGATGAGTTTTGATCAAGAATTAAAGAAACTACTTTAGTGTTTGAACTTAATACATCTGTACTGTTAAAAGTTCCAGATACATTTCTGAGTGCAAATTTTGTTCCACTGAACACATTTCCAACAATCTGACCAGTTGCTCCCGTCAGACTTTGGGTAATTGTGTCACCATCAAACAAGTATGCTGTTGAAACTAATTCAACATACAATGTTTTAATGTCCTGGGATTCAATTGATGATACTGTTCTACCTTTGACAGAAGATACTTTTGCTTGTGCTCCAGTTCCTTCCGTTTGGTTGTTATTAGCAACAACTTCAGATCCGACCGAAAATGTTGGTGTACTACTTACGATATCAATTGAAGAAACTGTTCCACTAGTGATATCCTCAATTTTTGCGATTGATAGATCTCCGTTTGAATCAATATCAGATGTTCTCAATCTTCTTGCATTTACTGGAAGATCATCTTGAGAAATTTCCGAATTGTAATTTGAATCAACTGGTAAGGAGTAGTAGTTTTCGCCTAAAATGTATGGGAATACTGGATCGTTGTTGGAATCAACAGTAATAAAATATGCATAAGTTCCATTTGGAAATTCTGGAGTAATGCAGAATCTTCCGTTATTTTTATCAAGTGAACTTGATCCATTGGTAAAATTGTAGTCATCAATGAAAGTTCCTAATGGATAAGTTGCAACAGGAGGACCATTTAATCTGGTAGAACTTACAAAATACCCAGATGTCATTCTGACAATAGAACTTTGTGGGTCTAGTGGATCTTGATGTCCAAAGGGACCGTAAATGGGATTGCCATCATATGCAAAACCAATGATAGGAGAGTGATTTGCACCAGTATCCGACTGTCTTAATGCATTGGGAGAAGCATAGTATCCATATCCATACCCACGAGATTCAACAAAGTTTTTAAAGAAGTAACCATTATTAGAATCTAGACTTGCAAAATTCTTCTTATATCTGTCTTTTCTCCAAACGCGAATATCCGCTGTTGCTGTTGCACCAGAACCAACGGGAATAATATCAACAACAACATTTGATTGTGTGTATAGTCTTCCACCGTTGACTTTTTCAAATTCAACGATTTTTCCAGATGAATCAACAATTGCACGATATTCGGCAAATCTACCTCTTCCAGCAGTGTCAGTGATTCTTACCTGTGGGGAAGAAGAATAATATTCCCCAGCATTGTCAACGTTGATACTGGTAATCACGCCATTGGTAACGATTGCAGTTGCTGTTGCGTTTCTTCCAGAAAGAATCTCAACCACTGGAGTTGCATTATAACTTCCAGGAGAATCAACAATAATTCTATCAACAACTTGTCCAGCAAGAACAGATCGTGCAAGACCGCTTTGACCATCAATTAAAACAAATGGACTCTTCTGATATCCAGAACCTCTGTTTAAAACATTAATCCTTTCAATAGGTCCGTTTAAAACAATATCTTCGTCTTTGTAACTGAGGAGTGGAATGCCATTAACTGCAATACCAACATCTCTATACTTTGTTTGATAAACCTCTGTTGTTTGAATTGGATTCTTTCTGACGATTCTAAGGATCTTCTGATCTTGAATACCAGATGGAATAGTAACTCCAGACTTAATAATATCGTGTGATGGGAATCCCGAGGAAGTAATATAGTATCCAGTCTCGTCTTCAAAAATCGCAGAAACGTTTGAATTTAAGTCAACAATAGCATCTGATACAGTTTGATTATTCTGAGATACTGGAATAGTGGTAGTGGTGATCCATCTTAGGTTATTTTGAGCATCAAAGATTTTTACATCATTTGTTAGGAATCCAGATTCTGAAATTTCAACACGATCACCTGGATTTGAATAAGGTTGACCATTTGCAGAAGTCAAACCATAGAGAACACCAAATACTAGTAAATTAACTCCATCAGCAGATACGTTAGCACCATATGTCACAGATGCTCCAACACTATGAGAAGAAGTTCCAGATCTAGTCTTGATAACAAACTGGTTTACATTTTTATTTTCAAAAGTAAAAATCTCTGTGCCAATTGTAAACTGACCCTGCTTCTCCCAACCCATGGTTGAAAATACATCAACTCTGTCCCCAACAGAATCTGATGTTGTAATTGATTTTGTTAATTTCGTTCTTGCTGCAATTAAGAAAGTCCCATTAACACTTTGTTCTGACAAAATAATGTCATAAAGATCCTCGCCATCATAAGTGCCAGAGAATTTTACATTGTCAACTACAGCAGCTGCATATTTCCCACTGACATCTTGGACAATTGTTTTTCCAATTAGATTTTCTGGGGTTCCAGAAAGAATTTTTGCTCTTAGTGCGTAAACTTGAATCCAATTGGATTCAGAACTCTTAAGAGTAGATTCTCTTGGATATGAAATATTTGGTTCTGGATCGTTGTCAACAAGACACTTAAACAGGAAAGAAACCGAATTATCTGTTCCTTTTGACTGATAGAACTTGGTAATGTTCTTGATCAGTGTTCTTTTATCTACATTTTCCTTTAGATATGCTTCTGGGAAATCTGCAAGATACTGTTTCTCAAAGCTCTTTACTAAAGCATATAGGAAAAGGTTGCTAATATTCTGAACGGTAGATCCAGAAACATGAGATGCTGCTTGTGTGGTAACAAAATTACTGGTAGTGTATAGATCACCTAGCGTTGTATTACCACTAACGCCACGACTTACCTCTAAAAATTGAGTGTCTGTTCTTTGAGCATAGAAACAGATCTCGTCATCAATTTTGATGTATCCACCATTCTTTGGGAAAGATGTAGCATCAGTGACGGTAATTGTATCATCGTTAGCACTCACAGAACCGACAAGTGTTGACGATTGTACTAAAAGATTTTTTTCATAAAAATCAATATCACGATATTTTTCTAAATTCGTGATGATATCAAATGGTTGCCCTTGCAATTCCAATTGCTCATAATATTTTCGTATGAACTTACCAAAAAGTTCATACTCTTCATTGATGAAGTCTGGTAATTGAGACTCAATTAAGAATGAGATTTTATTAGCAGTTTTCAACATCTACTACTACTCTTTGTATGCTAAGAAAGTGCTTTGTGATACATCTACATCCAGATATACCTCACGTTTGACTTCAATGTCCTTATTGGCTGGTTTTACCCTTAACTCAATACGATTATCGGAAAAAGATCCTTTCAGAATCGTGAAGTCATACATCTTAATCTCGCCTTTTACATAATCAATATCACCAATGGAATCATTCAATAGAATTTTCTCACCAGTTACCGAATCTAGTCTATATAGGACGATTTTGCCAGACCTATCTTCTAGATACGTGGTATAATTAGGCCACTCAAATACAGTCATACCAGTGGAAGATACTACTGGTCCATCACAATCTTCTAGGAATGCATTCTGATAACAAATCTCATAATATGATGATGAGTTAATCTGAGCATAAAAATCTTTTCTTAGCGTAATTTCGGTGTCGTTTGAATTGATAGCACGATCAGAATTGTCAATAACACCAATAAACTTACTATATCTAAACTTGCCATTAAACTTCTCTGTTCCAGAAGTCTCAAGATACTCTTGAATAGCATTTGCTGCTTTTGCTGCAACTTGAGTTGGAATTAAATTTGTCTTAGTACGATCATAATAAATCTTACTACTCAACTCAATATACAGAATTGATGGATCAATAAACTCTGGTCTTACTGAAGCAACAGTATACTTCTTCAATTCATCAGTCAATTCACTCTTTGTTAGTGATGAAAGTGCTGCTGCTGAAGTTGGTTTGACTGAGATGAAGACTTTACCGTATGCTGGTGGTTCTTGATCCTCACCACCAAATACAATGATGTCTCCAACTGCTGGATAAAGGTTTCTAACGATAGCAGCATAATCACTAGTCGTTACTGCTCTGTTTTGAGAAGCAAAGTATTTTGGAGCATTGTATTTAATCTTTGCAATACTTTCAATCTCTGCTCCACCTTCTGCCTTGTTTACTGTGGTTACTGTTCCTACAGTAAAAGGAACAGCAATTACGATGTCGTTCTGATCGTTTAGATTGCCATTAAATGTAAACGATCTAGCACCATTTGTGTCTGATCCATTTGTGATAATGTAACTAATTCTAATTACTTGACCGTTCTCTAGTTTCTTACCTAGTACACCATCACCAAAGAAAATTTCGTAGGACTCATCCTCGCCCTCGTTGACGAAATAAACTTTATCATTAGAACCGATGTTTAAAATCGTCTCTACCAGTTTGTACTCTTCATAGACCGTACTAGTCGCAGATTCATAAACAAGCACCTTCAGGGTGCTTATATCTGCCCCTGGATTGCTAATTTTAAATCTCTGGTCCTTTAGTGAAGTATCAACAGTGAAATTTGATGTAATTAACGATCCTTCATAGATATCTACTTCATCAAAGACAGAAACTCCATTTGACACCTCAGAGCGTCTGTCTTCCCTCAAAACGAAGCGATAGAGTGATCCATCATAATTTGTGACAAAACCGCTTCCTGCCTTTAATACGGTGGTCTCAGGAGCAGTTCCAACGTTCTTATATGTAACGTTGAAACTAACGACCGCTTTTGGAGCAGTTGTTGACTTTGGTGAATATCCTAACTGCTTTGCTAATGCTACTACGTTGTCTCTTAGAGTAGCAGAATCAATAAACAGTTCATTCACCACCATGTTGGTATTGAATGCTGTGTAATATGTGTTATATGCTAACACATCAAGTAACTGACTAAGAGCAGAACCTTCAAAGTCATAGTCAGTAAAGTCCGTCTGCGCTCTCATGTAATCTCTGAGAGCAATCTTGATTTCGTTAAAATCTAGATTGTTTAACTGAGTATATGGCATTATCGCGTCCTGGTCAGGAATAATTCTACTGTTGTTGGTGGTGCATCTGCTCCCTTGATCACATATGTCATCTCAACATCAAAACGATTCTCATCAAAGTTGGGAGTCGTAGTGACTGATAAAACACTTATCCTTGGTTCGTAAGTATCTAGAGTATATCTAATACTATTTGATACCGCTGCTGAAGTAGCATAATCTAGCGGTTCAAAGAGGTATGCTCTAATGTCAGAACCAAAATCAGGAGCAAACATTTTTTCTCCCTTGTTTGTCAGCAGAATATTACCAATAGACTGCTTAATGGCAGCAGCATCCTTGCTGACAACAACGTCATCAGTCACAGGATGCTTTTTGAACGTTATATTGATATCTCTAAACGAGAGATCTGACGTGCCTGCCATTAAGAGTCTACGAAGTCACTAGTTATTTAGCGACCTTCATTGATGCCATCTCTCAACAAAATCATCAAACCCTCCAGCCCCACCACATGGACGATCCATGCGGTTTTGTGGAATTGGGTATAACTCTTCTTTCCTTTTGTTTCTATTCCGTTTTGCCACCATATCCAGGTACTTATCTGAATCTGTTTCTGTAATTAGGGTCATTCCTTCTTCTACGAATTCCTGACTTTTATCTACATGATGGTGATTGCCCATTGGATTACCGTAACTCTACATAGAACTTTTATTGGGGTTACTATCCCAATATTAAGTTGTCGGAGATTTCGGCGTTCCGCGCCTCAGAGATTAAGTACCCTGACCGCGATAACGCTTCTTCCTACCATTCCGAGAGGTTGCTGCAAGATTCGTATTCTTACTACGACCCTGAGCAGTGATCTTCGGTTTGCCAGGAATGTAACTGGACTTGTTAATGCCAACCTTTGCTTTTGCCATAATTTTTAAACGGTTCTCGTTCCAATTAGTATTGTAGGATAAAGAGTCTCACCTGTCAATGGGGTATTCACAATAACTCTTAACGGTGGTAATGTAGGTGGTTCGGTTTTCATAGCATCACCTGCAACAGCAACTCGTATGTACTGCCCAGGACCCTTCTCAGCGTCTGCAAAGAACACCCTAGTATTCTGGACTGCCACCAACTCGGGACGGTTTATCGTGGCAGGAGAGGGCACTATAGGGGATGGTGCAACACCTGCTACTGGTAGATAGATAGATTCCCCCGACATGATCATCATTGGCAACACAGCAGGATTCGGACTACCATCTGGTAATGTCTTCATACCTGTCCCGTTTGTTGTTAAAATCGCTCTGTTGCCTTCTTGATCCCCACTTAATACAGTTAAGGATCCACCAATCGGAAATGGTGGGTAGATAGTGGGAGGTAATTTACTCTCACTATCAAGCATCACTGGATTCGCAATCTCACCCGCCATTTCTTAACTCCTCTACTGCATTATGTAGATTATCCAATGTTTCAGCAATCGTCTGATAGTCTTGGCATTGGGGCGGCTTGTACATCAATTGGGGGCGTTCTAAGAGGGACACCTTCTGCTCCACCATCGTCAATCTCTCTGACAACGACTGGAGTAACTCGTTGTACCTCTGCATTATCAATTGGTTGTCTTGAATCATTGTCTAATCCTGCAAAACGACGTGCTGCTGCTCCCTCAAACTGATCGCAAAATGAATCAAAGTTCTTGAGAATCTCTTCATACATGTTATGATCGTATTCAGAAGTCATAGTCCAGTGCTTCCAGGTCCATGGGGTAGATTGGGTACGGGCGAATCTTTTGATGGGAATCGCGTTACTGTCTCAAGCTCAATGACTGCTGCTTCAAGACTAATGAGACGCTCTGCGAGTTCCTCAATGATTGTTGCCATTCTCTCTAGTTGCCTTTCGTGGATTGCTACCATGAACTTTGGATCGTCTCTGAGGTTCGCCATGGCTCTTGCCGAATCCTCAAACTCGGGCGCTGCAGGTTCTAATGTAGTTTCTTCAGTGATAACGAGGTTTTCAGTCATTTTTTTCTGGGGGAAATTTTTTAATTTCAAAGGTTTTCATAAACCCATTCTAACATATATTTATCGGTCGTCTGGATACTTTTGTAGGTTAGGGGAGTCATGCATTTTTGAAACCGCTTGGCGCCCCTAGTACACCCGTACCAACGCAAAATAACTGTCCGAACTGTGGTAGTATGGGTGTACTGCCGTGCTCAGGCAAGGCAGCAACCCTCAGGGGCGAACCCTGTGAGGTTGCGATACTGCCAGGCGAAGCGCAGTGCCTTCTCCTCAACAGGGCGACCCATGCGACCCTGCATCTCACAACGGGGCAGACCCTCGCTGTCATAGTGGAAGCGCACAGGGGCGTTGGTGTGAGATTGACCGATCCACCCGTCTGCCCACACATGGGGTTGGGGCAGCGTCTCGCGGTACTCTGCGATGATCTCATTCAGCAGGGACAGGGGCAGCACGAACCACTCACTGCCGCCCTCTTGCTGCTGATAGAACTTGCGATAGGTGGCGGGCACGTTGGCATCAGAACCATGCAGGGTGCTGTGACCCATGCCACGCAGGCGCTGGTGGATTCGTGCCTCTGCTCTGCCCACGTTGGTGACAGTCAGCAGGGCATGGTAGGTCGTGTCCCCATCGTTGCTGGTCTGGTGGTTGCACAGCACCTTATATGCCTCTGCCTCCCCACCTGATGCCAGACCCACCTTGACTGCAACCCACTCGCTGCTGTCTGCCGTGATGGCGTTGGCAGCAGAGGTCATGAAATAGATCACGCCTGCCTTGCTGGGTTGCTTGCCCACCTGCTTGCCTTGCTTAGTCTTGGTGCCGAAGGTGTGGTTGGCGGGGAGTTGGTTCGGGCGCATGTCGCTGTGCCTGTCGTTGATGAAATTATAGAGGCAGCGCCGCTCAGTGGCGGTCGCTGATGTTCCAGACTCCCCACTGTCCACTCTCAGGGGCAGGGGTCAGGATCTCGGTGCCAGCGGCAACGTCTGCCTTAGCAGCGGCAGACCGTGCCATCATGGCGTTGTACTGCTTGGTATAGGTTGCCATGATGGCGGCGAGGTCAGGTGTTTTGTTGTTCATGCTCTTAGTATAGGGGGTCTGGTGGGCAATGGGGGAATGTGTGGACAGTACGCTCATTGGCACCCTGCTCGCATCCATTTCATCGCCTCGCCCTTGTGGGGGACTTTCCAGATCATGCACTCCTCGCCCATCCCATGAAACTCTGCGATCCGCTGGGCGTGGTTGAGGGAGGTTGCCCAC
>Ga0129342_1000660_pt1 | contig 15109 bp, 15 predicted proteins | sample CPBDNA_5_FD_94426 | JGI IMG/M metagenome (GOLD analysis project Ga0129342, IMG submission 94426) | Freshwater to marine salinity gradient microbial communities from Chesapeake Bay, USA - CPBay_Sum_15_0.2_DNA | ecosystem: Environmental > Aquatic > Marine > Coastal | place: USA: Chesapeake Bay...
TCCTGATGATGTACGTGAAAAAATATCCTCCTTAAAAGCACATTCTTCAATTGCGATTACTGGAAATGTGAAATCCTCTGAAAAAGCGCCTAGCGGTTATGAAATAGTTCCAACTGAACTCAGAGTATTTTCCGAGGTTGAAAAAATTCCTCCCTTTGAACCCATAGCCAAGACTGTCAAAAACATTGATACAAGATTAGAGGTAAGACCAATTGATCTTAGACGAAAAGTACTACAACATATCTTCAACACAAGAAGCCTGGTTTTAAAATCAATTCGTAGCTACTTTAATGATCAAAATTTTGTTGAAATCAATACCCCAAAAATGATTGCAACAGCTACTGAAGGTGGCGCTGCACTATTTCCAATATTTTACTATAATAAAGAAGCATTCTTAGCTCAGAGTCCGCAATTGTACAAAGAACAACTCACAATGAGTTTTGAAAAAGTATTTGAGATTGCCCCTATCTTTAGAGCAGAACCATCAAGAACTAATCGTCATCTTGCCGAAGCAATATCTATTGATTTGGAAGAAGCATTTGTCGATTACAATGATGTGATGAATAGAATTGAAGAAATTATCAAAATTTCAATTAAAACAGTAACTGATTATGCAAAAGAAAATCCTGACACCGAATTTACAATTCCAGAAACTCCTGATTCAATACCTCAATATTCCTACGATGAACTGGTTGATAAAATGCAAAAGGCTGGTGCAAAAACAGAGTGGGGTGATGACCTATATCCATCAAACCTCAAAAAAATAGGTCTTGAAGGATTTTACTTTATCAAAGATTGGCCATTAGCTCCAAAACCCTTCTATGTTAAAGATAGTAAATCTAACCCGAAAATTTCTGAATCATTTGATTTGATGTTTGGCGATTTGGAATTATCTTCTGGCAGTACAAGAATTGAAAAACGCGATGAACTAGCTGAGAGAATGAAAAACAAAGGTATGAACACTGATGCATTTGAGTACCATCTCGGTGCATTTGATTATGGAGTTCCTCCTCATGCTGGATGCGGTATTGGTCTTGAGAGGCTAATTATGGCTTTGACAGGCACAGAAAACATTCGTGATGTAACATTTTATCCAAGAGATGTTGATAGACTAACACCATAGGTGTGGTAAAATGGTTACAGAAGAAGAGATTGAAAAAGTAGCAAAATTAATGAAAATAGAAGTAGATGATCATAAAGAGTATGTAGACAAGGTACATGCCATGATTGATTATTTTGACATTTTGGATTCTGCTGGAGTTGAAGATGAAGAAATATTTATGCAGGAAATTCCTATTACTGCTCTACGTGAAGATAAACACATTCCATTTGATGAAAAACTCATTGAAAAACTAAATCACTACAAAGGAACCTATGTTCGAGCTCCAAAGATGTCATAATGAATCTCAAAATTTCTGCTTTAAGCTATGTACAAGAAGTACAAAATGGAAACATCTCTGCTGAAGATTTTACTGCAGCAACTTTAGAACACATTCACAATATTGATGAAAAACTGCATGCATTTTTGTCTGTAAATGATAACGCAATTAATCAGGCAAGAGATATCGATAAAAAAATAAAATCGGGGAAAAAAGTCGGTGCATGTTTTGGAATGCCAATTTCAATTAAAGACAACATGTGTATCAAAGACAGTAAGACAACATGTGCCTCAAAAATGCTAGAAAACTTTGTTGCTCCTTATGATGCAACAGTAATCTCAAAGCTCAAAGAACAAGATGCAATTTTCATTGGAAAAGCAAACATGGATGAGTTTGCAATGGGGTTGACCACTGAATTTAGTGCATACGGTCCAAGCAAAAACCCTTGGAATGTGGAGTACATACCAGGTGGCTCATCTGGTGGCAGTGCTGTTTCTGTAAGTGCTTTTGAATGTGTAGCATCACTTGGCTCTGATACTGGCGGTTCTGTTAGAAACCCAGCCAGCTTTTGTTCTACAGTAGGATACAAGCCTACATACGGTTTGATTAGCAGATATGGATTAATTTCATATGCAAACAGCATTGAGCAGATTGGACCTGTAACTAGGACAGTAAGAGATGCTGCATTCCTGCTAAACATAGTTTCAGGATTAGATCCTAATGATAACACTACACTTGACAACAAGGACGAGGACTATCTTTCAGGCATAGATTCAGGCGTCGAAGGTAAGAAAATAGGCATAATCAAAGAGATGATGGCTGAAGGTACAGATCCTGCAGTAATATCTGCAACAAAGGATGCAATATCAAAACTTGAAGGATTAGGTGCTACCTGTGAGGAAGTTTCACTTGACATGGTAAAATATTCTGTTGCAGCATACTACACCATCACTGCAACTGAGGCTGGAAGTAATCTGGCAAGATATGACAACTTGAGATATGGTTATGATTTTTCAGTTGAAGGATACGAGTTTAATTCTTACATCCAAAAGGCGAGAAAGAACTTTGGACCAGAAGTCACAAGAAGAATGATCATTGGTGGTTTTGTTCCATCAGCAGGACATGCTGGCAAGTATTTCCTAAAAGCACTCAAAGTAAAAAGTAAATTAACAAAAGAGATCAACGAAGCTTTCAAAAAATATGATTTGCTAATTGCACCAACAGTACCAATCTTACCATTCAAACTTGGAGAAAAGATTGATGATCCTGTTGCTTTATTCCTAGTTGATATCAATACTGTAACTGCAAATCTAACAGGAAAACCTGCAATCTCTGTTCCATTTGCAATTTCAAACGGATTACCAATTGGAATTCAATTGTTAGCAGATTCAATGAATGATAAAATGCTTCTCCAAGCAGCACATGCACTAGAACAAACTGTAAAACTACCGGAGGTTCCACTATGACTAAGATTGGGTTAGAGATTCACTGTCAATTAACAAATCTTGAGAGTAAATTGTTTTGTTCATGCAAAGCAAATTATCGTCAATTCGAAATTAATGAAAACATTTGTCCTGTTTGTATGGGATTGCCCGGAAGTTTACCTAGACTAAATCAAGATGCTGTCAAAAAAGCTACAATGATTGCTATGGCACTAAATTGTTCTACTCCAGAAAAAATTGCATTTTTTAGAAAAAATTACTTTTATCCTGATTTGCCAAAAAACTTCCAAATTACTCAACTAAACATCTATGGCGACACTAGTGTGGGTGGTCCTGGCTCTATCATGGTTGGAGACAAGAAAATCAGAATCACTAGAATTCAACTTGAAGAAGATCCTGGCAGGCTCATTTATGAGGGAAGTTCTTCGAAAAACCAAATCACTCTTGTTGATTACAACCGTGCAGGCACACCTCTAGTAGAGATAGTTACTGAACCTGATTTTGAGAATCCAAAACAAGTTAGAGAATTCCTTAACATTCTATCTGATTTGCTAGAGAATCTAGGAGTATCTGACCCTAGTTTAGAAGGTGCAATGAGAGCCGACGCAAACGTCTCCATTGAAGGCGGAAAGAAAGTTGAGATAAAAAATATTGGTTCATTTCATGATTTAGAAAAAGCAGTTCACTTTGAAATTACAAGACAAGAGAGTTTGCATTCCAGGGAGATTGAAATTGCACAAGAGACTCGTCATTGGGATGATAAAAGAAAAATAACAATTTCATCTCGTTCAAAAGAAGAAGCGTTAGACTATCGTTATTTCTTAGAAGGAGATATCCCTTGGGTCACAATTGATCCTGCAATACAAGAGAAATTAAAATCTGAAATGCCTGAAAGTATTAGCTCCAAAAAAGAAAGATATGTTTCAAAATACAATATCCCAAACCAAGTCGCAGATGTTTTGTCATCAGACAAATTCTATTCAGATCTGTTTGATGAATCACATACTGAATCAAATGCAAAAGAAATTGCAAATATCATTACAACTGATTTAATGGGTTTGGTAGATACTAGAGAAAAACGTGAAGCATCAAAGATTGCTGCCACACATTTGAGAGATTTGGCAGATGCAATTCAAACAGGAAAGATTTCAAGGAATTCAGCTAAAAATGCATTATATGAAATTGTAAAAACTGGTAAAGAATTGTCTCAAGTAATGTCTGATCTTGATTTAGGAAATGTATCTGATGAATCAGAGTTACTCACAGTTATCAAAGATGTGATTTCCGAAGAACCCCAAGCAGTTGAGCAGGCAAAATCAAATCCTCAAACAATTAACTATCTTGTAGGTAAGGTGATGCAAAAAACAAAAGGCAAGGCAGATCCTAAACTTACATTGGATTTGCTCAAAAAACAGATTGAATAAGAAATGTCTGGACTCTCTTTGGAAGATATAGAATTTATCAAAATTTTAGCAACATCTGATGCTACTGTATTACAAGCAGGCATGAATGATGCTACTCGTAAGCGCTTAGATGAACAAATAGGCGTGATATTGAGGGAATATTATCATGAAAATACAACATTTTCTGGAACAAAAAGAATCAAAGAATTTGAAAAAGCAGGAATAACTGAAGATCATGGAAAAGCTGCAATTGCATGTGCTAGACGTCTTGGAATTGATATTTCTTAATCTAAAATCTTTTTACCGTCTATCTGATTTTAAAAATTGAATATTGTCTGATTTTGAGTTTGTTCCAACACAAAAGCAAGTTGAAGAATCTAATATCTATCGTTTTATGCAAAAACTTGGGCTATCATCATTGTCTGAACTATCAAAAAAGGCAAAAAATGAATTAGAATGGTTTTGGAAACAAGTTGATAAAGACATTGGTGTAGTTTGGGACTCACCATATTCACAAATACTTGATTCCTCAAATGGAATTGCACATTCTAAATGGTTTGTAAATGGTAAAACAAATATTTACAAATCTACAGTTGAAAAATTTGTAAAATTAACTCCTGATAAAACTGCATATGATTTTGTATCCGAAGATGGAGCAACATGTAAACTAACATACCGAGAATTAGACAATAAAGTCTCTAAACTAGCAAATGGTCTAATGTCAATAGGTATCAAAAAAGGAGATGTTGTGGCAATTTATCTTCCAATGATAGAAGAGGCGATTTTAGCAATATTGGCATCAGCAAAAATTGGCGCCGTACAAACTGTGATCTTTTCAGGATACAGTACTGAATCTCTTCATATTCGATTACAAGATTGTAATGCCAAAGTTCTCTTTGTTTCAGATGGATTTTACAGAAAAGGAAAACCAATATCTCAAAAAGAAACTATGCAAAAAGCAATTGAAAATACTCATGTTGAAAAAACAATCGTTGTAAAATACAAAGAAGTAGACAAGTATGACAATTCTAAAAATATTATACATTATGATGAATTAACAGAATCTCAAAGTTCTGATTGTAAAACCGAGATTATGGATTCAGAAGATCCTCTCTTTATCTTGTATACGTCGGGTACTACTGGAAAACCCAAAGGGGTAGTGCATGTTCATGGGGGTTTTTCAGTATTTGTAGGACATCAGGCAGCATATTTGATAGATTTACAGGCACAAGATGTGTTATTCTGGCCTGCAGATATTGGGTGGATTACTGGTCTTGTCTGGAATGTCTACGGTTTGCTCATCGTGGGGGCAAGTTCAGTAATTTATGATGGAGCATTAGATTTTCCAAAATCTGATAGGGTATGGAGAATTCTTTCAGATTATAACGCAACAATTTTTGGAATATCTCCAACTGCAACAAGATTGTTCAAGAAAAATAATGAAGTACCATTAAACAATTTCTCTTTAGATAAAATCAAAAACATCCCTACCACAGGGGAGCCTCTTGATGAAGATTCCTGGTGGTGGTTATTTGAAAAAGTTGGAAATAAAAAAATCCCAATAATGAACCTGTCAGGGGGAACTGAAATTGGAGGTGCGATGTTATCCGTTTTCCCCGGAATGAATCTAAAACCTACCACTGTTGGAATTCCAGTCCCTGGAATGAATTTAGATGTTGTAGATGATGATGGCAGTTCTGTTAGGGGAAAAAATGGTTACTTGGTAATTAAATCTCCTTGGCCTGGTATGACTCGTGGACTACTAAATGATAACCAAAGATTCATTGAAACCTATTGGTCACGTTTTGAGAATATTTGGTTTCATGGAGATTATGTGTATGTAGATGATGATGGACTATGGTATATGAGAGGAAGGACAGATGATGTGATAAATGTATCAGGACATAGAATGAGCACCGCAGAAATTGAACACACTGTTATTTCTCATGAAAAAATTTCTGACGCGGCTTCAATCGCAATACCTGATGAATTAACAGGAGAGGCAATTGTTGTTTTTTTTGTTTCAGATAAAAAAGAAGATAGTAATTTAGAAAATTTGATTTCTGACTATATTGGTGAAAAAATAGGTAAAGTTGCCAAACCCAAGTTTGTATTTGAATTAACGGATTTACCAAAAACTAGAACTGGAAAAATTCTGAGGAGACTCTTAAAAGCCAAATTATTAGGAATGGATCTGGGGGATTTGTCATCTCTTGAAAATCCTCATGTATTGGATGAGATTCCAAAATTGAGTTGAGAAAATTCACTTTTTGATTCCATCACTTTAACATGAAATTACTTTATTCGGAAAATGCTATTGTCATCATTGAAATTCATAGTAGATCAGCAGGTTGAAGATATTGAAATGCCTGAAAATCTCAAACTCAATACATTTCTTCAAGAATTTCACTCAGATTGTCCTCACCAAGAATGTTCTTTTGGATTCTATGGGTTTGCATTTGGTCAATCCCCCTTCCCGGTTCCTACAATCATTCAAGAGAAATTGATTAAAAATGTCCACAAAGGAGAATATGCAGCAGTTCCAGGAATTCCTGAACTTAGAAATGCAATTTCAAAACATAACAAACATTATTACGATATGGATGTACTTCCCGACAGAGTTTATGTCGGACCTGGAACAAAAGAACTCATCTTTAATCTCTTAGAAATTTTACACGGTACAGTAATTTTGCCTACTCCAGCTTGGCTGGGATATCTTCCTCAGATAAGATTCCTAAAAAAGAATTATCACATGCTTCCGACCAGAGCAAATAAGAAAATATCTCAAGCTGATTTAAGAAAACTTGGATTGCGATTACAAGACCGACAAAAAATATTGATTCTTAATAACCCTAATAATCCCACTGGATTACTCTATGATAAACTAGAATTAGAAGAAATTGCCGATGTTTGCAGGGAACAAAATATCACAGTGATTTCTGATGAAATTTATGCCCAAACTTGCTATGACTTTTCCAAGTTTGTCAGTATGGGAAAAATTTACCCAGAAGGAACATTTGTCACCAATGGACTGTCAAAATCCCATGCTGCAGGAGGTTATCGTCTTGGCTATGTTATTTTTCCACAACATGCAACTGAACTCAAAGCACAATTCAAAAAAATTCTTGCGACAGAATATACTGCCGTATCTACCCCTATCCAACATGCTGCAGTAGCAGGTTTTGAGATTAGTTCTGAAATTGATGAGTATTTTGAAGTAACTAGAAACATTCATCATTTGATGGGTGAATATACTTTTCACGAATTATCTGCAATTGAGGGAGTTAAAACGACAAAACCGGACGCGACGTTTTATCTCTTAGCTGATTTCAATGCATTTGCTCCTGACTTGCAAAAAGCAAAAATCTCCACATCTCAAAAACTTTCAGAGGCATTAATTGTTCATCCATACCATACAGCAATTGTGGGTGGCGATAGTTTGGTTTTGGAGAGGACTGATTTTAGTGCAAGAATAGCATTCGTTGATTATGATGGATCTGCTGCTTACAAAAATTATTTGCTGAATAAGCCTAAGACAAGTTCAGAGAGAACCCAGTTTGTAAAAGATAACGCCCCCAAAATTGTATCGGGACTCAAAATGATTCAACAGTTTTTTGAAGATCTCAAGAAAAATAATTTTAATGAATACAATTCCAAAAAGAATTCATTAATCACCACTAGCTAGTTTATCACTTATTTTTTCATATTCCTCAAAAGATATCTCTCCTTTTGCAAGTCTCAATTGAAGTATTTCTTTGGGATTTGTTCTAATTACAGGACGAATGATCTTTCTTCGGATAGAGTCCGTGTTAATAGAAATTTGTCTAGTATTGTCATTTACTTTTCTTTTTACTCCATAAACAGCACCAAATAATATGCCTAACCCACCAATTGCTAAAATCATCTGTGCAGTCTCAGAATTATTAGTGTCTTCTGACTCTTGGCGACCTAATGTTGCATCAGCCTCTTGAATGATTTCTTTTTGAAGAATTGAATCCATAACTGACTTTTCAGTACTAATTCCTACTGCTTGCTCAATTCTCATGTCAGGATAGTTTCTATCAAACCATGACTTGTATGTTGGTTCATTGTAATATCTGTCCAGATAATGTTGTGGACTTTTGTTTGGATCTACAAAATTTGCAATTTTTAAAGTTTCAGCAGAAGCATCATTGAAAATTGGAATTAGAATTAGTACAGAAAGGATGACGAATATTCCAAGGTGTTCTGTATTTTTCATTAACAACCGTAACATATTTTTCAATTTAAAATACTCGTATCTTTTTTTCATATTGAAAAATAGTAATTATTATTAGATGAAACGAATTTTATCGGTAAAAAGAAACATCTGAATTTTCTGAAAATTATTTCTTTTTCCTGATCTGATTTGCAACCATTGGCAAGAATGCTCCAACATCAGAAACAATACCTAGTGCTTGCCATGTTCCTCTATCCATAAGTTTTGTTACTGTTGGCTGATTAATATCGACAACGATTACTTTGACATTTGCAGGCAACATGTTACCTGTTGCAATAGAATGAAGCATGGTTGAAATCATTATGACCATCTTTGCGTCTTTGAGAACTTTTTTGTACTCTCTTTGAGCTTGTGCAACATCAGTGATTACATCTGGAAGTGGACCATCGTCTCTAATAGAACCTGCCAACACAAATGGAACCTTATTCTTTACACATTCATACATGATTCCTTTTTTGAGTTTCTTTGTTTTCACCATATTTGCAATAGAGCCTGCTTTGAAGACAGAATTGATTGCATCCATGTGGTTTCTATGGCCATGATATGCCAAAGTTGCGTCCTTGACATTCATTCCTAACGATGTTCCTATTGTGGCATACTCTATATCATGAACTGCTAATGCATTTCCAGCTAAAACCCCATCAATGTATCCTGATCTGATAAGTTCTGACACTGCATCTGATGCGCCTGTATGAACAATTGCAGGTCCGCCCACAATCACAATCTTTCCACCGTTCTTTTTGGTGCGGTAAATGTCATCAGCTACTTTTTTTGCAATATGTTGAGTTGGTCTTTCACTAGAACTTGAACTTCCCATAAATTCAAAGACATTAGACCCCTCTCTTGGTCTCTCAGGAGGATTGATTTTGACTCCTCCTTCTCCTACAATGATTTTATCACCTTTCTTTACATCTCTTACTGGGACACAGAAAGCTCTATTCCCCTTTACGACAATGCACTTGTCCATCATCATGTTTTCTACTTGAATCCATTTTCCTTTGTAGAAAACTTGGGTGTGATTATTTGTTGTACTGTAAAAGTTATCAGGCATTACATAATTTTTTGGTGATTTTTTTAGTGAAATCTCTTTTTGAACTTTGGATACTGCACCTTCTCTGTAAATTGTTTGTAAAATTTCATCAAGATGTTTTTGGTTTTTTCCTTTAACTAATAGTCGAGCATAGGATTGATCTTTTTTCCTTTTACCAATATTGATTTCTTGTACTTGAAATTCTCCTTGCAAATCCATGATTTTATCAAAGATTTTGGTAAGGATCAAAGAATCAATTAGGTGTCCACTAACTTCGATCTCTTGAGAAAATTTACTCATTTTACTACTCTCCACACAATCATAACTAAAGCTTTACGTTTTTTTTGAGGCTAGATTAAACTGGGAGAATTACCTTGCCTTCAAACTTTGGTATGTTATCTGATTCAAATGCTTTTTCTAATTTCTCCTTTTGTTCTTTAGTTACTCCTTGAACAATTGTTTTAGATGCTCCACTGTTATCCACAAGAGCAAGAATGTATCCGCTATTGTCAGTCAAAACAAAACCTGCAGATTCATCAACAAATGCATAAAGATTCTCTTCTCCTACTGGTTTCCATACATTTGATTTAGTATCAGTTAATGCTAATGCAGGCATTGCCTTGCCGTCTGTTAATTTATTGAGATATTCCCTAGCATCTGCTACCCTTTTTTGACCTAGTTTTAGTGCTTGAAAATATTGCATGTCTTTCAAAATATCTGATTGTTATAAAAACAATATTGCCTCAAAAGATTGTTATAGAATGTTTAGAGTAAAAATCTCATGCCTCTTACAAACAATGTCATAATCAAATTAAATGAAATTACTACCATGGTTGAAGACAAATCAAAACTATCTGAATCAGATGTAGATGAAATAAAATTAATTTTCAAAGAACTAGTAAAAAGTGGCGAAAGATATGATGTCGATGAAATCGAGTTTTGGTTTGAAAATGAAGGTAGTTGGAAAACTAGAGAGCCAATTATTAGAATCGCAAACCTTTCAAATTATGTTCAAGACAAACATCAACAGACAGCCCATCTAAGAATAATGTCTGATGATGATTGCAGTTGCGGTCACTAGACTTCTAATTGCTCTAATAATCTACCCACAATTTTTGCATTCTCTTGCCTTTCACTAAGAATCTCATTTAATCGAGTTTCATTACTCTCTTTTTTTGTAACAATTTCAAAATACTCTTCATCTAAATCACTATTAGCTTGCAGTCTTTTGATTACCTCAAACAAAATACCAATAACTTGCTTTTGTGCTTCAATTAATTCATCTTTTTCAGATTCAGACATTACTCATCACCTACTATCTTTGTAAATAATTCTTTTAATTTTGGATGAGTAATGCTTGATTTTGCAGATTCAATAAATGGTTCAAGTTTTTCTTTTGAATGTCCTTGGGATTGGTAAATTTTTGCTTGGAGTGCCATCTCTAATTTGTCAATTTGATGAACAATCTGACTTTCAGTAGAATTGTTTTCCTGATATTCTTTCCAAATTTCTACATATGTCGGGATAATTGATTCAGGTAATGCTTTGATTATTTCATCAAATGCAGAGTTTTCTAATTTCTGTTTTTCTTCAAAGGACATTTTATCTGGAACAATATCTCCAACTTTTGATTCTGCTATATCATGAAGTAAAATCATCTTGAGAACTTTTTCAGAGTTTAAATCATCCAAATCAGAAATTATCATCCCGATTACTGCCATTGAAAACGTATGATCTGCTACAGATTCGGGTTCCTCTAGTGATAGTTTGTCTATCCATCCTTGTCGAGAAATGTTTTTTAGATTTGCAGCGTTTTTCAGAAAATCTTCAATCATTGTTAGTGAGAACATCTGGTCACCTAAAGAGTTTTGAGATTTTAGAATCACATAATAGTTGAATCATGTCATGTAATATCATGAAGATATACACCAAAACAGGCGATGATGGTAATACTGAACTTCAAGGACAGTTACGTATTTCAAAATCCCATCCAAGAATATTTGCATATGGAGCAGTAGATGAGGCAAATGCAGCTTTGGGCATGGTTTTGGCAAATTCCTTAGACGAAGATATTTTCAAGGTACTCCAAAAAATTCAAAATGATTTATTTGTTGTAGGCTCTGATTTGTCAAACCCCAATCTTGATTATCTGAAAAACAGAGTATCCTTAGAGATGATTGAAGAGTTGGAAAAAAGTATTGATAAATTTGAATCTGAACTTCCTCTCTTAACTAATTTCATTTTGCCAGGTGGATCTCTTCCTGCATCTCAATTGCATTTTGCAAGAACTGTTGTACGTAGAGCCGAAACATTGACTGTTCAACTAGCAGAAAAAGATGAAATTAATTCAAATTGCATAATTTACCTAAACCGACTATCTGATCTATTTTTTGTCATGGGCAGATTAATCAACAAAAGAACTGGCAAAGATGACATTCTTTGGAAAACGTAAAAAGACACACTTTAATTCCTCAACTAGGGACATTTTTTGAGTGCCGGGGTAGCTCAGCCTGGGAGAGCACTCGGCTGAAGACCGGGCTGTCGCGCGTTCAAATCCCGCCCCCGGCATTGAACATTTTGAGTAAATACCGTTTATGACCTAGGCATGATATGATATCTGCCAAAATTTAATGAAAGGGAAGTAGTAATTGTAAAAATTACATCAAAGAAATTTTAGAGTATAATTCTTGAATCTTCATGGGTTTTAAAATTAAATTTTTCACTCCAAACTTTTCAATTTTTTCTCTTTCGGTCTTTGTAATGTTCATTGCAGTTAACACAAAGATTTTTTCAGAATTTAAGATGTTTTTGTTTTTTAGTTCTGCTAATGCGTCAAAACCACTGGATTTTGGCATAGCCAGATCCAAAAGAATAACATCATAGTCATTGTCTTGAATTTTTTTTACTGCTTCTAAACCATCACCTGCAGTATCTGGGGTATCTCCCTTTAGTTTTAAAAAAGAACTCAACATTTCTCTAATTTCAAAAGAATCATCAACAATTAGTATTTTCATGATTTGTCTTCCCCTTTACCACTATTAATTTTTGATGGTATCTCAAATATGAAGGACGTTTCCTTGCTGTTACTTTCTGCCCAAATCTTTCCTCCATGCAATTCTAGGATTCCTTTGCAAATTGCCAGTCCGAGCCCAGAACCTCCATGCACTCTTGTCTCTCCGGTATCAACTTGATGAAATTTTTTGAAAATTTGTTGTAATTGATCATGTGGAATTTGCTTACCGTTGTTTGAAATAGTAATTCTAAATTTATTGCCCAAATCTTGACCCTCCACATTTATTGTTCCATTATTTTTGGGTACAAAATCAACTGCATTCTGAATGATATTTGTTATTACCTCTTTGATCCTTTCTTTATCTATTCTAACATTTAATGACGGAATTGAATTCATTGTCAATTGGATATTTTTTTCAACCATAATTGATTGGTGGGAATGTATAATCTCTGAAATAAATTCTCTCAAATCAACAATAGAGAAATCTAGTTTAAGTTTGTCTAAATCTATTTTCTGTATATCTAAAATTGTTTGAATTAATGATTTCATGTGATCCGTATTACTAAGAATTTTTTTTACTGCCTCCAACTGATCATGATTAAGTTTTCCTAACAAATCTGGAGAAAGTAACATATCACAATATCCGATAATAGGAACCAAAGGAGTCTTTAACTCGTGAGAAATCATGGAATCAAATTCATCACGTCTTTTTTGGATTTGTTTTGCAACAACAGTTTTGTTGAAATTCAAAAATGCAACTAATCCCATTATACTAATTCCTAAACCTACAAGTGGAATTGCAATCAACACGTTTCTATCAGAATCAGTTAATTCAGGAGGACCAGATTGAATCACAAAAATCCATTCTCGATTTCCAAAATTGATTGAATCTCTAAACAAATATTCTTCTTGAATATTTGTTACTTCGACAAATTCATTTGAATCATATAAAATATTGTCTGGAATTTCTTCAGAATCGTAAAGTCGAATATTGTTTTTTTCAATAAATTCATTTTCCATAATTGGTTCCATCAAATCATTCATTCTGAAAACAGCAGAGATTAAGCCAATCAACTTGTCTCCACTTTTATCAAATACTGGCAACAACATCAAAAAACCATTTTGAATGTTTTGTCCAGATTCTTGAACTAATATGATTTTTCCAGTAATTGTCAATTCTTGGCTTGTCTTTAGTTTAGTTATTGCTTCTGACCGGATTGGTTCAGAGTTAATATCATACCCAATTGCTCGTTTGTTGGCTTCGTTATCTGGAAACAAATAGACTACCGGAAAATATTCGCTTCTTTCACCAGGAGGTTTTATCTCAAAATCCTCAATCCCGTAATCTCTCATAGTGTTTACCAATTCTGCTTTTTCGGATTCACTGATAATGTATTTGTTAAATCCAATTCCTTGAATTCCAGGAAATGTATCAATGACTCTTGTTGAACTGATGAAAGTATTCCATTCATTATTGGTTACCTCTTCTGATGCAGCAAATAGTCCTACGGAACCTAACAAAATTCCATTATAAATCTGCAAACGAGATTCAATTTTGTTTATCATAGATTGACTTTCATCTTGAAATGATGCTAGATAACTATCTTCAATTATATCAAAAATAGTGAACCATGTCGCAATGGTGATTATTATCCCTATGGTAAATAGACCAATAGCTGAATAGGTTGTTCTTTCCAATTTTTAGGATTTAGGAAATCTGAATATAAAGGATGTTTCCTTGCTGTTACTTTCTGCCCAAATCTTTCCTTTATGTGATTCTATGATTCCTTTACAAATTGCAAGTCCGAGTCCAGAACCTTCATGAGGCCTAGTTAATGTAGTGTCTAATTGATAGAATTTCTTGAATAGATTTTCTAGTTCATTCTGTGGAATTTCAGGACCATTATTTCTAATGTAAAAAGTTACTTGATCCGAATCAATACTGGAACTAACTGTTACTTTTCCTGTGTGTTTGGGGGTAAAATCTAACGAATTACTCAAAATATTTGCAAAGACCCTGTCCATGAGTTTTTTGTCAACTTTGATTTTTATGTGTGGTGACTCTTCTACAACAAAATCTATACTGCGGTTATTAAATTCCTGAGTGTATTTATCACAAAATTCCTCTACCATTTCATCTAGATACACCTCAGAAGTACTAATATCAAAAATTTCATTATCCATTTTTCTTACCAAAAGTACGCTTTCAATTAGTTCCAAGAGATGATTGCTTTCTCGCTCAATCTTATCGACGGCATCATTTTGATTGGAATCCAGCGGTCCCAGTAACTGGGGGTCTTTTAGCATTTCACAGTACCCCTTTATGGGTGTCAAGGGAGTCTTTAACTCATGTGAAATCATATTTGTGAATTCGTTAGTTTGCTTTTGAATTTCAAGTTCAGTTTGAATTTTTTTACTTGTTGCAGAGTTTGATCTATCCAAAAATAAAACAACTAAGATCATCAACCCAGTAATTATGGCAAAGATGATTGGGATGATGTTTTGATAAATGTTCAGGATTTCTAAATTAAATTTAGCCAACGATACAGCATCCAAAACAAAAAGCTCTGATGCACCACTTCCA
>Ga0129342_1000663_pt1 | contig 15102 bp, 13 predicted proteins | sample CPBDNA_5_FD_94426 | JGI IMG/M metagenome (GOLD analysis project Ga0129342, IMG submission 94426) | Freshwater to marine salinity gradient microbial communities from Chesapeake Bay, USA - CPBay_Sum_15_0.2_DNA | ecosystem: Environmental > Aquatic > Marine > Coastal | place: USA: Chesapeake Bay...
ATCTATGTAAGCTATGAGCCTTGAAGTAGCGGCGGTGCCAGTTGATTCATATATTATTAAATAATCAAAACCACTACTACCGTAATCAACTATCGTCTCATTCTCTGCGTCAAGTACGCCATCTGTAATAGTTATATTTTCTAATACATTACTAGTTGCAGCTATATTTTCCGATCCAACATCAGAAAGATACTGATGATTATCAATATCTAAAGTGTAACCACTCTTAACAAGAGCGACACGCAAATTTACTGACAGCAGATTTATTGTTCCATTCAAGAAGTCTTCTTTAATTTCTTTATATAGTTGATTAGCCATCAAATACCAACCTCAGAAGAAACTATTACCCTGTATTTGTACCCTGTCTCAAAGTATGTTTTATCATCAATATAATAAACTGGAGTACTATCATCGGAAGGAAAGTCTATATACACATCAGGTTTCCAGGAATGCATTGATATTTCAGTCACAACATTTTCCCATCTAGAAGGTGCCCTTTGCATCTTTTTTCTCTGAACCTTAAAATATTTTGAAGTTAAGTAGTTACTGGCCGGTCTTTGATTGAAAGATATGATCATTCTTCCATCATTTTCCCCGTTTCCAACATAGAAAGCACCGTTTGCGGGTTGAACTTCTTTAATATAAAATTCAGGATTTTTTGCTATTATCTGATAACCAGTATCAAAATCTACTTTTACAGATTTATCTTGAATCAAAATTTCTTCAATTACAGTACCAGTAGATACAAGACTACTGGGAGTAGCTGCATCTTCTGGTGTAGTAAAACTAAAACTATCAGAAGGTATACTTAAACCGCCACCATCTTTAAGATTATTAATGGTAACAGTATATTCAGTATTTGAATCTAATACTACATTCCAAAATAATGTTAAAGAACGACTTAACGAATTATAGTGAATTAAAGTATTAATATCTCTAAATGGAGAAGATATAGGTGAAGAGGGATCGCTTGTTTTTGTTAAAACAAAGTTCTCATCTAGAAGAGAACTTATCTGCACCGAACGAACAAACTTTATTTGAAGACTATTTATCCCAACAACAAAGTTATTAACTAAAGTTGAAAAAGCCACTTAATCACACTCCAAAATATAGCATATACATTAATAGTAACAAGTAAAACCCTATATAAAACTAGGGGGCGGCAGATTTCTCCACCGCCCCCTAGCCATAGGGTATCCGTAACTATAACAACCCTAAGGTTTTATCAGCTGGCCTCGTTAGTGACCATAACCTCGTAGTTGCGAGCAAGGCTAACATTCTTAGCAACGGTTATACCCTCACCGTCACCAAGCATCACGATGTCATAGCGCTCCTTCATCTTGAGTGAGCGAATGTCACGTGTTGGATCATCAAACTGATCCGTGCTCATGTCATCCTTGACCAGGAGTGTCCCAACCTCATTGCGATCAATGAGGAAGAGGTCTGACTTAGCAGGTGTTGCGCCATTCTTAGCAGTGAAGCTTACGAATGGTGAAACAATTACGTTCAGACCCATTGGAGCTGTGGTGTTAAGTGCGCCCTCAGCTGACTGTGGACGGTAACCCCAGCTCTGGTTGACCCCAGAGGCAGCACCACCAGCGTGGAATATAGCGTCCTTGAGGAACACCGACCACATTAAGGGGTGAAGCATGAAGTCTGTTGGGATGTGATTTTCAGCCATAAGAACGGCAGCCATGTCAATGATATCATCCCAGGTAACTGTATTGTTGGCAGCGCCATCAATATCAAGACCTGAAGTATTATCATAGGCAACGTCGTCATTATCGAAGACGACTGTAGCTGCATCCTTGAAACGGCTCAGAGCAATTTGCTCTTTGAGGCGAGCCATAGCACGACCTGCGGCGCGGACATGTAGACCAACAATGTCCCAAAGAGAGTCAGCTACGACTTCTTCAGTGAAGGCGAGCTTAACGCCCTTCTTTGAGACCTTGCCCTCTACCTGCTTTGCGAAGGCGAGTGCTTGCTCTGGGTACTCTTGACCCTCAGGGATTTCGGCAGCTTGGATTGCGTTGACTGCTGGAAACTCCAATGAGCGCCCCTTGCCGAGGCGAACTGTTGAAAGTAGAGGAGTCACAAGTAACTGTGGCTCAGCTGCTTCCCTCAGCGTGCGAGAGAGAACCTTAGGGAACAACGCAGCTGCATCAGGAGATGCAAATGCTTCCTTAATTGTTACTCTATTCTCTTCATCGATGTGTCCGTCCTCAGTCAGTGCAGCCTCCCAAGCTGGGAGACCCGAGAGGAGCTCTTGGATTGTCTTACTCATCTTAGGATTATTCCTCCTGTGTATATTGTTTTTATCAGAGTGTTAAGTTGACACGGAATGCGCCAACAACATTGTTTACATCCAGGTTTGCTCTAATACCGAGCTTGCCCTTATAATCTCCATCACGAGTAAGCTCGTAGACAGTCTTTAGTGCACCTGGATCAGATGGAAGCTGCATGTAGCTGAGAAGGCCATCATCGAAGTTTGTAGCAAACTTCTCAACTTCGATAACCTTGCCAACCTGCAGATGTGAGTAAACAGCGTTACTGTTAAACTGCTCTGCAGCGGTAAGCTTCACCGGACGGCCCATGTGGTCCGAACGGATTGCATCACCAATAGCAAGGGAATCATTTAGACCCTCAACCATCGGGTACTCTACATAACCGTGGGTGATGAAACCAGCACCCTGTGAGGTTCCCTTGTCAAAGGGTCTGTAGAGATCATACTGAGCGCAACCGATTGGAACCGAACGCGCAGCGACGGTAACAGTATCGGTTGAACCACTTGTGCTGCTGGGAGTGGCTCCATCAAGTGGATCCCAACCGCTCATTGTATCGCCCCAAGTTACAGCTGAACCTGTACCATTAGCGGGAACGACTCTTGCGTCACCATTTGAATCGGCAACGACTGAAAGAATAGTACCCTTGGTGATAACAATCTCAAAACGATCATCCTCACTGTCGTAGTACCATGTTGGAAGACCTTGATCAGGAAGTAGGTAGGCGCTGGGGGCAATACCCTCAGAAACTACGAAGCGACCTGCTCCTGTCTTGCTATGTACCTTGCGGAATTTTGCTAAACTCATTTATTTCTCCTTATGATAATCAGAGTTTACGTCTACCCATAAGCGTGTCAACAAAGAGTTGCTCAAACTGCTCTTGCGGTGAGAGATCCTCTTTTTCAACTGAATCAGAGTCTATTGTGACAACATTCTCTTCAGCTGTAACTTCAGCTTCAGACATTACCTCTGGCAAAGAAGGAGCCGAAGATCTTACGGCGGGAGTCTTAGCTAAATCCCTAAGACTATCAGCCAATGAAGAAGCTGTGCGTGATGAATGCTCACCAATCAGCGACTCACGATCCTCAACATTTTCAATACCTAAGGCAATTTTTGTGTCAACAACTCTTTCAACGAGAGTCATGTGTAACGCGCCCTTAAGTTTTTCATTCTCGGATTTTACGGTCGAGAACTGATCTTCAAGAAGGGCTACCTGAGCCTTTAACTGCTCAACATCCTGCTCATCACTACTTTCGTTTGTGGTGAGATCGCTGTCTTGAGCAGCTTCCTCTTGAACTTCATCATCTTCAACCTGAACAGTATCAGATGATGCTTCTTCTGGCTCTTCAGCATTTTCGGAATCTACATCTTGTACATCCGCCTCTTCTGAATCGTCAGTAGAACCTTCCTTAGCCTCTTCCACTTCTTCCACCTCTTCGGTAGCAGCTTGGGGCTCTTCTTCAGATGCTTCCTCAGAAACTTCAGGATCTGCCTCAACAGCTTCCTCTTCTGACTCTTCCATCTCAGCTTGAGCATCATCAGACTCTTCCACGGTTTCCTGTTCGGAAGTGGAAGATGTGATGCTAGACAAATCTTCGCTGAGACCAGTAGCCACAGCTAGGATGTCCTCTTCTTTGGTAACATCATCCATTATAGAATTCTCCTCAGATTTTGCTTTTTCGGAATCTTCATAAGATAGTAATGAATCATCCCTATTAATATCACTTTCCATCTCTTGAGCAGCTAATGCTGTTAGAAAAGCGCCCTTTAGTTGCAAATAAGCTGGTCGTGACTCTTTCTTTTTCATTCCTTTTAATATTGACTCATTCTCTTGAACAGAGACTATATCTTCGGTATCCATAGAAAGTACGAAGGCAGCGCTTTTAGCTACCCAATTTTCCGAATCAGCGACTGGCGCAGAACCATCTTTTACGGTTGTGCTTCTAACACCCGACTTCTGATCTGCTGGCTGATTAACAAAAGAGTATTCCTTAAATGATATGTCCTGCATATCAATATAGGCTAACTTACCCTTGTAAACCTTGCCTCTTTTATATTTAGGTAGACGTGGTCTACCGGAATCTGTTTCTTGAGCTAGATCCTCACCACTGATGCTACACACTGCCTTCCCAGCTCTACCACCGACAGATCCCGTAAGATACCTTTTGTCCATAACTTTTTGAGCGGCAACGGGGTCAGTTATAGCTATTTGAAGTCTAACAAAACTAGACCCATCTTCTTCCTTATCCATTTTAGCTGCCATGACTCTACCAATTGGCTCAGTGTTTAGGTCATGATTGAGTATTATTGGCTTAGGGTAGGGAGAAACCCATGACTCTAAAGCTGACTCTAAAGCTTCTGCCGAATAATGATTATAATTAGCGGTCAAACCCTCATGAATAGCAGCAACTTCAATAATAAGCCCGTGCTTTGAGTTGAATGATTCAGAAAAATCTATATCTGAATCCTTAAAGTTAGGAAGTTGAACAGTAAAACTTTCAACAAAATCTATTGACATACTACGCACCTTTTAGTTTTAAACTACACTTATAGTAAATTTCTTTTTATAACATTGAACAAATTTATACAAATTTATATTGATTCCAGAACTTTGCCTCTAGTATCCCCATTTTTTGATATATCTTCCAATGCAAGCTCAGACATAACGTGAACCGAGTATATGTATGAGGCAGAGTAAAGAGAGTAACCTTTTTGCCTACATGAGAGTGACCAGCCGACATCTTCCCCTTGCCTATGGACAGAGTAATCAACATTTTCGTAAACACTTCTGCTCATCATCTTTGCAGCCATGATCACATCAGATTTAAAATAGCTACCAAGTGGATATTGAGATTCCCTATATGCCCTGTTGGGTTCATCCTTCTTCCAGCTCATAACGCTAGGGTAGTCTGTTCCAACTGGAGTCATAAACATTAAGGGACTAACCGCATCAGCTCCATCATCTATATGAGAAGTCAGTAATCTTATCGTATTCGGGTTAGTTAGAATAATATCGGAATCAAGACTAAAATAATAATCTGGAGATATTTCTCTAACTTTGGATAGAATAGAATTTCTTAAGGAAACCATATTCTCATACTTAGATAGGGTCCACTGTCTTCCATTGTCTTTATGGGCAAAATGAGATATATCATTTCTTACATCAATATCAAAAAGCCCCAAACTATTATCAGCTTTTCTCCACTGTTCTAAGATAGATACCGTAGCTTCGTCATCGGGTGACACTTCAAAGATAAAGCCAACATCTTTAAAGTTCAAACCTTGTGACTTAACATACCTTATCCACAATGGAAGAATCCAATCTCTTTTATAGACCGGACAACCTATTACCAGCTTCACTCTTTTTCTTCAGCCTCTTCTTCATTTTTCTGAGTGGTTTTAGCTGCGACTTGCTTCTTAGCTGTCGTTTTTACAGGTTCTTTTTGCTCAACTTGTTGCACTGCCTCTTTAGCAGTTATCACATCGTCGCTACTAGCATCATCAGATAGATTGGCAATATAATCAACAATGTCAACCATCATCTCAAGAGCAAGTCTTGCTTGCCCATTTCCAACAGCCCTTTTAAAAGCTTCACACGCATCATCTGTCCTTGCATAGGACTTGTGTGCTTCATTCGTTAACTTGATTTTCATTATGATTCACTTTCCTTACTTGTATCATCAACATATACTATATTATACTCTTCATCCAACAAACTTTCAACAGCATTTAAAAGATTACTATTTGCTCTTTTTATATCTGGAGAAGTCTTCCTACCTTGTTGATTAGCAGGACGGACCGCATTGCCTACCCCTCTTCTATTGTTTGGAAGATTTCTTTGACCGGAACTAGCTGATTGCTGCTTATCTCCATCTCTTTGAACATCTGTACCAGATTTCATAGACATCTGAGCTTTTTGAATCTTCATTTGAGTATCTGCTTGCAGGTTATGGAACAACTCATCCATATCAGCTTCTGGATCAACACCAAGTTGAGTTCTTGCTTCAGACAATGTTATCACAGAATTTACATACTTTTGTATAACATGTGTTTCTTTTTTAACCTGAGTATCAACATCTATTTCATTAAATTTAAAATAGCACCTATCTGACGTTCCATCACTGTACGGTGTAGCTATCGGATCAAAGCCACCCTCTAAGAGAAGTTCATTGAATATATGAACTCTAACTATCTCTGCAAATATCTTCTGATATTGCTTAACCTTATCGTAAAGGGCAGTATCAAGTCTTTCGGTGACTGATCTATTTCCACCATTCATCATCATGCCTAAGTGATGAGGCGCAACACCAAGTCCAACTGCAACTCTTTCTTTAAAATGATCTATATAGGCACTAGCATCCAGTGCTTTATTATTGGAGCCAACAATATCTATATCATGACGATGCGGAAGTATCAAGCCACCCTCTGTTCTCATACTTTCAATCTCGGCGGCTGCTTTTAATATCTCATCTGGTTCTGCCGGCTGTTCAGGGGTTCCAATTCTATATTTATAAAGAGGAAATAACTCCCTATGTACAAGGTTCTGTATATCCTCCTCCATCTGCCTAAGTGCAACGACATCATCTAGCACATTAGATAAAAATGGAGTACCAAAAGCCCTACCAGGCTTTTTATCAAAGTGTAAGTGAATTACCCTATCTGCTGCCCAAACCGGATCTTTTTCCGTTGGCGCATAAGTCAAGGGATCGGTTTGCTGCTGATAAGACTTTGGTTTATTAAATCTATCTCTAAGTATCCTTACTTGCTCAGTTGGTATTAAGTAGTATCCAACTAAGGTATCTGAAGCGTTTATTGGAGATATGTTTGAAGGAAAATATCCAGTTAGATCACCTCTTGCTTTGACTACGAAAGCGTTAGCAAATTTTAAAAGCTGATCAGAAACCTCTATAAGAAATTCAAGAAACGGTCTTTTCATAGCCATTTCCATAAAATCTATTCTCTGATAAAGATATTCAACTGCTTGTGGATTTTCCCCAACTATCTGCCAACCCTCTTTCCAGAAAAGCTCCTTATACTTGGTCATGGCCTGCTTAACATAAGAATCTGTGTCAACAGCCTGTATAATCCTATCAAAATTATAGGGAGAAGGCTCAAAATTGGTTCGATTATTATAGTAGTACGTAGTACCCTGGTACCCGAGAGCTAGAGCTGCTACCTTCATTATCTTGTTAACTGATTTTATTTGATCATCAGTTAAAGTCGTAGCCTCTAAGGGTAGAATTGATTTTGTATCTAGTTGCCTGAATGGCAGGTAGTCACGTACGGCCATTTAAATCTCCAAAAATAGAACTAGGTATAATAGTAGTTATTTTTTATACCTTTGTAACTTACGCCTGCTCAGTTAGATTATTGTTTTCAAACGTGTTCTTTATAATTAAGTTCTTAACTGACTCTAACCAGAAAACTGTTTCGCCTTCTGGAAAATCACTTCTGTACGATAAATTTGCGTTTGAAATATTTATTTCAATTGAAAACTCTGTTTTAACCTCAGGGGCATCAAGTGTTTCAATTGCTTCTACTTCTTTACTACCTGACATTATAACCTCACTCAAAATCTTCTTTTGCCTGTTTCTTATTATTACCAGATGCTGAAGTTGCTGCGGAAGCGGCCTCTAACGATTCCAGCTTAATTTTTAATTGACGAATAGTTGTATCTTTAACAACTATGTCTGTCATTAACGAACTTATTTTCTCATTAAAAACTTGAATCAATATATTAACATCAATATCTTCCATGCGCACCTCTCTAGTAGCTAAAGAATAATATCACATAGATTCAAGCTGTGCAACTCTTTTGCGCAGGCTTTTTATTTCAGTAACACATAATGCTATCATATCTGGCCAACGCCAACCATTTGGATTGAAGTCGGCGTCATATGTAGCAAGTTTTCCATCAAATATATCTGCTATTTCTTCTGCTATAAAACCATGTTGGATATCTGCTAATCTAAAGTTTCTTTCTTCCAAGGTTTCGGAATCAGGGTCTAAAGATCTAGCAGCAAATCTGACCGGCCTTACATCGTCAAAAAAACTACTAACATCTGAAATAGTTTCTATATTCTCTTTAAGATCTCTATTGGACGAATATTCTGTTAAAAATCCAGAAGAACTTCTGAGCAAAAATCTATAGCCAGAGCTACTGGTAGTCGATGGAGCTTCTATGAAAACCCTAGGATTAGAACCACTCTGAGATATAGCTGCTAAAACCTCTGTTCCAACAGCAACAAAACTAACACCAGTATAGCTTGATCCAGGATTGTATCTATATATACCAGTTGTAAGATCTTCATCCCAATATATAGAAAGATCACTGGAAGATCCTTCATTTTTTAATTTTATATTCTGAACCGATAAATAGCTATTGGACGATCCATTTATATCAAAAATAACTTGACCACCGGAATTGGTGCTTTGGTACATTGATGCCATAACACCACCCCAACCCTTCCAGTTAAATTGAGGCCTGGTACTATTTGCGCCGTTTATAAATGTAGCATCACCTGTTTGACTATCGCACTCAAATGATACTCCACCAGTACTTGCAACTATTTTTGATATATCAGTAGAGTTATCAGATTCAAACCTGATCTCACCAGCTCCACCACCTCTATTGTAGATATATATTCTATCTTCTTGAATTGCGACGGCATCGTTGTTATCTGTATCCGAATTAGTTCTAATTATACCACCAGTAACTATAGCTCCATTAATTTCCACATCACTTGTAGCTGTAGTTCCGTTTATACTTACATTTGCCCCATCCCAAACAAACTTATTTTTTAATGAAAACCTGCCTGAGGCATCAAGGTAAAAACCTGTATTTGCATTATTATAAGTTCCAGCTCCTGCATATATTTTTGTTCCGGTAGCAGTTGAATCCGAGGCAATTGTTATTTTATTTGTTGCATGAGAGCCTACCGTGACGTTACTTGTAAAAGTTCCACCTACACCAGAAAGCGTTCCAGAGAAAGTACCATCTACTGCGCTAAGTGTTCCAGTAAATGTTCCGTCAACAGAATTAAGCGTTCCACTAATTGACGCATCTCCGGCAACAGTTAGTGTTGCAGCACTATTGTCCCACTCTAAATATGTTGATGCATTACCAACTCTAAAGTCGTTTTCTGCACCTGTCTTATTCCAATAGTTATATATTCCACCACCTACTGTTACGCTGCCCGCATCGAGATTACCTCTAATATATTGGGAGTCAAACTCAGCCGTTCCATCCCCTTTAATTTGCCAACCGGTTGAACCAGTAGAAAAATTTGACGACTGTAAAATAGAGTTAGCGCCATTTAAAGTTATAGTATGAGCACCGATTGTTCCTGCAGTAATCTTACTGGCAGTAAGGCTATCTATAAATTGTTCATCAATAAGAGGAGTGCTTTCATCAGTTTGAATCAGGGGAGTCCAATTGCTTTCATTCCCAGATGTGTCAACAGCTTTTACTCTACCCCAGTAATCCCTCCAAACTGGAGACTGACCTGCTTGTTGAGAACTATTAGCTACAGAAACCGTAAAAACATTAGCTGAATTTATTCCAGAAGAAACTAGATTAGCCTCGTTAGCTTCATTTGCACTATATAACTCATACATGTAGTGTGATATGTCTTCTTCTTGACCAAAATCAAAAACAAACATAACATTTTCATATGACGCACGAAGTTCAAGGTTTTGTATGTCTGCAGGTATTGTACTATCTCTTGGAACCGTAAATCTGATAGCAGCCAGGGGATCATTACTCGTATTGAGATCTGAATTTTTTGCCTGAACACTAAGTATATAGTCTTGACCAGCTTTTAAGTTCTCTATCCTTTTTCTAATAATAGCCATTTTAAATCACATCACTTCCATTATATGGAGTATTCTAACATCTCTTACATTTGTATCAGAAACAGTTCCAGATGATCCTCCTGAATTATCATAGACAGGATCGCCACCAACTGAGCCCTGAGAAGAAGTCGGTGTTAAGGAGACAAAATTAATATTTGTACTTAAAGACTCTTTGGATAAATCTAAGTCTAAATCAAAAGTAAAATCAAATTTAGATAGCTTTATATAGCTATTTTGTGCTGATACGTTTTTCTCACCTGTTGCAACTAGCTCTAAAATATATTCTCTTTTATCTAAATTAGATAAGGTAACGAGATTTTGGTCATATGAATTAACATTTGCAAAACAATCTACAGATGTAAATGTATCAACTACGATATCATCTGGAAGTAATTCAGCTGGCCTAACCCTATACAAGAACTTCCCATAATCAACACCAGTATCTCCATATAATCTAAAAATTGGTCCTAAAAAATTTATATATACCTTTGCATTATCTTCAATTGATCTACCGTTTTCCCAGTCTAAACCAGAATTTATAAAAGAAAAGTTATAATAACCAGGATCACCCAATGAAACAGAATATAAACTTAAATCTCCAGATAATTCACCTGGATTATATGGGTTACTAGATTCGCTTACCTTGTAAGATGTTATTGAACCATTTGTAACTGGTGTAATATTTTGTATACCAGGAGTTTTATAATACAAAGAATACTGCTTAGGTATAAAAACGTTTGCCTCATGATTTTCTGCCGCTTTAAAATATAAAATTTCATCAATAACTTTTGTTTGAACAGGAGTAAAATCATTATTTCTAAGTATATTTTCATATACAACTATATACGATGTTTCATCTATAGATTGCTCCAAAGAATCATTAAGGTATGAATCTATTGAAAGATCTGATACATCTACCGAAAGCCAAAAATCTTTTGGTATATCTATATCTGGCTTAAACCTTTCAATAGCTCTTTTAACTTGAGGGTAGGAATAATTTGTATTCTCTTCCGCTATAGAAGTTGACTGTGAACTTTTCAGATACTTAAACCAAATCATACTATTCTATCTCCGAATACAAAAGCTCATACTGATGACTAGACAATGTCTCATCCAATACCTCAATCAGGACTACCGCATCAAATCTTGGAACTCCGCCATCTTCTATCGTCTGAATAAATCTTTCAATAGTTAAAGAAACTGGATCTTTAGTATAATCTTCAGGATACAAAACCCTGGCAGTATCATAATCTATATCAAAAGATTTTATTCTTTGTGAACCATCAGAACCAGTATGAGCATGTAGATCTGGGTCAATCCCATCAATAGTAACACCATCATTAAGATTGATATTACCAGATATATTTCCACCGGTTTTGAGTAGATACTGTGGATGATCATCATTTTCTAAACCATCCAAAAGTGAATGATCAGAAGAAAAATTCATAATTTCATTAGAATCTACAAAAACATTTTTAAATAAATTTGAATAAACGTCTTTTTCAACTTCTTTTAGAATCCTCTTTTTTGGTGAAGCAACAGATGCCAACTGGGTTATATACGCAGCGTACTTCTTTTTTTCTATTATCAAGTTAAATAAGGCTTCAATTTTAGCCGTGAATGATGAGTGCCTCTCTAAATAGTCGGCTTCAATTGAAATAAAGTTTCCTTGAATAACATTACTAGCAAAAGCGATCTCTCCAGCTAGGATTGGACTTTTCTCTCTTAAATCTGTTGTTTGAAAATCCAATAGTAGAGGAGAAGAAATATCTTTAGTTATTCTCATGGCTGGAGATAAAAACTTTTGATAGAATACATCACAGTTATCTACAAGATCTCTTTTTAAACCTTGTAAAATATCTTCAATTTCTGAATCAACAGCGTTTAATCTAATCGCGAAAAAAGCTTGAAGTTTTGATGCTTGTTTTTTTGAGACAGAATCCAATTCGGATTGTGGGATCTCTTGTGCTTTTGTTCCCGTTGTTTTTGAAATCCTGTTCGAATAGTGTATTGCTTTTTTAGCCCATCCTTCATAGTGTATCGCAATTTTTTGCTGTGATTCATTATCATATACACCTCCAATGTCTGATAATAAAGAATTTTTTATACAAGAAATTTCATTAAACATATATTTTAATATTTTACGCAATTGAAAAACATAGGAAAAAGTAGAGTGAGATATTGCATTTGTGTATTCCCTAATAAATGCTCTTGATGCTGTACTTTGAGATTTCTCAGCGTACAAGTACTCATCAAAACAAATGTAATCTGGAGGGTTATCTTTTGCTAAAATATAATTGCTATCTTCCGGCAGACCTGCGTCATCTGAATAATCCGGAATATCCATTTTTTTAGACGCCTCTTCCCAAATTCTATAATGACATTTTTCTAAATCTAGATCTATATATGGCTCTATAAATATCTTTCTTAAAAGATTATCCTCCATTCTAGTCATAATCATATACAACGTATTTTCTGCATCAACTACCTGCTTGAATACTTGTTCGTAAGGTAGAGTATAAACACTCCTAAATCCAGAAAATGCCATAGAATATGACGCAAGTGTTCCAGAACTACGTCTTGCATCATTTAAGGTTGGATCAGCGAAAAAGGTGTCTCCCGAGGGAGCAAAACCGTAACTACCTTCTGATTCTGGGTAAGTATTATGAATTGGATTAGACATAAAAATCCTTAAAACATACTTCTCTTGTAGGTTGAATTAGACTTTCTACCAAAACCAGTCTTTGCGCCTACTGCAGAGGCCCTTTTACCTATAACCATAACTGGGTTAGTACCGTCAGTGTCATCATCATCATCAGAAATGTTTTTAACAAAAATAGAATTAGAAAACGCATAAGCATCTGATGCGGAAGACATTTTGTTTAGATCCCCATAGTTTTGCTCAACAGCAAGCAATGCCAACATAAGTGCATCATGCGCATGATCCATTGCCGAACCACCTGCCTCAAATACCGGCCTACCGGTAGATGTTGTTCTTACTACAACATATGAAATTAATTGCATGTACAGTTCATCATCGTGTGCAGAAAAAAGTATTTTTTCATTTTCTAAAAACTGCCTTAAATTATCTACCATATAAGGCTTCATTTCCTTTTTCGTCATAAGCTTTGTGTAAGGATCTCTTATATCTATACTTTCCCCAAAACCAATACCCTTTACCCTTTCTCTCATTTTAGATCTAGGATTTTCTACACCATACTTAGTCAAAAGCTCTACTTGAACTTCACCAAAACCTCTATCAACATATATATGTCTTGGATTAAATATTTCATTTAACTCTATAATTCTGTCAACAGCTTTAGTTAAAGTGTATTCAGACTTATTTATTTCCTCCCTATAACAAAGCTTTACCTTACCTCTTGCCTTTTCATCCTCATGATTTTCAGCACAGACTTCACAAACAACGACGTTTGTACCTGCACCATATTTATCCCAGTCAACACCTATAACATGAAAAGATCGTGCTGAATTTATTTCCGGAATATAATCCCAACCAGGATCAGTAAAAGCTATATCAACAAACTTTCTAGGATAAACACCTTCTGAATCCTCACCCCAGTCTGCTTCTATTTCATGTCTATATCCAGATGAGGAATATTGCTCCCTGAATTCTTCTTCTTGTTCTTTACTGAAAAATGGATTACAGTACGAAGGGAACCAAAATTCTTGAAACCTTTCTGACCTACACCATTCCCAAAATCTTTCTCTTCGACCAGTGGGTGTAGAAGCTCCCATAAGAACTTTATCAGGTTGGTCTTCTGCAGTTTTTTGCAGCATAGCGTACAGCGCATCAAGGTCACCTGAGTGCATATAATCCATCTCATCAAGAATAATTAGGTGTGCTTCCTGGCCACGAGCAACATCAGACTTACCGCCAGATCTCATACCGGAAGTAAAAAAGCGAATTGTTGATCCATTAGAAAATTGAATCATAAACTGAGGGCTTGTTACTTTTCTAGTTATAGAATTCATTACAACATCGTTTTTTTGAGCTATTCTTATTATTTCCTGATAAATGAGCTCAACTTGAGTTTTCATTGGTGCAACAACTAAAGACCTACCATCTTTATTTGTATAAGAATAATGAAGAAGCTGTATTGCCATTGAGAAAGTCTTACCTAAACGACGACCAGCTCTCAAGACCTTTCTTAGAGAAGGATCTCTCAAAATAAGAATTTGGTATACCCTTGGATTTACATCCAAAAAATTTTTTGCCCATACAACACTATCTTTTGAGATATGTAGCTGCCTTTGATGCTCCGCAGAAACGCCGGCAGACAAAAGGTCTTTATCTACTCCAAAAGGTTCATCCACCAACAAAGACAGCTCTCTGTTAGTCATCAACCTATTTTTTACTGGAGAACCATCATTCCAAGATAAATGTGAAAGTTTATTTTCAAAAACCCACTCTATTCTATTTATCTGCTTAATAAGTTCTGTATCTTGAGCTTTTATTATGTCTAATAAATCTTCCCTAGGAAGATCTTCAAGAGCTTTCCTAAAATCTTTTGTTTTATCAAAAACACTCATAGATTATCACCCAAAATGCGCTGCCATCATTGCACCCTCAGATCCTAGCACACTTCTAGCGTTTAATCTAGAATTCTGAATAGCCATAACACCTCTAGCCCTAGACGTCGCAGCAGCTTCTGTGTCTTGATACCCCATGCCAAATGCTGGCTTATTTATGGTTCCTTGAACTGATTTATAGGCGTCTTTTGCTAGGTTTATTCCGCTAACAACAACTTCACCTGCCATCTTACCAAGATCATACAACAAAGAGGCTGTACCAAGTGCCTGCAAGCCTGGTATGGCCATGTATGCACCCCTTGTAGCTAATACTCCTCTTGACCCAGAGGTTCTCATCAGTGCACCAAGATTTTTACTGCCCCCTACACTCTTCAGTACGCCTTGACCGCCACGCTGTGTTGACCTTAAAACGTCA
>Ga0129342_1000667_pt1 | contig 15069 bp, 10 predicted proteins | sample CPBDNA_5_FD_94426 | JGI IMG/M metagenome (GOLD analysis project Ga0129342, IMG submission 94426) | Freshwater to marine salinity gradient microbial communities from Chesapeake Bay, USA - CPBay_Sum_15_0.2_DNA | ecosystem: Environmental > Aquatic > Marine > Coastal | place: USA: Chesapeake Bay...
AGCATATCCAGCTCTTTGTATTTGTCTGTTATCTGAATCATGGTCTATATATCAACTTAAACGGTATATGGTCACAGCGGATGCGCCTGTCCTACGTACTCGGAACCTTCCCGCGCCCGAGTAGCCGGCATCATCTGCATCGTCTTGGGACTTCACTATCATGTTGCCTACCAATGTCACTCCGCTACCTGCTGTTATGGTGATGTCGGAGGTACCGTCAGTGGCCAGACTGATCAGTGAGAAGTCCACGGAATCGTTATCGGCATCCAGGTTCAACCCGGTTATCAGATTAGAAGCGGTGTCTGTTGCCTTGGATCTATCTGCCGTAGGGGTACAGGTGATTATACCTGCTGCAATGTTCGCTGCAGATATAGCTGTAGTGCCGTCGTCAGTGGTGGAATGTGCTCCTTGGTACTGTACGATCGGTGGAGCTGTAGATGCTCTCGCGTATATTGTCTTGCTTGCGTAGAACTCACCGTTCAATACACGTACATGCTGATCTTCGTCTACCCTCAGAGCTTCTATCGGAGAACTTCCGCTGTTGTATGTCCAAAGGGATACATTACCCCGTGTTCCCGAGGCGCTATCTCCTCCTAGAAGGGCTATGTTACCTCCCGCACCTGATCCTGAAGCGTTACCTGCGTAAAGCTCGATAAGGCCGCCTGCTGTATTACCTGATCCTCCAGCAGCTCCATTGAACCTCATAGCTGCTCCACCTACACCTGCACCGGCATCCAACACGTTGAAGTCGTACCGTGACTGGTATGCATTGGTGTTACCCACTACCATAGCAATGGATCCTGAACCTTGCAGATTCAACTGGCCTGTAGCATTGGACAGATCCAATGCACTTGCTGAGGGATTTAATATACCTACACCCGTTGTGTGTACATAGAAACCCTTGTCCGTTCCATCAGGGCTGATGTAATTGGTAGCCAGGTCTATGTTGAAGGTATCAGTATCGAGATTGGCAGCAAGAGTGCCCATCGAAGCTGCTATCGTGATCGATCCTGCTCCAGGAGTGATCGTCACATTGGCCCCTGCAGTCAGAGCTGCTACCGTAGGTACACCTGTCGTAGAGTTACCTATGAGGAGTGTACCGTTGGTACTCATAGCATCACTCGCTTTCCAGGTATCTGCATCAGAGGCGTACAATACAGCTCCTTTGGCCACAGTAGCCAATCCTGTACCGCCGTTCACGGTGCCCAAGATCCCTGATATGCTATCGGTTCCGAAATTGATGGCTGTCAGGAACCCTGCTGTGGAATTGTTACAATTCGCTAGATCGATGTCAGCTTCTGAGAGGGTCAAGATTATATTCCCACTCACTACACTCAACCCGATCTTGGTGTCTGCAGACTTGAGTCCATAGAAGTCGAGTTGGTTGTTCGATGTTATGCCTGAGAAAAGGGCTTGGCCGGATGTAGCTGCTCCTTCATTGTTCAAAGAAGGAAACAAGGAACTCAACTGGAACTTCTTCGAGGCTTTCGTAGAGCTGTTCGCAACAAGGAGATAATCGGTGGTTGCAACCGATGTCTTCGCTAGAGTAGTCAATGATGTGATCTCGGCCATCTTCTTATGTTATTGATCTCCAGGGTCTATGACAAAGTTCACACCACCGCTGGTAATTACAACTCCTCCTATATTCAGTAACTGGTCTACGTTTGCATCTTGAGGTTCTACCTGTGTCAACTGGTCGATTCCGCAGTCCCTGCAGAACTTCCTAGCAAAGCTAACGAATTTCTGAAGATAGGGCTCAGAGCCATCTTGCGCAGGAGTACTGATGCATAGTCTCCATCCTGTGTCGAGGGAACTGCTGTTCAGAGCATGTACAGGATCCTTGTCCAATCCTATGTTGGAGATAGCGATGAATATGTCATCTCCTCTACGGACCACTGCTCCCAAGGAGAGTTGGGCCCCTAATGCTGGAGTCCATGTAAGGCTTCCAGCTGCTGCCCATCGTGCTTCACAATCCACTATGATAGTGTCCAGCTCTGGAGTTCCATCGTCCGTGCAGTTGTACAGGCAAGGAAGCCCTTTGTTCTGCATGATCTTATGGATCATTATCATTCTCCATGCATCCCTACTCTCACATGTATTCTCCAACCCGCCTATCAGCTTGTTGTAGAACTTGTTACCTGAGGCATCTATGCAGGAGATGTTGTAAGAGAGAAGGCTTTCCACACCTGTAGGTACACATCCTGCTATCGTACTTGTCCCATATATACAGGAACCATTATCCTGATCAGCCAGAGGGTTGAAGTTCAAGGCTGCCGGATCCGTACATCCACAAGCAGGATCAGGAGGACAGCAGTTCACACTCCATGTACCATCTGAGCATAGGCACTCTCCATTACAACCGTTGCCGGAATAGACACATGAACCGTTATCCACTGTCGCACTTGGATTGTAGTTCTCTGCAGCAGGATCCGTACATCCTTGGATGATCACATCGCAGTCCTGTATACCTACGAATACGGATAGGATGTCTTCTCGATTACATTTCGACTCAGGATCGATCTGTATCTCTGCTCCTGGGGCAGGGGAATACGCATCTGCATGATATGCTATCCGCACCTTCCACGCTCCGTGAGGTACTTCGAAGGTGTAGGAACTGTTCGAATATACCGAGGCACTCAACAGGTCTCCGGGACCTGGAGGTACAGGTGACGCGGGAGGTGTGAAGAACTGACGTCCTGGAAGGTAGTTCGTGTAGTATTCCACTTGACCTGGGAACTCCTCACTCTGCCTGAAGACGGTTATCGTGAAGTATGCTCCTATAGCATTGTCTATGGCATCATTCAAAGGAGTATGATCAGGGAAATTGATCTTTATGGCCCCATTACCTGTAGGATCACAAGGCAATCCCGAAGAAGAATTCGGATCGAAGACAGAAGGCGCATTCGAGACAGTGGTAGTGGACTCGTCCATATCGGCGTCCTTTATCTTGTCACAGTCCGTATCGCTTCCTATGCACTTGCCTATACAACCCTCGAAGCTGGTATAAGCTTGAGGGTTATTCAGTGTAGGTTGACAATCTCCAGGGCTCACACACAACCATCCTTGCCTATCGTATACGCAGGAACCATCGTCTATGGTAGCCTCAGGATTGTAATTGGACGCATTGCGATCTGTACATCCGGGTATGTCCGTGCCGACAGGATCATCGTATACGCAGAGGGAGTTCTCCGTGGTTATTCCCGGTCCCGGTGGAGTGTAGTTCACTGCCAATGGATCTGTACATGCCCTTATCAGGCTGGGGATACCGATGCAACTTACCACAGTGGCCAGGTCTGCTTCTCCTGGATACTGTAGTCCGGTGTATTCACGGTCCCATAGATCATACTCACCGTAATGGTAACTCATCTCTATGGCGATGGGCGCACCGTTATCGATGATGGGTTGGTTCGGGATAAGACCTGACGGGGTCACGTTATTCGTGATCAGGTTGTACATGGAGACCAGGTTACCTCCCACCGGAAGCATAGGAAGCCTCACATTGTTCGGGAAGACGGCAGTAAACACCACCTTCAAGAACTTCAAGCTGTCGTATGGATTCGCCCCTGCGCTGAGCAATATTCCATTCTCAGTGTCCGTTGCCGTGGGTATCCCGTATTGTGGTGGAGGGATATTGGTGCTGGATGGATGGGTACCGCTGCAGAGTATTTCTGCCCAGATATACATAGCTGCAGTCTGTAGCAGGTTCTGCTGGGCATCTCCATAATTGCTGCCGTCGAACGTCTGTCCTGCAAAAGGACCTAGAGTGAAGGGGAAACTGTTCTGTTGCGCTATGAGGACAAGGTCAGGATTGCTCCCGAGAATGTTCTTGACTTCCACCTGGATACCTTCACCTTCTCTGCATCTATACGATATAGAGAAGTCAAGGGCGCCTGTACAATTCAGAGACTTGGAGAATGCCTTCGGATAGTTACAACTACCATCATTCACTTGAGCTTGGGAGTTGTAGTTGATCGCGTTGGGATCAGTACATCCGGATCTCGCTACAGTGAAGACATCGGATAGGAGATAGCATTGCTCATCCTCCACATTACCGTCAGTAGGATTACCATCATTGTTGTAGCTTACCCATATGATGTAATCTGCAGGTCTTACGCTTCGGAATACCTGTTCCCCTGTATCAGGAGCTGTAAGGAATGATGTCTGTTGAGTGACGGCCGCTCCCCTTACCCAGGCTCCTACATTCTCTTTGTTCTTCCTCTTCTCTGCAAGCTGGGATCTGAATTCATCGGATGAGATCAGTAGCTTACGCAGTTCGTAGTAGTAAGGATTCGCCTGGCTGGTACCATCGAAGTGATCAAGCGAATTGAACGTTTGGATATTACCTGATGCATTCGCTACAGCGTGCGTCCTGAATGTCAGCGCGGGAACAGTGACGGTTCCATCGCTAGAGTTCCCTCCTGCAGGAGTAGAGGTAGGAGCAGTTACTTTGACAGGCCCTGAGAGCTCTACCCAGTCTACTTCGAAGGTCGAGCTTCCGCCTGCTTTCAGTTTTCCTGAATCGAAGTCGCAGAAGACGCATAACTCATCAGCTCCCAACGTGGCCGCAGAATCATAGTTCAGCGCTGTGTTGTCGGTACATCCGATGCCGGAGGTTGCAAAGTCCTGATCGCTTCCGTCCCTTGTTATCCTCAGATAGGTGAAGTTGGTACATCCACTCGTAGAGTCGTATACAGATACGTGGTAAAGACCTGCATTCAGAGATGTGAGAGAGAAGAAGTTATCGGTTATAGCTCCTAATGAAACCACTGTAGTGGAGAAACTCTCCCTAGGGTCGTCCAACCATAAGGCTTTTACAGTGGCCTGTATGTTAAAAGTCTTGGCTCCGTTCAGTATCGTTATGCGTCCGACTCCGTCTGCTGTGCCCAATGTAGCTCCGGTAACCTCTTCTGCTCGTAGATGGTAACCTGGGCATGAGCCTATGCAGCATCCACCATCCAGCACAAGGCTGTTGTTGATGGTGTTCTGGGACAGCGCGGTATTGTTGCAGTCTTTCTGAAATGATCCGCCGGTTACCTTGTGGCAAGGAAAAGCCTCATCGATACATCCTGTCAGGTAGTAGTTCGACTCCTGAGGATTCTTACAGACGTGCACTTCCTTGGTCTCAGGATTGAGCTCCATCATCTCCAGGTAATGGAGTTCTCCGTACACCGTGGGCCCATTCGATTCCTCGACGGGCATCTGGGTTGCAGCCGCTGTGACTACCCGTAATATCTGATCCCTTCTACCTCCCTTGAACCTCCCCAAGGTGGTGTTCTTCTCATCCCCGACCTCGTAACCTATCTCGTTCAGGAAATGGTTCTGAAGATCATTGGAGAGTACGTACGCGAAGCTCTTCCCTGAGTTGTGGAAGAAGTCCTCTGATCCGCTGGTGTCGAGATACTCCTGGTCGGATGAGGGGAATATGTAACTTTTGGCCACACCCACTTCTTCGCTGTAGAAGATAGCATCGATGAAGCTGTAGGTGTTGGTGTACTTGTCAGGTGTATAGTTGAATGTTTCGACCATCTCGCTGAGCGGAGCAGCAAGCGATTGGTCTACCTTGGGAACCCTGATCGTCTTCTCCAGCAGTGTACCGGATTTGAAAGAGACTTGGAACCGTATCGATGTGCCAGGGTCTGAGACGAAGGTGATCATCGTCTTGCGGAAGCCCTCAGGCATACCCTCATCATCCCTGGTCCAGTTCAGCTGTCGGTCTGGGAACACCACATCAGAGACAGGATCGTGGTGGTCTGTGATAAGTATCAGATGTACTGTATCTAGGGAATCACGCAGACACTTGGTAGAGAGGAATCTGTTCAGGGTAGGCATCAGCAGTTACATCCACAGCTGTTCCCGCATAGCTCGACAGCCTTGTTATACTTATCGGAAGCATTACGTATGACCGCTTGTACCGATTGAAGGGTACCTGCGCCGCTTGCTGTGGCCAATTCTGCTTCCGCTGTCTCGAGCAGCATGAATATTCTTTGCGCGTCGACGAAATCGTTCGAGCACTGGGTGCATGTGCATCCGCAATCCAAATCACTGTCCAGTTTCTTGGCAAGGCAGCACAATGCGCGGCATCCTAACAGGACACCTCCTATCTGTGTGGTCTGTCCATCGACCTTGTGTTCCACAGTGAACACCCCATCTTGATCTGGGGGAACTCCTAATGTCGTAAGAGCCACTACCCTCTGATACGAAGGTTGGCCGCCAGGAAAGAAAAAGGACCGGTATTGTGTACCATTCAGACTTATCGCTATCTCATTGTTCCCTCCAGATGGAGCATCTGTAACGGTAATGACCAGTTGTTTGCAGTCTGTCGTGGATAGTATCGTCAGTCCCATTGTTATCTGAAAAATGCCGGGTAAGGGATCACTCCCTCACCCAGCTTGTTCATGTTTCAAGTCAGTCTTATCAGACGGGGAGCATGTACTCCACGTAGATGTCAACGACACCCGCTGTCAGAGCAGCTACCGCAACCGTGAAAGTCACTTGGCCGGAGGCACTGGTGAGATTCAAGGATGTACGGGCCAACTGCGCATCTGTACCGACGTAGGCCGCATCATCGAAAGCCGTAGCCGTCTTGATGTCCACACCGCCTATAGCAAGTGCTACAGTAGCCGAACCGTCGCTCGTCATAGCTGTCTTCGCACGTGTGACTGCTCCGAGTATGATCGAACCGGAAGGCAACGTGAAGTTGTCTGCAGGTGTGATCGTTCCTATGGCACCGCCATCAGTGCTGAAGTCGTATCGGGCTTTCCCGATGTATGTTCTGCTGATCGCCATTTCTTAGGGATTTATGGGGTTTATACTCTTGTTGTCAGGATCAGATCAAGTCGATCGCTGGGAAGTCCAGGCTGGCCAGATACCCATTCAACTTGTTCTGGAATACTCCCTGTGCAGAGGCACCGTCAGGAATCGCGATATAGATCTCGATCCGGTTGTCGACGCCGTTGATCTCGGAAGCGAACTTGCTCTTCTTGCCCACTACCAAGTGGTACATGTCGTAAGCATCCGTAGGATCCACACTTGCAGTAGGAGCGATAGGGAGCTCAAGACGGTTGTAGTAACCGTATGCTGTTCCTCTCAGTTCCTCTTCCATCTTCTTCAAGTGGTAACCGTCACCGGCACCAGGGCTGTAAGGAGTGGTGGTAGCGAAGGCAACCGTGAGACCACTGATCAGACCATCGTCATCAGCTGCAGATTGATCGTCAGCAAGTTCGAAGATGGTTCCGTAATCATTGTCAGCATCACGAACCTGACCGGTGATGGTCACTACGTTCGTTGCTACAGTGCTCGATGCTATCCAACTCGGTAGATCAGCATTGATCGCTGTATTGATAGCTGTTGCGATGTCGTTCTGTGCAGCTGAGGCTGCGATAGCGACTTCGTAGTTCTTGATCGTGAACGGCGATTCACCATCTGTACGGTCGATGAGTTTCACGTACAGCGTACCAGCTTCTACACTGGATGCTGTGATCGTGATGGTAGAGACCTGAGCTGCTTGCGCAGTAGATCCCAATCCGCCCGCGGTGATGATGTCCCGTCCGTGGATCCAAGGCGATACGATGTTCGCGCCGATACCAGAGGGAGGCCCTTGCACGAACCGGATGAGCTCGGCGTCCGCAACTCCTTCCCCTGGGGTAAGTGCAGCGGGTCCTCCTGTGAATTGGACCTGGATGTCCAATTGACCTGCGCCTAGGACTCCGTTGGTGTATGAGGGAGCAATGTTTGTTCCTCCCACTAAAAGATGTCGTGCCATTTTTCTCTGAGATTAAGTTGTTGTTACTCGTTCTTGTCGACCTCTCCCCTCGAGGTGGCATACCTAGGATCAGCGATCGTTTCCAAAATACTGCTCACTGTCATCGATACTATCTCTTGATGAGTATGTTCCGGCAGCTCGCAGTCGGTACCCAAAGATAGGGACACTGGAGTAGGTTTTCTGAGGTACTGGATTTTGACGGATTCTATTATGAATATATCACTGGTATATATGTCGATCGCGTTGTTCCGTATCGTGGTGATGGGCTTGTCCCATTTCGTAGTGTTGAATGGATCCTCCAACAGCATGTGAACATCATCCTGCTGGGAGAATCTGTTACGCACCGTCTTGATGTCGCTGGTCTCGACAGGTATCCTTCGATATGATGTAGGGTCATCTATCGTCTGCAATGTCTGTGCTGTAGGAGCATTGATCCCTGATAGGGGATTCGGCGCTCCGACTGCAGTGGATACAGCTCCTAGAGAAGGATCCCAGTTGATCCATGGGTGTGTCTCCTCGTCCACTATGACGATGAACTGGCCAGGAAAGTTCAATCCGCGGTAACTTTCCCAATAGATGTCGAACCCGGTACCAGGATTGGCAAGGATGTCTTCTCGGGTAACTTCTATGTTCTGGGGATAGGAGTCGGAAGTCCATCCTGCAGTCATCAGATCCTGCGAAGGCTTCCATATGTTGGCGATACTGAATCCTAGGGCAGACTGGTTCTCGTATAGATCTATGCTCACTAGGAATTCACCTGCGCTGTTGTTCGGGTTGTTCGCCACAAAGTTGTTCAAGTCGAGTGTGAGGAAGTACAGAGGCTGCACATTGATCTCATACTCTATCGGTCTGCAGTTGTTGATCCATACCTTGGATCGCTGGTTGACCAGATACATATAGTCTCCGGGCAGCTCGAAGGAGTCGATGAAGATGTTCTCGCTGTACTGCTCCAGGAATGTGACAGTGTCCTCACTCGAACGTATGAGCGTGCGTAAGTCATCTATCCTCTTCTGGGATTCCTCGAACCCCTTCTGATAGATGTTGTTCCTGCCGAACTTCGTATTGATGAACCTCTGGATGCTCTTGTTGATCTCGAGGTCTATCTCTTCCGATTGCAGGTCATCGGCCTGGAGTGAATTTATCTTATCCACTCCCTGCCGAATCGCTATATGCATCTCGATGATGGTCACCCTGCACCTACTGTTTTGAGCTTGGCCCTCAATTCCAATAGGGTGCTCGAGTTACGATCATCTTTCAAGAAGATCAAGGTATCATCCAAGGTATCTCCCAGGACTTGATCGATGTAGATATGTTGGTTGCCTATCTTCCTGATCACTCCCCCAGAGACGAATTCGAATATCTCCGCTTTCATCTCGAGGTCCTTGTCCCGAGCAATCTTGATGAACTCCTTGGGGTCTGCATCTTTAGCGTCCCAAAGCATGTTCTCGATCTGCTCGTCAGTAAGAGTATCTGCGTTCATCTTACCGAGGATACGGTAGACGCGTCGCATGTTCTCTTTATCCCTTGACAGCTTGATGAACTCTGCTCCAGCATCCTTCTTGAGCTGGATCATGTTGTTCCTCTGTTTGTCCTTCCTAGCCTCATCGTGGATGTAGAACTTCTTCGATTGATCCTTCAGCATCGCATCTTCGGTCAGACCGGTCCGTGGGTGCTTGATGGCGAAGTGGTATTTGAGATAGTGATCGATGTTCAAAGGGAAACCCTTCTGGTCCAATCCTATCTCGAGTTCTACTCCCTCGAATCCCACAGGAACAGTGAAGTCCGCCCAGAATCTCCGGGTGTGTCTGTCCCACTCGACACTCTCAGGACTGACGTCCAACAAGCCTCGAAGCAGTCGCTTCTCATCTTCTCCTGTAAAAGGTCGCAACGGTTGTCTGTTTACGAACACGCTGCTCAACTTGGTAACGGCACTTGCACGGAGCTCCTCCGGCAAATGGTTGTCGACTTGCCTTGCCCTCAGATACACCTTACGTGTACCGGGCGTGAAGTCCTTCTTCTTCTTTGCAGGCTTGGCCTGCGTTTTCTCTGCTTCCATGATTCTTTTAGATGTTTGGGTGAGGTTCTAAAGAATAAATCCACTCACCGTTCGGTATAAAAGTAAGAAAGTGAGAGCAGAATGCCCTCACTTCCTTGACCATAACCAATATATAGACTTGGGAAAAACCCTTCAGTCCATCACGATCAGGCAGCAACACACTGCAGGTCCAGTGAGGTGTCGAACCTTCGCAGGCAGACTCCACCCGTCTTGAGCATGTGTACGCTCGCTCCATCCACGTCGGAAGCACGGGCCATGGTAGAGGAGAATCCTCGTGGTACCACAGAACCGGCAACACACCAACGGAGCATTTCACGCCCTTGCTTGGCGATCATATGCAGGTTGGGCTGTCCGTCGTAGTTGGACTGGTCGACGAACACCATGCGGTAGGACTCCAGAGAGTAACCTGTGACAGGGTGTCTGTCTCTTGCCTGGGCAACAGGACCGTGGTCGAACAGAGGCGACTTGACCACATTCACGACATGGCCATCCACGTGCTCGTATGTGGTGAAGTAACCGGTCAATCCGAGGTTACGTCCTGATCCAGTGATGAATCGCGTCTCGCCTCCCACCTTGAAGGTGTTGGAAGAGAAGTGCGACTTGAGAGCCTCATCGAACTCTCGCAGACCACCAGTACCAGTATACAGGGTGACCTGCTTCTGGTTGGCGTCGGTCATCTGATAGAACAGATCACCGATGGTATTCTTCAACTTGGTCTCGGTGAGTGTGGAATAGGTGTCAGTGTTGACGATCTGCTCCAATACACCAGGACCGATGATGACAGGCTGGCCATTCTCATCCTTCATGTAGGTGTGGCCGTTAGCATCATAGGACTTCTCTCCGTACCAGTAGTACATCTCGCACTCCTCCTTGAAGTCGAGCATGTGCTGATACTCCTCGTAGTCCATCCAGAGCTTGGTGGTTCCTCCACCTGCCTTAGGCAGTGTGAATTCAGCCACGAAGTCCTTGGCGTTACCAGACATGTGGTAGGACTTACGTACGGTAGTGATCTTGTTACGGACCTTACCTGGAGATTGCCAGTTCGAAGCGTTTCCACGAGAGAAGTCTACTCCGACAGGCGCGTACAGAGGTGCCCATAGGTTACCTGCAGTGAATCCACCTGTCAGGACCGTAGTCGCAGCAGGGTTTGTCAACTGCAAGGTATACTCCCATCCGGAACCTCCGGAATAGGGTACAGGCTCTTGCATGATACGAGCTTTCTCACCCTTGCTGTTCACCAGGACATAGTCCTTGATGAATCGCTTGTCTGGGAAGACGAGTGTGAAAGTGGATCCGCCGATACCTAGATTGGCGGTACTGTTCGTCACAGCCACTGGGCGAGTCCTCAATCGATGCGTTTGTACGCGGTACTCATACTCCATGCGATCGATCGACTTCGTGTTCCCGGCACCTTCCGTGAGGAAGGACAATGGGAAACGCTTGTCATCTCGCCCGGCAAGGTGTGTGATGATCGGAGAAAGCTCAGTAGGCTTTGACAACAGGGCATTTGCCAGACTGTTCATGTCTGTCATCTGCGAATCATTGTAGAAGGTCTTCTGGACCTGAATGTTCGCTCCTTGTTGTGTAGCCATTGTTCTTTAGCTTTTAATTCAAAGTGTTACATCAAAACATCGCGCTGTAATCTATCCCTTCGAGATCGATTCCTGTACCTTTACGCTCTTCGCGTTTCTGGCTTCCAGACTTCGATCTCTTGCTTTCGCCGTCCTTCAATCGGGCTTTCAATGTCTTGACATTCTTGGTGGCCTTCTTCTTCTCCGTCAATGTGGAGAGGTCGAAGCCCTTGAACATCAAGTAATCGATAGCCAACTTGGTTGACATCTCGGCTTCAGCGTGATCAAGATCACGTTGCGTGTGACCCTCCCGGGTCACCGGTTTGGATATGTACTCGAAAAATCGAGACTTATCCTTTTTTGGAAGGGATATGCCTGCCAACTCATCAGCATCAGCGATGGTCTTCTGCATACCATTCCAAAACTCTTCACGGCGCCTAGCGTCTTCAGCAGCTGCTTTCTTCTGATTCTCGATCAGTCTGGTGCGTTCAGTCGCTTGCTCCGTTCTCAATCCTTTCAAGGCCTTCTCTGCTTTGTCATACAACTTCTCACTGTCGCTGTAATCCTTCAGCATGTCATCGATGAATTCCCTGTCGTGCCCTTTCCTGGTAAGGTAATCCGATAGGATCTGTCGTTGCATTACTACATCGTCCTCGTTCAAGTTCAGCTTGTCGTAGTCCCTGGTGCCGTCGAAGGCTTTCAAGAACTCGTCCGACTTCCCTCCATTGTACACGAATTCGAAGTGCTTCTGGATAAGTGGGAATTTCTCGAAGATGGATTGGAGTTGCTCTTCAGCCATCTGAGCTCCTACGTCCTGGACCATCTGCATGAGACCTTCCGAGGTATCCTCGTATTCTGTATCTGTCTCGTAGCCTAATCCTTCGAGTATCTCGGATACTACAGTAGTATCGTTTCCTTTTTCTCCACCCGCCGGATCATCTTCTTCCTCTTTCTCGCTTTCCCCTTTATCCTGTGGATCTCTTTCGGGTTCTTCCTCTTCCTCTTCTTCGTTGCCTTCATCTCTTTTGTTGCCCTTTTTCGGATCGTCATTGTCACTTCCCCCTTTGTCGTCCCCGTTGGGATCTGGTGGAGTGTCTTTGTCAATTTCTTCTCCTGGCAGATCGGCCTCTTCGCCTATCTCGTCCAAGATGTCGTCGAATTGGATGTCACCCAATCCGAACTCATCTTCTTCATTTCCGTCCATGATCTATAAAGTGGTTTGATACAAAAATAGATTCCGTGTACCTCGGATCGTAGGCTGTCAGCGCTTTTCAGCCTCGCGTTCAATATATAGCACAAGTCACTTTTCAGCTATCTTTCTAAGCTTCCTGGTGCGATTGAAGTGCTTCATAGCTACCTTTCCGTACGTAGCGTCTCTGAGCTTTTCCTCATCCTTCAGATAATGAGGAAACTTCCAACTGGTCATAAGTGCTTGCGCCAAAGGTATGTCTCCGTAGACGGTACCGGTCTTCTCATCATACTCGTACCTCTCTTCCTGGGTCAAGGTCTTGTATCGATCAGCAAGTACAGCGAATGCAGCATTCACCTCATCGCGATAGGACGCTCTATGGTTGAGCGGTGATGAAAGACCGTACCTGGTGACCCATAGTTCATCCATATATTTCCCAGCTCTGGTCCTTGTGCCGTCAGCATTGTTGTGCAGCATGTCATACTTTATCTGCATATCGCTAAGCGAGGCAGGATCTTTCAGACCGAGATTATAAAGGACATTTGCAGCTACCATCTTACCTCCTATGGGAGTAGAGGTCTCTCCTGCTTCCGTCTCCATATTGAATATCCCGAAGGCCATCCTGTTCAGATCCGCTACCGTATCGGGGTTCAGGCCGGATACGGTCTGATGCATCTCCTGGTTCGCTTCTACAGATTCCATGAATTTACGCTCTCCTTCAGGCTGGTCCTTCTTCAATGTCCAATCTCCTTCTACAGCTATATCGATCGGAGGAGTAGGCTTGCTGTAATATCGATGGTCCACAGTTTTTCCTTCAGCAGCTGGGGATCTATAGATGCTCTGAGGACTGTATCGGAGCCTATAGCCTGGATACTGCAGGTATAGATCATCTATCGGTTGGACGACAGTGTTCACATCTTTTCCTCCGTGCCTGACCAACCATTTGTCCGTATCAGGATCTTTACCTACTATCACACCTACATGCTCGTTACCCTCATTGTCGGCAATGCTGTATCCGGGTACCCTGCTTTCTAGGTCCGCTTTCGAATCCCCAGGTCTATCCAGACTTATGAAGTCACCTGCGCGGATACCGGAATAGTCTTTTGACTCAGGCGTCCATACAGTACGTCCGCCTGCTTTCTCAACGGCAGCTTTCTTGTACCATGCATCCTGAGGCTGGAAAGCGTTCCTGTCGCTTGAGCCGAATATGTTGGCTGCTGCGGTCGTAGCTTGCTCGGAGCACCCTTCTCCTCTGCACGGAATAACGTCCGGTCCGTAGTAGTAAGGATTTCCATCCTTGAATCCCCCTGTTTGGAACTGGGAAGGTGTCTCCAGCACCATTCCCTCGTTAGGGCCCATGGGTAGATCGGTTATCCCTGGGGGAACGTTCTCGAATGACTCCACAAGGTGTCCTTGCTTGTCGAATTTCTTGATGTCGATCGGTCTTTTCATACCGACCGTGTTGAACGATTGGTTCGGAGCTACGTCAGGGAATACCATGGATGCACCTGTATCACCTGCTTGATGATATGGCCTCAGGCCTTGTGATTGTTCTTGCGGGGTAGACGCAACAATAGGACCAGAAGGAGAGCCTCTGAACAGATCCACAATGCTTCCCTCATAACCTTCAGCCTTAGCTTGGTCGAGTATTGCTCTGCGCGTTGCGTTGTCGATCATTCTCGTTCTTCTCTTGTGTTAGACGGTTCTTGGTTGAATCATCGACGCTCTTCTGATTCAGCTGGGCCTCCTTGATGTCCAGTTCCCTCTCTTTCAGTTCCCGATCGCTGTTGATCTTCTCAAGATCGATCAAGCTCTTCGTGCCGTCATCCTGTTTCGCTTCAGCATTTATCAGAGCGATCTCGATCTGGGTCATCCTATCACGCTCCTTGCTAATCTCTTCTTGCTCCAACTTCTTGGCTTCCATCTCTTGGATCTGCTGGAATTGCTGTTGCTCTGCTTTACTCTGAGCTTCTGCAAGTTCCTGTGCAGTCTTTTCAGCCTGTACCATCTTGGCCTTTATCTGAGTGAAGCTTTCGGATTCGAACATCTCAGCCACCATCGATGCCTTGGTACCATTCTGGATCATTGCTTGCGCAAGTTCCTGCATCTTCTCGAGACGTCTGAGATCCTTACCTGCATCAGAGACGAATATCCCGTACTCCGTTTCTGCATATTCGCCATCGAGGTCCAGGAACTCCTGGGTACCGTCAGGCATGACGAAAGCACCTTTCTTACCGTCACGCCAAGCTTCCTTGGAATAGTCGACAAGTGCCTGCAGGTCACGTTGCTCGAGACGAGCAAATTTTCGGAACAGGTCTTCTGTTATGTGGGACGACTGGACTATCGCCTGCTGGGATGTAGCCTTACCCTCGTACGGGCCTATACCTCCTTGGCGTTGAGGGTTGACGCCAGAGATCTTCTCCCACTCCTGGAGCACGGACTGCAGAAGGACGACGTACTGCTCGATCGTCTTGATCGATAGGTCCATGAC
>Ga0129342_1000668_pt1 | contig 15052 bp, 12 predicted proteins | sample CPBDNA_5_FD_94426 | JGI IMG/M metagenome (GOLD analysis project Ga0129342, IMG submission 94426) | Freshwater to marine salinity gradient microbial communities from Chesapeake Bay, USA - CPBay_Sum_15_0.2_DNA | ecosystem: Environmental > Aquatic > Marine > Coastal | place: USA: Chesapeake Bay...
CAACGCCCAAAGCAAAATCAATGGGTTTGTTACGTTTATAAGACGAATCGAAAACAGTTCCATCAACCAGTTGCCCTTTATAATGAACACTTACGGTTTTACCTTTTTCTGCTTTTGCGCCATCGCCACGTTGAATAAATTGATAACGCAACCCAGATTCGGTTTTTTTAAACCCTGCAGCAATTTTATCAAGGGCTCTTTCTTGTGCCTCGCGTTCTTTACGCAAACGCTCTTCGCGGCTACCTTCAAATGTTCTAAATGCCTCAACCGCATTCCATGTTTCTGCTACTGTACCAATGCGCTCAATTACTACAGACTCAATTTCATCGTCTTGTGCAATCGCGTCAACAACTTGTTGTCCTTCTTCAACAAAGCCAAAAACAGTGTGCTTTCCGTCAAGCCAAGGCGTTTCGTTGTGTGTAATAAAAAACTGACTTCCGTTTGTGCCAGGCCCGGCATTTGCCATAGACAATACGCCCGGACGATCGTGTTTTAAATCGGGGTGAATTTCATCATCAAATTGATACCCTGGACCGCCAGTTCCGGTACGTTGCGGACAACCGCCCTGAATCATAAAATCGGGAATTACACGATGAAAACAAAGTCCATCATAATAAGGTGTACCTTGTGGTTTTTGTGTGTTCTCAAGATTTCCTTCCGTTAACGCCACAAAATTTCCTACTGTCCCTGGCGTTTCGTTGTGTGTTAGGCGTACCTTAATAGTTCCTTTAGGTGTGGTAAAAACGGCGTAAATCCCTTCGCTCATAAGTCAAATTTATTAAGCTGCGAAAGTAGCCATAAAAAGATTAGTTTGCCACCTCACTCATAAATTTAATTCGAAAAACACGCAGGTCATCGTCCTCATAGTCGCCATCAAATTCTTCTACAGCAGTTTGAATATCATCGTTTTCTGCCTCCATAAAGTATTCTTGCAATTCTTCTTGTTGATCCTCATCAAAAAGCTCATCAATGGCATATTGTATATTAACCTTTGTTCCCGAAAAAACAATGGTTTCCAATTGCTCTAAAAAATCAGGGAAGTCCATGCCCTTGGCATCTGCAATATCCGTTAAGGGCAGCTTTCTATCAATATTTTGAATAATAAATAATTTTAGAGAAGAGTTTGCACCTGTACTTTTAATAACCAAATCCTCTGGTCTGATAATATCATTTTCATGAACGTATTTTGCAATAAGATCCACAAAAGGTTTTCCAAACTTATGCGCTTTCCCCTCACCCACGCCGTGTATATTTTTAAGCTCTTCAATGGTTACTGGGTACTTGACCAGCATATCTTCAATGGAGGATTCTTGAAAAACGGCATAGGGTGGAACTTCAAATTTGTTTGCAACATCCTTTCTAAGCTGCATTAACATCTTTTGAAGTTTAACCTCGAAATTCCCTGTTTTAGTTGGTGTAATTATTGGCGCAGTAGAATCATAAACATGATTTTCTGTCATTAAGAAGCTGTGCGGGTTTTCAAGAAAATCCTTGCTTTTTTCGTTAAGTTTTATCACGCCGTAGGATTCTATCTCCTTTATCAAATAACCAGCAACTAATAGCTGCGTAAGCAACGCTTTCCAGTAAGGAAGTTCGTGACTACTTCCGATACCAAAAAGTGGATTTTTTCGAATACCATGAGAAACCAAGATAGGTGTTTTTTTACCCGTCATGATGTGTATCAATTCTTTTATTTTGTACTGCTCATTGGTTTCGCTAATAAGGTTCAAAAGCATTCCAACCTGCTGTTGGGCTTCTGTTTTTGGCTTTGGGTTTCGGGTATTATCGTCCATTGCTGCGCCATCCCCGTTCACCTCGTCAAATTCCTCTCCGAAATAGTGGAGAATAAATTTACGCCTAGACATGGAAGTTTCGGCATATGCTACCATTTCTTGAAGTAATGCATACCCTACTTCTTGCTCGGCAAGGGGTTTTCCTGACATAAACTTTTCAAGTTTTTCAATGTCCTTGTAGGCATAGAATGCCAAACAGTGTCCTTCGCCCCCATCACGTCCAGCACGTCCTGTTTCTTGATAATAGCTTTCAATGCTTTTAGGAATATCATGGTGTATAACAAAGCGCACATCGGGTTTGTCGATTCCCATACCGAAAGCAATTGTGGCGACAATAACATCACAATCTTCCTTTAAGAAACTATCCTGATTAAAGACGCGCTGCTTGTTATCTAATCCCGCATGATACGGCAATGCATTGATTCCATTTACTTGCAACACTTGAGAAAGCTCCTCAACGCGTTTTCTGGACAAACAATACACAATACCCGATTTACCAGAATTTTCTTTAATAAATGAAATAATATCGCGGTCGACCTGAGTAGTTTTTGGGCGTACTTCATAAAATAAATTCGGTCTGTTAAATGACGCTTTGTAAGTGGTAGCGTTTGGTATATTTAAGTTCTTCAAGATATCTTCTTGCACTTTTGGTGTGGCGGTAGCAGTAAGCCCAATAATGGGAATGTTATCTCCAATACGGCCAACAATAGATTTTAGATTGCGGTATTCAGGTCTAAAGTCATGCCCCCATTCTGAGATACAATGCGCTTCATCAATAGCCATAAAACTTATTGGGACGGTGCGTAAAAAAGCGACATTATCTTCTTTAGTTAGCGATTCGGGTGCTACATAAAGTAATTTTGTGATGCCCGAAGTAATATCGTCTTTAACCGTTTGAATTTGTGTTTTGCTCAACGATGAGTTCAAAACGTGCGCAATGCCATCATTTTTAGAAATCCCACGAATGGCATCCACTTGGTTTTTCATAAGTGCTATAAGTGGCGAGACTACAATTGCTGTTCCTTGTTGAATAAGCGCTGGTAATTGATAACAAAGTGATTTTCCTCCACCCGTAGGCATAATTACAAAGGTATGTTCTTTGTTAAGCACACTTTTAATAACTGGTTCTTGGAGTCCTCTGAATTCACTAAAACCAAAATATTTTTTTAAAGAAGATTTTATATCAAAGTGGTCATCTAATACCTCGGGCTTCATGTTGGGTTTTGTACATTTGTAATCACAATATACGTCAAAACTGATTATTTATCAATAAAGTTTGAATAATTCTACTTCCATGATACATACAGCCAAAGCTGTGATCGCTCAACAAGCAGCAGCCATAGAAGGTTTAATTCCGCAACTCACTTCAGATTTTGAGCATGTAATTCGTTGGGTGCAAGATAGTAACGGACGGTTAGTGCTTACTGGAATCGGAAAAAGTGCCATTATTGGAATGAAAATTAGTGCTACACTAAATTCTACCGGTACTAAAAGTATTTTTATGCATGCTGCAGATGCCATCCATGGGGATTTGGGGATGATAGACAACAACGATATTGTAATTTGCCTATCTAAAAGTGGCACAACGCCAGAAATAAAAGCCTTAGTTCCACTTCTTAAAAATCGTGGTAACAAACTTGTGGGCATGACGGCAAACCCCGATTCGTTTCTTGCAAAGCAATCTGATGCCGTGCTACATGTTGGCATTCCCAAAGAAGCCGACCCAAACAACTTAGCACCCACCACCAGCACTACTGCGCAGCTTGTTATGGGAGATGCACTTGCCATTTGCCTTATGGAGCGCAACGGTTTTAATCCCGAAGATTTTGCACGCTCGCATCCTGGAGGCGCATTGGGCAAAGCACTACACGTACAATTGTTGCATTTGTTACAAGAACACAAAAAACCTGCCGTGAAGCAAAACACGCCAATTGCTCAGGTAATAACCGAAATATCTGCCAAACTTGTTGGGGCAACTGCCGTTTTGGAAAACGAAAAAGTTGTTGGCGTTATCACTGACGGTGACCTTAGGCGCATGATGGAAAATCAAAAAGATTTCAATTCATTATCCGCAAAAGATATTATGAGTAAAAACCCTATTTTATTTAAGGATACAACATTGGCAAAACAAGCGCTTACAGTTATGCAGGAAAAAGAAATCAGTCAGGTTATCGTAACTCAAAACGATACCTATTGCGGTATTGTGCATATTCACGATATACTAAACGAAGGTATTTATTAGCATGGAAGATAAGAGCATGCCTTTTTTAGCACATTTAGAAGAGCTGCGCTGGCATCTTATTCGAAGCATTTTAGCCATTATCATTGCCGGAGGGGTGGCATTTATTGCTAAGGATTTTATTTTTGACTATTTGCTTTTTGGACCTAAAAAACAAGACTTCATAACATACAAATGGCTTTGTAGCGCAGCACAAGCACTTGGTTTTGACGAAGGATTTTGCCTTGATGAATTACCCTTTAGAGTACAAAGCCGAACGGTTGCAGGGCAATTTTCGGCGCACATTTGGACATCGATAACGGCAGGGTTTATCATTGCATTCCCCTATGTGATTTATCAGTTATGGTTATTTATCAGTCCTGGGCTTTTAAAAAACGAACGACAACAAGCACGTGGATTTATTTTTATGTCTTCCCTTTTGTTTTTTCTTGGAATATTGTTTGGGTATTATGTTATCACTCCACTCTCGCTACGATTTTTAGGAACCTATAGCGTCAGTGCAGAAATTTTTAACGATTTTGATTTAGGCAGTTACACCGCATTAGTGCGTGCTTCGGTACTGTCTGCAGGATTTATTTTTGAACTCCCCATTTTGGTTTATTTTTTAACCAAAATAGGACTGATTACGCCTGAACTTATGCGGAAATACCGTAAAATTTCGCTGGTGCTGGTACTCACACTTTCTGCAATTATTACACCGCCAGATATTGCCAGTCAAATTATTGTCGCCATTCCAATTATGATTTTATACGAAGTCAGTATTTTTATATCCAAAACGGTTTATAAAAGAAGTCAACAAACACCAAAAACTCCTGCTACAAAATCATGAAGTTACACGCACAAAACATCACCAAAACCTATCGAGGCAGAAAAGTAGTAAATGAAGTTTCTGTTGCTGTTGAGCAAGGCGAAATTGTAGGTCTTTTGGGTCCTAACGGTGCTGGGAAAACCACTTCTTTTTATATGATTGTGGGTCTTATCAAACCCCTAACAGGACATATTTATTTAGATGATATTGACATTACACGCTTTCCCATGTACAAACGTGCGCAAAACGGTATTGGTTATTTGGCGCAAGAAGCCTCAGTGTTTCGCAAACTTACCGTGGAGCAAAACATTAAAAGTGTATTGGAACTCACCGATTTGACACCCACAGAACAACAGGAAAAAACAGAGGCACTTTTGGAAGAATTTGGACTGACACATATTCGTAAAAATCGTGGGGATTTACTTTCTGGCGGTGAACGCCGACGTACCGAAATTGCACGTGCCTTAGCCACCGATCCAAAGTTTGTGCTTTTAGATGAGCCTTTTGCAGGCGTTGACCCTGTGGCAGTTGAAGACATACAGAAAATTGTAGCCCACCTTAAAAAACGTAATATCGGTATTTTAATTACGGACCATAACGTACAAGAAACCCTTGCCATTACCGATCGTACTTACTTGATGTTTGAAGGAAAAATCCTAAAAACAGGAACACCAAAAGAACTTGCCGAAGACGAAATGGTGCGAAAAGTATATTTAGGGCAAAACTTTGAGCTTAGGACAAAGAAGCTTAGTCTTTAAGCCTCATATAAATCAACCCTGAAAGGGTATACGCCAATACCACCAAAGACAACGCCTCTGACCTAAACCAGAGCAATATGGGGGTGGCAAAAAGTGCAAAAATAAGCGCAAACCGAGTTGGTTTTCCATTGACAAATTTTTGACTTGGCAACATCCATTTGGATACCATTAGTAGAGCCAATACTGCAACCACACCAACCACCACCAAATAGTGAACATCAACGGGAATAAACGGAATTCCCACTACAAAAAGCGCAAAGGCAGGTGTAGGCATTCCTTCAAAATCTAATTGACTAGAAGGTGTGATGTTAAATCGTGCCAAACGGTAAATGGCAGCTATGGTAACCAAAAAACCCAGTAATGAAAGTGGCACCAAATGATAAGGCAAACACTCGTACAGGTATTTATACACGATAAATCCAGGTACAACACCAAAAGAAATTACATCAGATAGTGAATCTAACTGCTTGCCAATTTCGGAAGTTGCTTTAAAGGCACGAGCAACCATGCCATCTATGCTATCAAAGAAAACACCAACCAACACCCAAACAAGGGTCATTAACGCATTGCCCTCAATGGCAGATATAAGAGCCAAACAACCCGCAAATGCGTTCAGCAGTGTAAGTGTATTCGGAATATAATTAACAAGTCTCATGTGTAAAGTTTTGGTTAAGCACAAACAAACTTATACAATAATTGTAATTTCGCCATATGCCAAACAAACTTTTCCTTTCCATACTTTTCGGTGTTCTATTGGGGCTTTCATGGCCCACAGGCGGTTTTGCCCCATTACTTTTTGTTGCGTTAGTGCCGTTGTTATTTCTTTTTGAGCACAGTAAAACAGAAAAACGAAGAAAATTCTTTTGGCGGTTCTATTTGGGGTTTTTCATTTGGAATGCGCTAACCACATGGTGGTTGTGGAACGCTACCATTTTTGGGATGTTTTTTGCCATACTGGTAAACAGCTTGCTCATGACGTTGGTAGTCATGCTTTGGCGACGCGTTGACCGTAAACTAGGACAAAAAGCGGGACTTGTATTTTTGCCTTTTGCTTGGATATGCTTCGAAAAAATGCATTTGGTTTGGGACTTTTCATGGCCGTGGCTAAATCTTGGAAATGGATTTGCCAATCATCCAAATTGGGTGCAATGGTACGAATACACGGGAAGCTTTGGTGGTACGCTTTGGATATGGGTGGTCAATATTGCCATGTATAAGGGGCTGAAAAACTATATGTCTACTAAAAAAAGCATGCAATTTTTAAAACCTATTTTCCTCATTGCAGCACCCTTACTCTGTTCGTACATCATTTTGCATCAATTTGAGGCCGAGCAAAACGAGGCAGTAAACGTTACTGTGGTACAACCCAATATCGACCCATACAATGAAAAATACGATTTAACACATCAAGAACTTTACAACAATTTGCTGGCGCAGATAACACCCGAACTTAGCAAAAAACCAAACCTTATTGTTACGCCCGAAACTTATTTTTCAGAGGGTGCTGGTGAAAATTTACCCAAATTCGAGCAAAGCAAATTGTATCAAGATTTATTGGATTTTGGCACACTAAATAACACACAATTTCTGCATGGCATCCAATTTTACAATTCCTATAATGAAGAAACAAAATCTGATACTGCCAACAAGCTTGAAAACAACTTTTGGGCAGATTTTTACAACAGCGCCTTCATGACAGATAGCGCAGGCATTCATGTTTATCATAAATCAAAATTAGTGGTGGGTGTAGAAACTTTACCCTATCGTAGCCTTGTTGAGCCGCTTTTGGGAAATGTCATGCTCGATTTTGGAGGCACACTTTATGTTCGGGCAACGCAAGACTACCGTGAAGCATTTCCAATCTATGGCGGCGCAAAGATTGGTCCCATTATTTGCTATGAATCTGTTTATGGAGAATATGTTACAGAATACGTTCGAGCAGGTGCTACGGTATTGGCAATAATGACAAACGATGCTTGGTGGGGTAATACGCCTGGACACAAACAACATTTGGCGTATGCGCGCTTGCGAGCCATCGAAACACGCAGACCAATCGTAAGGGCGGCAAATACAGGTATTTCTGGGTTTATCACCCCCCTTGGCGAAATTACTTCGCAACTTAAATACGACACCAAAGGTGTGCTCACTAACGCTGTAATTCCGCAAAACAAAATCACACGCTACGTTCAGTTTGGAAACTATATTTTTCGTCTTGGCGGGTTTTTAGCTGCTTTTATTTTACTTTTCACATTGGCGCGTAAAAAAAATTGAAAAGTTTTGAAAATGAGTGATTTAGCTAAAAAAAGTTTTTACACATCAGTTAAGTTGTTTACTTTTGAAAAGCGAAAACGCAGCTATGAAAATTTACACCAAAACAGGCGATGAAGGTGACACTTCACTTATTGGAGGCTATCGAGTTTCCAAAAGCGACCTCCGTATTGAATCCTATGGAACAATAGATGAATTGAATTCATGGCTAGGGCTTATTGCTCAATACGCTCCTAAAGGTCACCTTGATGAAATTTTAGGAATACAGCACCAATTGTTTTCGGTTGGCGCACAGCTTGCCAATAAGTCTAGCGAACAAAAACGACCGTTCTCCCCTATTTCTGAATCAGATATTAATCAATTAGAGCGCTATATTGATTTTTATGAAGAACTACTGCCAAAAATGACTCATTTCATACTTCCGGGAGGTTCAAAGGCTTCTGGGCAAACGCATATTGCACGCTGTGTGTGCCGTAGAGCCGAACGCGTTGTGGTACAACTCAGTCGTGTTGACTTTGTCGATAAGTTACTTTTAGTCTATCTCAACAGATTATCTGACTACTTATTTTGCCTTGCAAGAGCCTTTACTTTTTGGGACGAAAAGGACGAAATTAAGTGGATTCCAAATCCGTAATTTTTTACTTGCACAATTGCGATAAAAAATTATTTTTGCAAGACTTTAAAAATTAAACTTTATGTACTGGACATTAGAACTTGCATCGTATTTGAGTGACGCCCCCTGGCCAGCAAATAAAGATGAACTTATTGACTACGCCATTCGAACGGGTGCGCCACTTGAAGTAGTCGAAAATCTGCAAGCCATTGAAGAAGAAGATAGCGAGATTTACGAAACCATACAAGAAATTTGGCCCGATTATCCCTCAGATGAAGATTATCTTTGGAACGAAGACGAATACTAATATTTCATTGTCGCTTTAGCCGTTTTTTACGTACTTTTGGAATCCTATAATTTTTCCTATGAGTGTATTGAGCGGTATTCTTAAGACATTTGTTGGCGATAAAGCCAAAAAAGATCTTAAATCAATATTCCCACTTGTCGATAAGATTCACAATGCTTCAAAAGAATTAAATGCACTAACACATGATGAGTTGCGTGCAAAAACAGATGCATTTAAGGTTCGAATTGCTGAGATTAGAAAACCTCATTTTGATGAAATTCAACAGCTAAAAGTCAAAATCGATGAACTTACCGATTTAGATGAGAAAGAATCGCTATACGCCAACATAGACCGCATTACAACACAAGCACACGATGAAGTGGCTGCGTATCTAGACAGCATTCTGCCGCAGGCATTTGCTGTTGTTAAAGAAACCGCAAAACGATTTAAAGAAAACGAGCAATTAGAGGTTACCGCTACCCCTTTTGATCGTACACTGTCAGCTACTAAATCTAATGTGAAAATTAAAGGTGATAATGCCATTTGGGCAAATGCCTGGGATGCTGCAGGTAAACCTATCACTTGGGACATGGTACACTACGATGTTCAGCTTATTGGTGGTATTGTTTTACACCAAGGGAAAATTGCTGAAATGCAAACAGGGGAAGGAAAAACTTTGGTTGCTACCCTACCCGTTTACCTCAATGCACTCTCGGGCGATGGTGTTCACCTAGTTACCGTTAACGATTATTTGGCAAAACGAGATAGTGCTTGGATGGCTCCCATTTTTGAATTCCATGGGTTGTCTGTAGATTGCATCGATTACCATAAACCCAATTCCGAGGCGCGAAGAAATGCATATAAAGCAGACATCACCTACGGAACAAATAACGAATTTGGATTTGATTACTTGCGTGATAATATGGCGCACGCCATGGATGATTTGGTACAGCGCCCACATCATTTTGCCATTGTAGATGAGGTGGATTCGGTTTTGGTAGATGATGCACGTACCCCACTTATTATTTCTGGTCCGGTTCCTGATGGCGACAGACACGAGTTTCAAACATTAAAACCCCAAATTTCGGCATTGGTTTCACAACAACGGCAACATCTTACAGCAGTACTTGCTGAAGCCAAAAAACTAATCAGCGAAGGCGATACCAAAGAAGGAGGGTTATTACTTCTTCGAGTATTTCGTGGATTACCAAAAAACAAAGCACTCATTAAATTTTTGAGTCAAGAAGGGGTGCGACAATTGCTGCAAAAAACAGAGGCTTTTTACATGCAAGACAACAATCGGGAAATGCCCAAAGTGGATGCCGATTTGTTGTTTGTTATCGATGAAAAAAACAACCAAATAGAGCTCACCGACAAAGGCGTTGAATATTTATCTGGAGGAGATGACGACGCTAATTTCTTTGTCCTTCCTGACCTAGGTGGGGAAATCTCGGCAATAGAGCAAAAAGGATTATCTCCAGAAGAGGAAGCCGCCGAAAAAGAAGTGCTTTTTAAAGATTATAGCGTCAAAAGCGAACGCATTCACAGTATGAATCAATTGCTGAAGGCATACACCCTTTTTGAAAAAGATGTTGCCTACGTGGTGATGGACAATCAGGTGAAGATTGTGGATGAGCAAACAGGCCGAATCATGGATGGGCGGCGTTATTCCGATGGATTACACCAAGCTATTGAAGCCAAAGAAAATGTAAAAATTGAAGCGGCTACACAAACATTTGCTACCATTACACTACAGAATTACTTCCGTATGTACCGCAAACTTGCAGGAATGACGGGAACAGCAATTACAGAGGCTGGTGAGTTTTGGGAAATATATAAATTAGATGTGGTGGAAATTCCAACCAACAGACCTATTGCCCGAAAAGACGAAAATGACCTTATTTACAAGACAAAACGCGAAAAGTACAATGCCGTTATTGATCATGTAACAGCACTTTCACAAGCTGGAAGACCTGTGCTTATTGGTACTACTTCGGTTGAAATTTCAGAGCTGCTAAGTCGAATGCTCAACATACGAAAGGTGCCACACAACGTACTAAACGCAAAACTGCACAAAAAAGAAGCTGATGTGGTTGCAGAAGCTGGAAAAGCAGGTGTGGTAACCATTGCCACCAATATGGCAGGACGTGGAACAGATATTAAAATTAACGATGCCGTAAAAGAAGCAGGCGGACTCGCCATTATTGGCACCGAGCGCCACGATTCAAGGCGTGTTGACCGCCAATTGCGTGGGCGTGCTGGTCGTCAGGGAGACCCGGGGAGTTCACAGTTTTATGTGTCGTTAGAAGATAATTTGATGCGATTATTTGGCTCTGAACGCATCTCCAAAATGATGGATCGCATGGGTCACAAAGAGGGTGAAGTTATACAAGCAGGTATGATGACGCGCTCAATTGAACGTGCACAGAAAAAAGTAGAAGAAAATAACTTTGGTATTCGTAAGCGCTTGCTTGAATATGACGATGTGATGAATGCGCAACGCGAAGTAATCTACAAAAGACGCTACAACGCCCTAAACGGTGAGCGGCTTCAAGTTGATATTGCCAATATGCTTTACGACACCTGTGATCAAATTTGCGCAACAAATCTTGCCAACAAAGATTACAAGCAATTTGAATTTGAACTTATTCGGTTGTTTTCCCTCACAAGCCCAGTTTCAGCAGAAACATTTGAACAACAATCGGTTACAGAACTTACCGAAACCGTGTATCAGGCTGCACTGGCACATTATCAGCACAAAATGGCGGAAAATGCGAAGCGTGTTTTCCCTGTAATTAAGGATGTTTATCAAAATCCAAGCAATACCTTTAAACACATAGTAGTACCCTTTACCGATGGTATTAAAACCCTAAACGTGGTAAGTGATTTGGAAAAAGCCTTTGAAAGTGAAGGTGAAAATCTGGTGCGTGATTTTGAAAAAAATATCAGTCTTGCCATTATTGATGAATCATGGAAAGACCATCTGCGCAAAATGGACGAGCTAAAGCAATCGGTTCAACTTGCCGTCCACGAGCAAAAAGATCCATTGTTAATTTACAAATTTGAATCCTTTGAGCTGTTCCGTGCGTTTATGGACAATGTCAATCGAAACATTATTTCCTTCTTGTTTAAAGGCGAATTACCAACACAAGATCCAAATACAATTCGCGAAGCAAGGGCAACGCGACGCAAAGAGCGTGTGAATACCTCTAAAGAAGAAGTCCTAAACCAAGACCAACAGGCCATGCGCCAGGCGGCGCAACATTCGGGCAGTGCACCAGTTGCAAAAGCCGAAACTATTGTGCGTGAACGCCCAAAAATTGGAAGAAACGAAAGGGTTGACATACAACACGTTGTTAGTGGCGAACGCAAGACCGTAAAGTTTAAACAAGCAGAGCCGCTACTTGCTAAAGGCGAATGGGTGCTTATTCAAGACAGCTAATATGGTTGTCCTAGTTGGCCCTGTTTTTCCTTTTCGTGGTGGTATAGCAGACACCAACAATGCTTATGTAAAATCCCTTATTACCCAAGGTGAAGAGGTTGTTGTTTTTTCGTTTTCGTTGCTTTATCCAAAGCTTTTTTTCCCTGGAAAAACCCCATATTCCACTTCTAAAACAACTCCCGATTTTACATCACATCAGGAAATCAATACGCTAAATCCAATAACGTGGTGGAGAACAGCTAAGCGCATCAAAGCATTACAGCCAAAAGCAGTCGTTTTTAGGTATTGGACGCCCTGGCTTGCGCTTTGTTATCGCGCAATAGCAAGTCAACTCAAATGCAAAAAAATTGCATGGATAGACAATGCCCTACCGCATGAAAGAAAAACAGCAGACACCGCACTTTTAGGAGCTTTTTTAGAGGGAATTGATGAGGTTTTGTGTATGTCCGAAAAAGTTTCCAATACATTAAAAACGCTAATCAAAAAGCCGGTTTATACATTTTTTCATCCCATAAATATTGACCTGCCCAAGCCGATGGAAAAAGCTAAGGCATTAGACGCTTTGGGCTTAGATGATGCGCTGGAATACGTCCTGTTTTTTGGATTAATTCGTCCGTATAAAGGGTTAGATTTATTGATTAAAAGCCTGCCTCAACTTCGGCAAAAACGACCAAGAGCACGTGTTTTGGTTGTGGGAGAACCCTACGAGCCCCTACAAAAATATAGGGAATTGGCGTATGCTTTAAAAGTGGATGACATGCTTTTGTTTCATGACCGATTTGTACCAACAAGTGAAGTATCCTTGTGGTTTTCGGCTTGCGACTGGGTCGTTCAACCTTATATTTCAGCTACACAGAGTGGTATCACACCCATGGCAATACACTTCTCAAAACCCACTATTGTAACCAATGTAGGCGGACTTGCAGAAGGAATCCACCCAAAAACAGGAATGGTTACCGAGCCTAATCCAACAGCACTTTCAAAAACGATAGTAGCTGCGTTAGGCAGCACCGAATCCTTTAGCGAAAAAGAAGCATTTGAAGTCTTAAAAGAAGAGAAGAGTTGGCATCGTTTTTGTGAATTATTTTCTACTACATTTATATAAAAATAAGCTATGCGACTTCTTATCATCAGTCTTCAAATAGCAGCTTGTACTATAGCTGCGCCCAAGCCAACAAACAATCCAACGCCTGTTGCTAAAGCAACTTACACCATGCCACAAGAATACAAAGCAGCCTATTTTGCGTCGGGATGTTTTTGGTGTGTTGAGGCTGTTTTTGAAAATGTCAAAGGAGTTGAAGAAGCCATTTCTGGTTATGCTGGAGGGGCAACCGTAAATCCAAAATACAGACAGGTCATTACGGGAAAAACAGGGCATGCCGAAAGCATTAAAGTCGTTTATGACCCAAAACGGGTGTCTTTTGAAACACTTGTTCAAGTCTTTTTTGGCTCGCATGATCCCACCACCCTAAACCAACAAGGACCTGACAAAGGAACGCATTACCGATCCATTGCCTTTTATCAATCTGATGAAGAAAAAAAGATAATTAAAAAAACCATTGAAAAACTTACGAACGCAAAGCGATTTAAGAATCCAATTGTCACGGAAGTAAAGAAATTAGATGTGTTTTATCAGGCAGAAGATTATCATCAAGATTTTGAAAAAAACAATCCCGCTAACCCTTACATCAGAGCTGTTTCAAAGCCAAGAGTGAGTCAATTTTTGCAGGCGTATCCAGAGCTTGTTAAAGCGGATTTGGAATAAATCTTAAATAGATTTTAGCAAATAACCACCCACCAAAAGCACCAAAAAGCGCACCACTAAGCACATCTAAAGGATAGTGAACGCCGATATAAATTCGACTATATGCCACCAAAGTGGCCACCACAAATAGCCATCGCATAGCACGAAATCTTTTAGCAAAAAGCACCACAAAAAGCGTGGCAATAGCAAATGAATTGGACGCATGACCAGAAAAATAACCATACATTCCTCCACAACTTGGTTTTACGCGGCGCATCAGTCCATTAAGTGATTCTTCGTGGCAAGGACGTAAACGTTGAAATCCACTCTTAAAAGCGTTGGTAATTTGGTCTGTAAAAGTGATAAGTAATGCAGTGGTAAGTAATAACCACAGTGTATTTTTCCAACCCAGCCATTTGCTACATATAGAAGTTATTAGCACATAAAAGGCTATGGTATGTTTTTTATCTGTAATAGCCATCCAAAGGGCATCAAACTGCGGAGTTCCTAAGTTGTTTAGCCACAAAAAAAGGTCTTTATCCCAAAGCAGTAAGGTATCCATCAGTCTGTATAACTGTTAATTTCGTTGTCATAAAATGCCGTAGCACGTTCAATCCAATGCGCCATTTCCTCTGTAGCCTGTGCTTTATCTTCTTTTGAAAAGGTTTCCCACCATTCTAAGTCGTCATTGGCAAGGTTAAGAATAAACCTAGGGAAATGGGTATGAACCACAAAAACGGCATCTGGAAATTTAGCGTTATCAGCGAGTAAAAATTCTGGTAGTGTTTCAGACATGCAATCGAATGAGTTATTTGATAAATATCTAAAGCGAAGATACAACAACAAAGACGAAACCACGAGTCCAAAACAAAGCCCAATCCAAACACCTTGCGCACCCATATTTGCCTTTAGACTTAGGTATAGCATCAGCGGGACTCCCGAAAGCACATACGCCAAAAAGGTTATTCCCGTAGGGATTTTTACATCTTGCAGCCCGCGAAGACTACCCAGTGCAACCACTTGTGCGCCATCGAAAATTTGAAAAAAGGCAGCAATAAAAAGTAACGAAGCTGCCAGTTCTGCTACCGCAAAAGTGTCAAG
>Ga0129342_1000669_pt1 | contig 15048 bp, 13 predicted proteins | sample CPBDNA_5_FD_94426 | JGI IMG/M metagenome (GOLD analysis project Ga0129342, IMG submission 94426) | Freshwater to marine salinity gradient microbial communities from Chesapeake Bay, USA - CPBay_Sum_15_0.2_DNA | ecosystem: Environmental > Aquatic > Marine > Coastal | place: USA: Chesapeake Bay...
CCGAATAACACCAATCCGGCGAAGAGAATCCACTGAACCGAATAGGCCAGATGCGGACCATCACTTAGCGCAGGAAGGGCTGCCGGTACGTCAGGATTGAATGCAACATTGTTCGCGCTTATCAAATCCAGATAAACCGGTTCAGTTTGAATATTAGTTTCATTGTTCCACCGGGCTAACTGGGAACTTCCATCATTTCGCGGGACAGCAAAGACTGTGCCTGATATCTGTGCCTCTAGGCTCTCTGCTCTGACTCGACCTTCAATTGAAATTAGCGCAGTTGATACCGGGTTAACATCTGGGGGAGTTAGCGCATCTTTTCCAGCAACTACCCAGCCGCGATCGATCCAGTATTTTTTACCAGAATTACTTTCAAAAAGAGTAATAACTCCAAATCCATATTTTCCTTGGTGATACCTGTTACGAAGAAGAATCTCAGCTGTTGGTATAAAACGACCATCCATTCTTACGGTACGCCAGGCAATCTCATTTAAACTCAACTGACTCAATTGGGGTTCAGTTAAGTCGTCTTTGACGATGTTTGCGCGAATTAATTCATTCTTGGCATGTCTAACTTCATGTCGATCGAATTGCCAGCGCGCTCCTTGAATACATAGGGCTACTAGTATTAATGCTAGGAGTGAAGCACCAGCTATACGTTTCATCTACCAATTTCGCGATTTCGAGAGCGAAGTAACTTTGCTTCACCCCTGATTGTCTCCCGACCGGCATTTGCGACAATGACTGAGATGTATGGAAGTGTTACTGCGCCAACTAAGAAGAACCAGCGATAAGGACTTGGGGTGAAAACTGCCAATAGAAAACAGATGGTTCGCACCATCATTGAATAGAAGTATTTCCGTTGTCGCCCCGGGATGTCGTCGGAGAGCGCAGATTGAGCCTCAGTTATATTGTGGAATTCTTCATTTCCGCGCTTTTTCATGTGCTAACGCTAGATGGCTTGGTCGATACCTGCACCCCGATTTGGTAGCTCTCAGATGGGCGGGTACCCTTACCTCAGCACCTGCCTGAAAGGGCTGGTAGCCAAGATGAAGTGGAGTTAGCCGCTCCCACCTCCCTCACGGTTTAGTGAGATGGTCAAGATTTTCGGGGTTCATCTCCCGTATGCCTTGAGGCGGCCCTCTCTAAATTTTGGCTAAAACTTACGAGTCATGATTCGAGTTTGCGCTTGAATCGAAGGCGAAAATTTGAAAGGAAGAGTTATCAGCACCACAGAACCGAAAATTAATGATCGTATTCGCGTACCTGAAGTTAGGTTGATTGGTGCAGGCGGAGAACAGGTCGGAGTCGTTGCAATCGATGTAGCTCTACGGCTAGCTGATGAAGCTGGACTAGATCTAGTTGAGATTGCGCCAGACGCACAACCTCCAGTCTGCAAAGTCATGGACTTTGGAAAGTACAAGTATGAGATCGCCCAGAAAGCGCGGGAAGCTCGTCAGAACCAGACCCACATTGTGGTTAAGGAAATCAGGATGGGCTTGAAGATCGAGAATCATGATTACGAGACAAAGAAGAACCACATTGAAAAGTTTCTTCTTGGCGGGGATAAGGTGAAGGTGACGGTCCAATTCAAAGGTCGAGAGCAGACTCGTCCGGAAATAGGTTTCCGGTTGCTACAACGTCTTGCTGAAGATGTTGCAGGAACTGGATTTGTTGAATTCGCTCCAAAGCGCGAGGGACGTAGCATGACCATGGTGCTTGGACCGCTTAAGAAGAAGAGCGATGCAGTTGCAGAAGCAAAGCGTCGAGCAGCTGCCGTAAAGAACGAGCAGAAGTAAAGGAGCTACATATGCCAAAAATGAAGACTCATAGTGGTGCGAAAAAGACCTTCCGCGTCACCGGATCCGGAAAGGTTATGCATGAGCGCGCCGGCAAGCGCCACCTGCTCGAGCGTAAGTCATCAAGAGTGACTCGCCGCCTCTCGAAGGATGCGACCGCAAATGACCGTAATACATTCTCAGCCAAGCGTTTGCTTGGAATGAAGTAAGGGGGCGCGAAATGGCTAGAGTAAAACGCGGAGTTCACGCAGCGAAGAAGCGCCGCACAGTTTTGGAGCGTGCCAGTGGCTATCGAGGACAGCGTTCCCGCCTATTCACAAAGGCAAAGGAACAAGTCACTCACTCGATGATCTATGCGTTCAATGATCGCAAAGATAAGAAAGGCGATTTCCGCCAGTTATGGATTACCAGAATCAATGCCGCAGCGCGCGAAAATGGGATCACCTACAACCGTTTCATTCAGGGCCTAAAGGCCGCTGGTATTGAGGTAGATCGTAGAGTTCTCTCCGACCTAGCCACCAATGATCCAAAGGCATTTGCTAATCTGGTGGAGGTCGCGAAGAAGAATGTGAAAGTCTCTTAACTCAGAGAAATCTTTGACTTAAGAAATAGCGAGAAAGTGATTACGAGCCTTCAATCGCCTCATGTAGAGGCGGTGAAGGCTCTTCTCGGTTCCAGGGGAGTCAAAGAGAGACGCGCTCGCGGTCAATACGTTATTGAGAATGTGCAGAACATTAAAGCGGCACTTGATTCAATAGATACAGAGATTGAGACGATCTTCTACACCCAAGAAGGCATAGAACGTCTCGGATCTTTTTATCATTCAAATTTGGTAGAAGTTTCACCTCAAGTAATGAAGGCGATGACCGATACAGTCTCGCCTCAAGGAGTTCTAGCTGTAGCCAAATTGAAGGCCCGCTCCGTCTCAGAGTTAAATGGGATCAAGGATGGGAAGTTTGCCTATTTTTGGCAGATCCAAGATCCTGGGAATGCCGGGACAATTATTCGAACAGCGGACGCATTTGGCTTTGATGCGGTTATCTTTTCCGATAACTCTGTTGATATTTATAGTCCAAAAGTGATTCGTTCAACCGCCGGCTCTTTCTGGCAAGTTAAAGTCATTGATGAGATATCCATTGAAGATCTAAAGGAATTTGCCGCCAAAACTTCAAGTGAAATTTTCGCCACCAAGGCTGATGGCACGACCCCTCTAAATGCGGCGGCGCCAACAGCTATTGGTAAACCCTCTATCTGGGTCTTCGGAAATGAAGCCCGGGGGCTGCCGGCTGACGTAGAAAGAGTCCTTGGATCAAAGTCAGTCTCGATACCGATGGCAGGCAATTCCGAGAGCTTGAATCTCGCCACCGCAGCATCTGTGGTTATGTACGCAGTAACAAACGCTGATAAATAGTAAGTAATTTTGATTACCGCTTAAGTAGAATCCCGGGGTGTCTTCATCACCTATCTCCATAGACCCGGCCCAAATAACCGAGATTCTTGATCAAGCGGTCGCGGCTATAGGTAAGGCAAAAAACCTGGATGAACTTAAAGAAGTTCGGATAGCCCACGTTGGAGATCGTTCACCGATTGCCAGAGCAAATCAGTCCCTAGGACAAGTTCCGATGGAAGAACGAGCAGCTACCGGAAAACTGATTGGCAGAGCTCGGGCCAATATCAATCAAGCTTTTGATGACAAGGAACGAGAGTTAACTCAATTGCGAGACTCAAGAGCGCTTCTAGAGGAGCGCGTTGATGTCACGCTTCCGACTCAAAGAACTCATCAAGGAGCACTTCACCCACTTACATCCTTGAGATTTGAGATTGAAGATCTCTTTGTAGGCCTGGGTTATCAAGTAGCGGAGGGACCAGAACTTGAGTCCGGATGGCTTAATTTTGATGCGCTGAACATTCCGGAAGATCATCCGGCCAGAACTATGCAGGATACATTCTTCATAGAGCCAGTCGACTCTGGCCTTGTACTTAGAACTCACACCTCACCAGTTCAGATTAGAACCATGCTCGAGAATGAACCACCAATCTATGTGATTTGCCCAGGCCGGACTTATAGGTCGGATGAACTTGATGCAACGCATACTCCAGTTTTCAATCAGGTTGAAGGTCTTGTTATCGATAAGGGAATAACGATGGCTGACCTCAAGGGAACGCTCGATTTGTTTGCAGCCAGGATATTTGGTCCAGAAGTTACTACTCGAATCAGACCCTCGTTCTTTCCATTTACCGAACCGAGCGCCGAAGTCGACTTCTTTTATAACGGACGTTGGATTGAATGGGGCGGCTGCGGCATGGTAAATCCAAAAGTTTTAGAGGTCTGCGGAATCGACACAACCATCTACAGCGGTTTTGCTTTTGGAATGGGGCTCGAACGTACCTTGATGGTCCGCAATGGAATTTCAGATATGCACGATATTGTCGAGGGCGACCAGCGCTTTTCGCGCCAATTTGGAATTGGAATCAAATGAAACTTCCAGTCTCCTGGCTCGCCGAGTTCATTGTGTTTCCTAAGAATTTCGATCCCGCTAAGAACATTGAAAAGTTAGTTGCCGGTTTTGTAAAGGTCGGATTTGAAGTAGAAAATGTAGTAAATCCCGCAGCTAATATTAAGGGACCGCTTAAAGTCGGCACTGTCCTAGAGATTGAAGAGCTCACCGGCCACAAGAAGCCAATCCGATTTGTTTCTTTAGACCTCGCAGAAAATTCCGTACGCCAGGTTATTTGCGGAGCTACTAACTTCAAAGTTGGGGACCAAGTTGTTGTCGCGCTGCCCGGGGCAATACTGCCTGGGAATTTCGCTATTTCTGCGCGAGAAACTTATGGCAGATTGAGTAACGGAATGATTTGCTCGGCTCGCGAACTGGGCATGGGGGATGACCACACCGGAATTATCGTTCTTGATGGCAAATTCAAAAATGGAAGTGACGCATTAGCCGCCATCGGTGCCAATGATCCTGTTATTGATATCGCCGTAAACCCGGATCGTGGATATGCAATGTCGGTGAGGGGGGCAGCGCGGGAACTTGCTATGTCATTGGGTTACACATTTAAAGATATTGATAGCAAATCGCTAAAGAACCGATTGGCGAAATTGAAGAAATCCGGCAAGACAATCCCAGTTGAGTTGAAGGATAAAACGGGCGCAGACTTAATTTTCGTACGCTCCCTTAGCGGACTGGATTCGACTGCTAACACTCCGGCATGGATGGCGAAACGGCTTACCCAAGCTGGGATGCGCTCTATCTCGCTGGCTGTCGACATCACCAACTATGTGATGCTTGAATTAGGACAGCCGCTGCATGCATTTGATGCCGAGAAGATAAACGGGAAACTGCGAGTCCAACGTGCAGGGAGCTTTAAGTCAATAACGACTCTAGATAATCAAAATCGAAAATTAAGTAAGGATGATCTCTTAATAGCTGACGAAAAACGACCCTTGGCACTCGCCGGGACCATGGGAGGGCTTGATAGTGAGGTCGGTTCTGAGACTTCACGGATCGCATTAGAGGCGGCGCATTTCAATCCGATTGCGGTCGCCCAAAATTCCCGAAGGCACATTCTCTCTTCGGAAGCATCAAGACGCTTTGAAAGGGGGGTAGATCCAAATTTGGCTGAGGTTGCGTCTGCTCGCGCCGCATTGTTGCTAATCGATCATGGTTGCGCCAAATACCATGGCACTTCTTCTAAGGGTTTGGTGCCTAAGCTAACCGTCACATCGATCAACCCGGTCGATATCTCGCGATTGATTGGAACCGATTATTCGAGTGCCGAAGTTACAAAAGCGCTTACTGCGGTCGGTTGTCGCATCGTAAAGTCTGGGAAAAATTGGAAAGTAACCTCGCCCAGCTGGCGAAGCGATCTAAACCATATCTCTGATTTCGCCGAGGAAGTTGCTCGGTACTTTGGTTATGAGCGAATACCTTCACGGATTCCAACTCCAAAGATTCCTCGCTCAGGTAAAACAGGTCTAAGCGCGCTACAGCAACGTCGCCGTTACTTCTCCCTTGCCCTGGCAAATAAGGGTTTCACCGAGGTTCACAATTACCCATTTGTTAATAGCGAACAGATGGAACTATTTGGCTTTACAGGAGATCGTGCTAAAACATTCAAAATTGCTAATCCGATATCCGAACAGAATCCACTTCTCCGCACCCATCTTTCAATTGGCCTACTAGAGAGCGCTGCGCGAAATATTGCTCGTGGCGCACCATCAGTTGCGCTTTTCGAAAGTGGAATGGTATTTCGCGATATCAAGAAATTAGAGAAAGCAACTGGTATCGGTACCGCTAAGCGTCCTACTTCAGTTCAGATCAAGAAAATTTACGAGAGTGTACCCTTTCAAACTCAGCACATCGGCGCTGTAATCTCCGGAGATGTTGAGCTTCCAGGCTGGTGGGGCAAAGGTCGACAAGCATCGTGGCAAGACGCCGTTGCCATTACCAGCGAATTAATTGGTTTGATAACAAGTGACTTTCAAGTCAAAAGTGTTGATTTGGCCCCTTGGCACCCAGGTCGATGCGCGGAATTCACTATCGATGGAAAGCCGGTTGCCCACGCCGGAGAGATCCATCCGCGAATTACCGCTTCGTTGGGGTTGCCAGAGCGAACTATTTTCTTTGCTTTAGTTATTGATGCGATTCCGGTTCAACTCGCAATTCAGGCGAAACAGGTAATAACCATGCCCGCTGCAATTCAAGATATCTCGATCTTCGTTCCATCAAGTGTCACTGCCGCAGAAGTCACCGAAGCTCTACAGGAGGGAGCTGGCGAATTGCTTGAGAGCGTAAAGCTATTCGATAAATTCCAAAGAGAGGGCGAGGATCAAGTCTCACTTGCTTTCACGATGACTTTCCGCGCTGCGGATCGGACTTTGACGAGTGAAGAAGTATCAAAGTTACGCGAGAGTGCGGGCGCAGAAGTCGTTCGGAGATTCCAGGCGACCATACGTAGCTAACGAATATTTATGCACTCATTTGCATAATTATGCATATCCGGGTACCATATCCTGATGCGCGTAGGGGTAGTAGGTGCCAGCGGTTATGCCGGCGGAGAGCTACTAAGGCTCCTAGCAGCTCACCCGAATTTTGAATTAACTTATATAGCTGCAGGATCTAATGCGGGCGAAGAAATTACATCGATACATTCACATCTCACAGGTTACTCCGGTCAGAAATTCCAAAAAACTGAACTTGAGGCTCTAAATCAATGTGAACTTGTTTTTCTCGCCCTGCCTCATGGTGAATCAGCGCATCTCATCAAGGAGCTAAGTAACCACATTAAGGTTGTAGATCTTGGCGCTGACTTTAGATTGAAAGACTCAGCGAAATGGAACAAGTATTACGGTGGATTACATGCTGGGACTTGGGTATACGGACTTCCAGAATTGCCCGGACTACGTGCTCAAATAAGTTCAGCTAATCGCATCGCAAATCCTGGCTGTTATGCGACTGCAATCTCGCTTTCTATATCTCCGGCGATTTCCAATAAGGCTATAGAGGTTGGGGATATTGTTGTAGTGGCGGCAAGTGGAACTTCCGGAGCCGGAAGAACCAGTAAGGTCAATTTGAGTGCGAGCGAGATAATGAATTCGCTAACTTCCTACAAATTCGGTGGGGTGCATCAACACACTCCTGAGATAGAAGAAGCGTTACAAGATATGACTGAGCAAGAGGTCAAAATTTCGTTTACGCCGATCCTCGCACCTATGCCCAGGGGAATTCTTGCAACTGTGACCGCACGGACAAGTCTGAGTGAACAAGCTCTGCGGGAATTTTATTTGGATGCATATAAAAATGAGAGGTTCGTAACTATTCTTCCAAAGGGCCAACTTCCAGAAACTTCATCTTTGATCGGCTCAAATGGAGCTCAAATTCAACTGGCAGTTGATGAACACACTTCAAGACTCGTTGTATCCGTGGCCATCGACAATCTAGGAAAAGGAGCCGCCGGCCAAGCTCTGCAGAACGCAAATCTTATTGCCGGGTTTGATGAAGCGCTGGGTCTTAGCGCTATGGGAATCGGACAATGATTAACACTGCAGGCGAAATCCCGAAGCGGCTTCCTAACGGATTTAGAGGAACGGGCCTTTCAGCAGGTTTAAAAAGTTCGGGTATGAAGGATTTAGCCTTACTCGTTAACGACGGACCAGATAGGTTCGGAACTGCTGTATTCACGTCAAATCAAGTTGTAGCAGCCCCCGTCATTTGGACTGAGCAGGTAGTTAAGGATTCGCAAGTAGCGGCAGTTTTACTAAATAGCGGTGGCGCAAACGCCTGTACCGGACCAGATGGTTTTACAGATACCCATAAGAGTGCAGAAGAAGTTGGACAACTTCTCGGCATTTCGGCTAGTGATGTTGCAATTTGCTCAACTGGGCTAATTGGCGTGAGGCTGCCGATGCCCAAGATGCTGACGGGAATCGCTTCAGCAGTGAAACTACTAAAGCAAGATTCCTTGCAGGATGTAGCAGAATCAATTATGACAACAGATTCGATTCCCAAGGTCGCGCATCTAGCAAGTGGCGGATTTGAGATCTGCGGGATTGCCAAGGGCGCAGGAATGCTGGCGCCTTCGCTCGCAACCATGCTCTCAGTTGTGATGACAGATGCAAAAGTCAATCATCGCTTAGCGCAACAAGTATTCGCGGAAGTATGCGAAGAGACTTTTAATCGAATTGATTCTGATGGATGTACTTCAACCAATGACACAGTCCTCTTTCTTGCTTCAGGAGCTGCCGAAGTCGAACCAAGTATCGAAGAATTGCGAACTGCGCTCTTGGAAGTTTGCAAGAGCCTTGCATATCAACTTATTTCCGATGCTGAGGGGCACTCAAAGGTTGTTGCGATTGAAGTGATTAATGCTAAGAGTGAACGGGATGCGATTGAGATTGGCCGTGCCTGTGCCCGGAATAACCTCTTGAAATGCGCCTTGCACGGTGAGGACCCAAATTGGGGGAGAATCTTGGCGGCGGTAGGTACGACAAAGGCTGTGATGGATCCATCGAATATCGATGTATCTCTTAACGGAGTGATGGTCTGTAAGGCAAGCGCTCCTGGCGAATCTCGTGACTTGGTCAATATGAAGGGAAAGCGGATTGATATCTCGATAGATCTTCATGTAGGCAGTTCTTCCGCCACAATTCTTACCAATGACCTTACCGCCGAATATGTGCACGAGAACTCGGCTTACTCAACATGATTGTAATTAAGTTCGGTGGTCATGCGATGGATAGCAATCCGATTTGGATGCAAGAAATTGCAGCGCGTTGGAGCGCAGGGGAGCGGTTCGTAATTGTCCATGGCGGAGGACCGCAAATCGATAAGCAACTGAAAATTGAAGGTGCTGCATCAGATTTCCAAGGCGGATTTCGAATCACGACCCCAGAAGTCATGAAAGTGGTCGAGTCTGTCCTAACCGGTTCAGTTCTGCGCTCGGTAGTGCGTTCGTTGATCCAATCCGGATTACCTGCCGTCGGTATAAGTGGGAGCGATGCAGGATTGTTAAAGGTTAGCCTCAAAGATAACGGTGCACTGGGGTTAGTTGGTCAGGTTGACGCGGTAAAACCTCAACTCCTCAATCATCTACTAGATGGGGGATTTCTTCCGGTGGTAGCCCCGGTGGCGAATGCCTCCGATGGAAAAGCGTTGAATGTGAATGCAGATCTAGCAGCAGGCGCTATTGCCGGTTCGCTCGGAGCCGACGAGGTTATCTTCATGACCGATGTTGCGGGAATTTATCGAAATTGGCCTGATTCAAGTTCTTTGATTGATGAAATATCTATTAACGAGTTATCAGCGATCAATTTTGAAGGTGGAATGATCCCGAAAGTTACAGCAGTAATTGGCGCCATTAAGTCGGGCGCGCAATCGGCGCGAGTTATTGATGGTAAATCTTTAGCTGCATTTAAAGATGCATTAGCGAGAAGGGGTGGAACATGGGTAAGAGCGTAAAATTATCTTCGCAAACCCAAGTCACTCGCTGGGAAACTTTGATGCAAGCAAACTATGGAACACCTCATATTTCATTAACGCGAGGGAAAGGTATTGAGGTTTGGGATGTCGATGGAAAGAAGTATTTGGATCTGTTAGGAGGAATTGCAACAAATCTGTTGGGGCATAGCCATCCTAAAGTGGTATCAGCCATCACCAAGCAATCTCGTGAATTAACCCATGTATCAAATTTTTACAGTCACAATCCAGGACTAAATTTGGCGGAGAAATTAATTGAAATGACTGGTGATGAAAGTGCACGGGTCTTTTTCTGTAATTCTGGGGCAGAAGCAAATGAGGCAGCTCTAAAACTCTCGCGGTTAACGAGACGGAAGCGAGTGGTGGCGACCCGCGGCGCTTTCCATGGCCGAACCATGGGCGCACTTTCTCTGACTGGTCAACCAGCTAAGAAAGATCCCTTTAAACCGCTGATTCAAAGAGTTGCGCACGTTGAATTTGGCGACGCAAAGGCTTTGGCTAAAAAAGTAAATCGCAAAACAGCGATGGTGATAATCGAACCAATCATGGGTGAAGCAGGAGTCGTGGTACCACCAGCTGGGTATTTAAAGGCGGCCCGGGAAATTTGTAATAGAACCGGCGCACTCTTGGTCCTTGATTGCGTTCAAACTGGAATGGGTCGAACTGGTAACTGGTTTGGCTTTGAGCATGAAGGAATCGCCCCGGATGTAATAACGGTAGCCAAAGGATTAGGGGGTGGATTACCTCTGGGAGCCATGATTGCTCTTGGCAACGCAGCTAATCTATTTCAGGCTGGAATGCATGGGACAACTTTTGGCGGAAATCCAATCGCTTGTGCCGCGGCAAATGTTGTGATTGATGAGATTGAGGCAAAGGGCTATTTAGCTCTCAATACGACTAAGGGAGCTCTGATTAGGAATCTCATTTCTCCAATCAATGGAGTTGTTGGTTGCCGAGGTCGCGGACTGCTTATCGGAATCCAAGTACAAGAGAACAAAGCTAAGGAAATTGCTAACCGATTGGCTCAAATGGGTTTCCTGGTAAACGCGGCTAGTGACGAGGTAATTCGTTTGGCACCGGCATACGTCATTTCTGAGAAACAAATCCTCAAGTTTGCAGGTGCATTTGCTGAAGTATGTGATGAGGTCTACGGTGGCTAAGAAGTCAACGCTCTCCACAAATGCCAGACGAGCTCTGGTGATCTCATTTGTCAATCAAGGAATAGTTCATTCCCAGAACGATCTCGTTGAATTGCTCTCGGATGAAGGAGTAGAAGTAACCCAGGCCACTGCGAGCCGGGATCTAGAAGAGGTCGGGGCTGTTCGTGGACGTGATCAAAGCGGTTCTCTTCGTTACCAATTCATTAATTCAAGTGATGAAAATCGATCAAGAGTTTCTCGGCCTTCTGATGAATTGGTCTTAAGTATCTCGGCTAGTGGAAATCTTGTAGTGATAAAGACTCCGGCGGGTGCAGCACAACTTCTCGCAAGCACATTGGATCGTGCTGCTAATTCGGGGGAGATGGCTGGGATTATTGGAACAATCGCTGGCGATGACACGGTGTTAGTGGTTTCCAAATCTGCCACGGGCGGAAACCAGTTAGCCAAGCAGTTAAAAGACTACTTAAGCGAATCCCAAATAAGACGGCGAAAGGGTAAAAAATAATGGCGCTCTGGGGTGGTAGGTTTGAAACACAGATTAATGATGCAGTTTTCGCTCTCTCTCGTAGTGTTCATTATGACTGGCGTTTAGCTCCGTACGATCTCGCTAGCTCTTTAGCTCATGTAAAAGTCTTGAAACGTGGAAAATTGATCGACGCCAAAACCTCTGAGAAATTAGAAAAGGCACTGAAGGAGCTGGCTAAGGACGTTAAGAGTGGGAAATTTGCTCCGATCCCAGAAGATGAAGACGTTCACTCCGCACTTGAGCGAGGCCTAAAGGAGAAACTGGGTGAGGTTGGTGGTGCGATTCGGGCGGGGAGATCGCGAAATGATCAGGTTGCAACCGATTTCAAATTGTTCCTCTTGGATCATATGTTAAACATCGCCTCGCTAATCTGCGATCTTAACGCTGTACTCTTGGAGAAAGCGTCCGAGTATGTGGATGCAGTTGCGCCCGGATTCACGCATCTTCAACATGCGCAACCAATTTCCTTTGGGCACGAATTGGCAAAGCATTCTGCGGCACTAAATAGAGATGTCAATAGAATTAAAGATTGGTACAAGAGAACAAACTTTTCACCTCTAGGGTCCGGAGCTCTTGCGGGATCCTCGCTTCCCATCAGTCCCGAGAAAAGCGCCGGCGAACTCGGCTTTGCCGGGCTTGTTCCAAATAGCATTGATGCAGTTTCAGATCGTGACTTCGCTGCCGAAGCGCTCTTTATTATGGCTTTAGTTGGCGTGCATCTTTCAAAAGTCGGCGAAGAATGGACGATCTGGTGTTCGAGTGAATTTGGCTGGGCAGAGTTGAGCGATGCTTATTCCACCGGTTCTTCAATAATGCCACAGAAGAAAAATCCCGATGTTGCAGAATTAGCGCGTGGTAAAGCAGGTCCATTAATTGGAAACCTCACTTCTTTACTAGCGACTATGAAGGGTCTCCCATTCGCATATAACCGAGATCTACAAGAAGATAAACAGGTCGTTTTCAACTCGATAGACCATCTCCAATTAATCTTGCCGGCCTTGACTGGCATGGTCGCAACAACAACATTTAGCCGCGAACTAATGTCTTTGGGAGCCCCCAGGGGTTTCTCGTTAGCAACTGAAATTGCTGATTACTTGGTGCGAAAAGGAATTCCTTTCTCGCAGGCTCATGAGGCTGCCGGTAAATGTGTCCGGATTTGCGAAAAGAGCGAGAGGGATCTTCATCAACTTTCAGATGTTGAGTTACTCCAGGTCCATCCGGAATTGGATGCTGGTGTTAGAAGATATCTGGATGTAAAGGGAGCCATCTCCTCAAGAGATTCTGCAAATGGAACTTCTCCTAAATCTGTGAAGCGACAGATTTCCGGCGCCAAGACAATATTGCGCCACGATGAGAAATGGATATCCGGCGAGTCCAAACGTTTTTCCGGCATGATGTCCCAATGACCAGCTCACTTCTGGCCGATCTCGAATGGCGAAAGTCCATTGCGCAAACGACTGACCGCAAGGAATTAGAAGATTTTCTCAATACTGGCAGCCGTTCGGTCTACCTAGGTTTTGATCCAACCGCACCAAGCCTGCACCTCGGCAATCTTGCTGTGCTTACCGTTCTCCGACGTTTTCAATTGGCCGGCCACAGACCAATTGCACTCGTGGGCGGGGCCACTGGCTTGGTCGGTGATCCAAGTGGACGCAATAGCGAGCGATCACTAAATGAAGTTGAGGTAGTTGCTGATTGGGTTGGTCGAATTCGTGCCCAATTAGAGGGTTTTTTAGATTTCTCCGGCAAAAGCGCCGCAGTAATGGCAAACAATTTGGATTGGACTGCGCCCGTTTCTGCCATCTCTTTTTTACGTGACATCGGAAAGCATTTCTCAGTCAATCAGATGCTTTCGAAAGAATCAGTATCTGCTCGACTTGAATCAGGTGGTATTTCCTATACCGAATTCTCGTACCAGGTTCTCCAAGCATTCGATTATCTTGAGTTAAATCGTCGTAACGATTGCGCCTTACAAATCGGGGGTAGTGATCAATGGGGAAATATTGTTGCTGGCGTCGATTTGATTCGCAGGGCTGAGAGCAAGAGCGCTCACGCGCTTACTATCCCGTTATTGACTAAGGCTGATGGAAGTAAGTTTGGCAAAACGGCAAGTGGTGCGATTTGGCTCGATCCAAGGATGACTTCGCCATATGCATTCTTCCAATTCTTCCTAAATTCAGATGATCGAGATGTCGAGCAATTGTTGAGAAGTTTTTCCTTTAAAAGTCACGAAGAATTAGATCAACTATTCGAGTCATTGAAGACAAACCCGGGAGCACGTGAGGCCCATCGTGCGCTTGCTCGAGAGTTAACTACTTTGATACATGGGGAAATTGAAACTCAGAAAGTTGAAGCTGCAGCAAAAGCGCTCTTTGGACAAGGGGAGTTATCAGATTTAGATTTTGAGACGCTCTCTGGGGCGCTTAGCGAATTGCCACGCGCAACCATTGCCCAAGGTACGCCGATACCAACATGGGTAGATTTGATTGTTGCGACCGGTTTAGTTGAATCGAAGTCAGCAGCGCGAAGGATTGTTAAAGAAGGTGGCGCTTACTTAAATAATCAGAAGATTTCGGGCGAAGACTTTGCTCCCGGCGCTGAATCCCTGCTTCATGGAAAATTTTTTGTCCTCCGGAAAGGCAAGCGAGATCTCGCAGCCGTTGAGCTAACAAGGTAATCAACTGTTTTTTGCCACTATCAGCCCGCGTCACCGATTTGCTCCTGGGAAATCGAGGCCGTATCCTTTGCTTCTCGCTACGAAATCGGACTTCAACACCAGGCCGAGTAGTCGAAAACGAACTTCCCTAGAAGCCAAAAACCTTGATTTATAAGGGTTTTCGCGCGGTTTTGCCTATGTGCGCCTCGCGATTTGACCTAAATGCGATCTCGGCCTAGGTTTCTCCTTCTGCCCTGTAAAAGGGGTGGGATGCGTTGTGCCCTGCTAATGGCTGTAAGGCCAGGACTCGGTGCGCACCCGTACCTTGAGAACTCAACAGCGTGCTAATTAGTCAATGCCAATTACCTCGATGAGGTATGGCTTAAATGCCATGCCCGTCGAATCCTTTGTAAAAATCAATTGGTCAAAGACATTAAATAACGACAGTTGTTTATGTTCTTTTGCCGGAATCAACGTTTCGTTGAATCAAAATTCAATGGAGAGTTTGATCCTGGCTCAGGACGAACGCTGGCGGCGTGCTTAACACATGCAAGTCGAACGATGAAGTTCCTTCGGGAATGGATTAGTGGCGAACGGGTGAGGAACACTTGAGAAACCTGCCTTTCATTTTGGGATAACTCCGGGAAACCGGGGCTAAAACCGAATACTCCGTCTTGGCGGCATCGCTGAGCCGGGAAAAAATTTTGATGAAAGATGGTCTCGCGGCCTATCAGCTAGTTGGTGAGGTAATGGCTCACCAAGGCGACGACGGGTAGCCGGCCTGAGAGGGCGACCGGCCACACTGGCACTGAGACACGGCCCAGACTCCTACGGGAGGCAGCAGTGGGGAATATTGGGCAATGGGCGCAAGCCTGACCCAGCGACGCCGCGTGAGGGATGAAGGCCTTCGGGTTGTAAACCTCTTTCA